>FLNZ01003331.1_pt1 | contig 10799 bp, 3 predicted proteins | sample 1140391 | NCBI WGS metagenome assembly FLNZ01 (sample SAMEA3878171, study PRJEB12797) | bioreactor metagenome | biome: Moose rumen | place: Sweden | collected 2011-10
ATCAAAAAAATTTAAAGGAGAATCGACATGGCATTTCCGAAGAATTTTTTGTGGGGCGGCGCGGTTGCCGCCAATCAGTGTGAAGGCGCCTATCGCGAGGACGGCAAGGGGCTTTCGATGCCCGACATGCTCCTCGGCGGCGACGTCAACACGCCGCGCACGTTCTGCCCGACCATCGAGGACGGCGTCTTCTATCCTTCGCACGAGGCGATCGACTTCTATCATCACTACAAAGAAGATATCGCGCTGTTCGCCGAGATGGGCTTTACGTGTTTTCGTCTGTCGATCAACTGGGCGCGAATTTTCCCCAACGGCGACGACGCCGAGCCCAATGAGGCGGGGCTGGCGTTCTACGATGCGGTGTTCGACGAGTGCAAAAAACATGGCATCGAGCCGCTCGTGACGCTGTCGCATTACGAAATCCCGTGGGCGATCGTGACGAAGTATCACGGCTTCTACAATCGAGAGACTATCGAGCTCTACGTCAAGTATGCGACGACGTGTTTCAATCGGTATCGCGACAAAGTCAAGTACTGGCTGACGTTCAACGAGATCAACATGCCGGTGATGGAGCCGTTCATGGGCAATCTCTACGGCGTCGGGATTGTGCAGGACGCCGATCTCAATCGGACGGCGCCGTGCAAATTCCCCGAGCTGATCGACATTCCGCAACAGCGTCTGCAGGCGTTGCACAATGAATTTGTCGCGTCCGCGCGGGCGGTGATCGAAGGACACAAGATCAATCCGAATTTCAAGATCGGCAACATGATTTGCCACATCACTTGGTACCCGTTGACGCCCAACCCGAAAGACATGCTCGAGGATCAGCGCAAGGATTCGATCTGCAACGACATTTGCGGCGACGTTCAGGTGCGCGGCGCTTATCCGTATTTCGCAAAAAAATATTATCAATCGCTCGGCGTCGACACTTCGTTTATGGACGACGAGAACGACAAGAAAATTTTGCGCGAAGGCGTTGTCGACTTCTATACGTTCAGCTATTACATGTCGAATTGCGTCACGGTTGATCCGAATGTTGAGGAAGTCAAGGGCAATATGATGGGCGGGGCGAAGAATCCGTATTTGAAGGCAAGCGATTGGGGCTGGCAGATTGATCCCGACGGGCTCCGTTGGACGCTCAACAAACTGGCGTCGAGATATCCCGACACGCCGATAATGGTGGTCGAGAACGGCTTCGGAGCGTTTGATAAAGTCGAGGCGGACGGCTCGATCCATGACGATTATCGGATCAGTTATTTCCGCGAGCACATTCGTGCGATGGGCGAGGCGGTTGAAGACGGCGTACCGCTGATCGGATATACGACGTGGGGACCGATCGATCTCGTAAGCGCGGGGACGGGGCAATATGCGAAACGCTACGGATTCATCTACGTCGATCGGCACGACGACGGCACCGGCGATTTCTCCCGCAGTCGGAAGGATTCTTTCTATTGGTACAAGAAAGTGATCGCGTCTAACGGCGCCGACCTCTGAAAATAAATTTTCCCTTCCTCTAATCCCTTCGGGGATATTTTTTTTGCGCTCGATCCGAAATTTTACTTAAGTTTTTGGAGCGATCGATCAAAAAAAAAACGAACTATAATTTGAGTGAGAGACGCATTTTTCATGTTTTAAAGAGGAAAGGACGGATGCTTTATGGCGAACATCACCAACACAATCAGCGGCGCAAGTATCGTGGGCTCCGAGGGAAATGATTCGATCATTAACTCCCACGCGTCGGACGTCACCATTCAAACCTTCGGCGGCAGAGACACGATTCGTAACAGCGCTTTGGATTATGCAAACAAAAAAGCCTACGGTCGTATAAACATTGACTCCGGCGACGACGACGATGTTATCAGCCATACCGGCGACAATTATTATTCGGGCACGGGCGACTTGTACGGCACGATTAATGCCGGCGCGGGCAATGATTCTATCTTTTTGAGTTACGCCCACTATTTTAGCGTTGATGCCGGCGACGGCAACGATACCGTTGATGGAGGCAGTTCGGATAACTCGACAATCAATCTGGGGGAGGGCGATAACTACCTGAACGGTCACGACTCCATGCGTGACATGAAAATCTATGCGGGCTCGGGCAATGATACCATTATCGAAGCCAACGGTCTGACTAACACAAGCGGCGTGATTTCCACCGGCGGAGGAAAGGATTACATTTTCAGGTCTAAGGGACGCATTTACAGCGGCGACGGCGCTGATACAATCCTCAACGCTTATGCGAATTCTTATGTCAATGCGGGAGCGGATGACGATTATATTGCCAATCAAAATGAAAGCGACAACAACAATATCACCATCAAACCCGGGCTCGGCAATGATACCGTCGATTTTGATGCCGCATACGGCGACCCTCGATCGTTTAACGTAATCCAATATGCGGACGGCGACGGCAACGATCAAATTATAAATTTCGATAACACCGATATCCTTCATATCACGTCGGGCTCGATTGATTCTTTCAAGTATGCCGACGGCAAGTATCTCGTCAAGGTCGGCAACGGAACCATCTCCCTTCAAACCGTATTTCAGTACTGCCCCGGTCATAGTGTCTACGACAATCATACAATCGCGTCGGTCGAGTATGTCCCCGTTCAGGTACGCGATTCTTCGGGACAGATGTCCGTGCCCAATTACGATCGATCCAATTATGTTTCGAGTACCGTATTGAGCGGAACCTCCAAAGCTGACCGCCTTTTCAACGGCAGTAACAATCGCGCAACGATCAATGCGGGCGACGGCAACGACACCGTTTTTAACAATTACGCCACGCTGACATCAATTAATACCGGTAAAGGCCTGGATACCGTTTACAACGACACAAGCGATAATGTCACGATCAAAACCGGAGCGGATGATGATTACGTTTTCAACAACGAAAGTAAAAACACTTTGATCTTCCTCGAAGACGGTAACGACAAGATCCACAGTTATGCTTCGCGCGCTTCCATCAGTGCCGGCAACGGAAATGATTACGTCTTCTATCATGGTAATATTAACGGATCCAGAGGATCGATAGACGGCGGCAAGGGTAATGACACCATCTATAATGGTGGCAGTGAGACAACGATAGACGGCGGCGCCGACAATGATTACATCGAAAACACAGGACACGGCAAGTACGTTTCGATTCTCGGCGGCGAGGGCGATGATTTCATTGCAAATCTTTCTGACTCTGACACTTACTATGACGCCGGAAATGTAACTGTCGACGGAGGTATAGGTAACGATACGATCTCAAATCGCGGGAACAGGGCACTTATTTTCGGCGGCGAAGGAAACGATTCCATCTATAACGACGGCAGCGGAGAAGTGTCAGGATATCGCGCGACAATCAACGGCGGCGTCGATGATGATTACATTTACAATAAGGGATATCTGGCATCGATTGACGGTAGAGTCGGCAACGATACAATTCATAACGAAGGCTCGAATGCCACAATCAACGGCGGTGACGGCGCTGATTCGATCCTCAGTAACGACTACTCCGTAAAGATCAACGGCGGGCTCGGAAAAGATTGGATTAAAAGCGTAGATTCGGGCGCGACCATCGACGGCGGCGACAATGACGATTACATCGAGCATTGGAGTAACCGCATTTCAATAAACGGCGGCGCCGGTAACGATACCATTGTCGGGCAATCCGCCACCATAACGATTGACGGCGGCGACGGCGATGATTACATCAAAGATTACGGCGGTGGCAAGAACGTCTCAATCAACGGAGGCGTCGGCAACGACTTCATTGACAACAGCGGCTCAAATGCCACGATCAACGCGGGCACGGACAATGACACCGTCGAAAACAATGGAGCCAACTCTTATATCGATCTCGGGAGCGGCGCCAACTCCATTGCCAATCGAATTTACGGAACGACGATCGTCGGCGGCGAAAACAACGACTCCATCTACAATACATATTGGGATCAAAAAAGCGCCGATAGCGTATCGATCGACGCCGGTGAAGGCGATAATTTCATCGACAACAGAGGCGCCTCTTACGTCACGATCAAGAGCGGCGCGGGTAAAGACGAAGTTTGGGCGTGGGCGTTTGAAGGCAAAAATTTTGATCACCTGACCGTCGATGTCGGCGCGGGCGACGATTTTGTTTACATCAAGGAAAGTTCATATTCAACGATCAATCTCGGCGACGGCAATGATACGATCGATCACGATTGGAGCCGTCTCAACAACAGTGGCAATAATAAAAATTTGATTGAGGGCGGCGAAGGCGACGATTATATTTTGAACTCCGCCGGCACCAACTCGACTTTCCTCGGCGGCACGGGCAATGACACCATCGGCAACGGCACCGGCGCTTATGAGGAAGGCGCAAGCGTCGGAGCGCCGGTCGCGGCTCCCAACGGCAAATTGGTCGTCGGCGGCGACGGTCATGATGTGCTCGAAAACGGCGGCGGCTCGAATGTCACGCTCGACGGCGGGATTGGCGACGATGTGATCAACAACAAAAACGCTTGGTATCGCACCCAAAAAGTTTTCAGCGCCGACAACGTTTCGATCAACGGCGGCGACGGAGCCGACCACATCACCGACAGCGGAACCGATTCCACCATCAGCGGCGGCACCGGCGACGATCAAATTTCCCTCACCGCCGAACATTCCGACACCACGATCCAATATAAGAACGGCGACGGCAACGATACCGTTTATGGTTTCCTCTCGTCCGACAAACTTGAAATTACCGGCGGCACGTCGAACACCGTCACCGTCGGCAATGATCTCGTCGTCAATGTCGGCAGCGGCTCGATCACTTTCAAAGACTTCGACGTTAAACAACAGATTGCTTATCACACCGAGGGCGCCGGAGAAATTTTCAACGGCACCGACGAAGATGATTACATCGAAAACCACTCCGATAATGTCACCATCGACGCGCGCGGCGGCAATGATACAGTCTTCTCCGACGGCGGCAATTATATGTCGATCAACGGCGGCGCCGACAATGATTACATCGACAACACCGGCGCCAACGCCACGATCGATGGCGGCGCAGGCGATGATACAATCTTAGTCTTCAGCGATCATTCGACAATCAGCGGCGGCGACGGCAGGGATACAATCCTGATAGCAGTCACGGATTATTCGACGATCGATGCGGGCGACGGCGATGACTCCGTCGATCTTCACAGCCATTGGTGCTCGAGCAATCCAACCGTCAACTCCCACTATAATGTGGTCAAGCTCGGCAACGGCAATGATTTTATTCAAACGGCGGGCTATGCGTCGACCGTCGACGGCGGCAGCGGCGATGATACCATCGACAATATGATCAATTGGGGCGATCGCGGGTCGAAGGCGGGCGATAAATCTTCGCTCAGCGGCGGCGACGGCTCTGATGTGATCCTCAATGATTGCGTCGACGTGACCATCAACGGCGGAGCCGGCAACGATCGCGTCACGCTCAACAATAATCATTACGGCACCGTGATCGAGTACGCGGCGGGCGACGGTCACGATACAATTTACGGCTTCAATTCGTCCGACAAACTTCAACTCACCGGCTCGATGAGCACAGTCACCGTCGGCAACAACATCGTCGTCACAGTCAATGTCGGCGAAGGCTCCATCACTCTCGTCGACGCCGCCGACGGCAGATTGAAACAAAAAATCGAGCCGCTCAAGGTCGGTCAGGCGATCTTCAACACGCTCGACAATCAATTGATCAAGACCGGCTCAGGGCGCGATTCGATCATCAGTTACGGCAACAATGTTACCATTCAAGGCAACGGCGCCGCCGACACGATCCGCATCGAGAAATGCGAAAAGGTCATAATCGATGTCGGCGACGGCGATGATTCGATCGATCATTGGAACGGCGACAATATTACGATTCGCGGCGGCGCGGGTAACGATCATATTCAGAACGATGCCGAAGGCAAAAAAACTTACGTCGATGCGGGCGCGGGCAACGACTTCGTTTGGAATTATGCCGGCGATACGACGTTGGTCGGCGGCGACGGCAACGACGAGATTAAGTATTACGGTTGGACGGGCTCGTTGGTCGGCGGTAAGGGCGACGACAAGATTGACAATTGGGCGGAGCGGACGATGATCGACGGCGGCGACGGCGACGACACGATCAACAATGGGCATGGCGACAACGCGACGATTGTCGGAGGCGCGGGCAACGACAAGATCGAAATGTGGAGTTCCGCAAAACAATCAATCACAGGCGGCGACGGTAACGATACCATCAGCCTCAACGGCGGCGACGAGAATACTCTGATCGGCGGCGAAGGCAATGATTATATCGAAAATCGCACCGATTGGGGCGAAAACTCTCAACCCTTCAATCAGCCGAATAACACCTTTATTGACGGTGGCAACGGCAATGACACCATAGGCAACCACGGCTCGAACGTGACCATCAAAACCGGCGCGGGTAATGATCACGTTTACAACAACGGCGAATGGAATTTGGAATCAGGCGAGCAAGTCTTTTGGGCAGATCATGTCTCGATCGATTTAGGCGACGGCGATGATACTCTCGATCAATGGCAGGGCACTCGTTACGTCACCGTTCGCGGCGGTAAAGGCAATGATTATCTCATCAATCGCGGCGCTGAAGGTTCCATTGACGGCGGCGACGGCGACGACTTCATCGGCAATTACTATGATGCGTCTTTGACAGCGATCAATGGAGGCGCGGACAATGACTCGATCGACAATTCAGTCTCGGACGTGACGATCCTCGGAGGCGCGGGCAATGACTCGATCAACAGTCGCGCAGAGTACGTGACGATCAACGGCGGCGCGGGCAATGATATCGTCGATATCGTCAGCAATTACTCCAAAAATCAATTGATCGAGTACGGCAACGGCGACGGCAACGACACCGTCTACGGTTTCGACGAATACGACACGCTCAGGATCACGAGCGGATCGATCGCCTCCACTTCCGTCGTCGGTGCCGACGCGTTGTTGAAGATCGGAAACGGCTCCGTCCTGCTCAAAAATGCCGCCGGTAAGACGATTAATCTAATGAACGCCGCCGGCTCCGTCACGCAGACCGTCATCGGTGATGTCATTCGCGGCACCGAAAACAATGATACGCTCGACGCCAATCGGAGTCCCGTGATCGTCCAACCGCTAATCGGCGACGATATTGTCAGCTTGAGCGGCTCGAAAAATGTTGTCGACTACGCGGGAGGCAACGATACCGTCTTCGGTCTCACGTCGGACGACACCGTTCGCATCGAACAATGGATCAATACGGCGTCCGTCGACGGCAACGATCTTATTTTCAACACATATTGGAGCGTAAACGACAATTGGAATCACGGTCTCTTTACGCTCAAAGATGCCGCCGATAAATCAATCAAAATGATCTCGCTCGACGGTCGGACGCTTTATTACACTCCGAATGTCGATATAAACGTCGACGGAATCAGCCGCATTGACAATTATTTTGACGACCTCTTCATTGACGAGGAAAAAAATATTGTCAGGCTACACAACTCCGGTGATAATGTGACGATCAAATCCGACGGTCCAATCTCAAGTTCCGGAATCAATGTTGTCATTCAAAGGATAGGAACCGGCGAATACGGCGGAATCCAGGTAGGGGGTGGGGATCCAGAAAATCCCATTACCAATATCAATGTGAGTCTCGGCGACGGTGGTGATGGTATAGAGCTGGCAATTGGTGTTGCGCGCGTCGAAGGGCGGCTCGACTTTGATCGGGAGTAAGGCGGGCGATAAATTCTACGGCGGCGACGGCATTGATTACTTCGTTTACGCGCCCGGCGAAGGCGCCGATGTTTTCAACGATGTCGAGGCGCAGGATATCATTTCGCTCAGCGGAGTGACGCGCGACGATCTCACGCTTAAGGATAGCAAAAATGTCGTGACCGTGACTTTCGACGGCGATAAAAAATCCAAGCTCACGATCAACAAAGTCAACTCCATCGATCCGCTCACGTTTGATCTCGACGGTGAGATTTTCGTCTACGGCAAGCTGCCGAAGGGCGTCACCTACGACAACGACGATAAGAAGACGGCGCTCAATCTCGATTCGACGGCGGCGAACGGCGTTGAAGTCAAGGCGCTTGACATCGTGTCGACGGCGAAAACGATCGACGGCTCGAACGCTAAAGGCGCCGTTCAGCTGATCGGCAACGACAACGCCAACGTGATCAAAGCGGGCTCGGGCGGCTCGACGCTCTACGGCGGACGCTCGACTAAAGCGGTTGCCGATAAACTCTACGGCGGCTCGGGCGCGGACGTCTTCATGTGGTCGACGGTCGACGGCGCCGATGTGATCTACGGCTTTAACGGTGAGCAAGGCGATTATGTATTGCTCGACGGCGTCAAGGAGATCAAAGCCTCCGATGTCAAGGTGAGCGCAAACAAAGTTGAAGTCACACTCAACAAACAAAAACTGACGTTGGATAATCCCAACGGCGAGATCAATTTTATCGACAGCGACGGCACCGTTCTTTACACGACGGGGATCAATTTCCCTGCGGGCGTCGGCTACAACAAAAATAAGACGGCGATCACGGTCGGGAGCGCGGCGTCGAATGTCGGCACGATCGATCTCAACGATACGAGATATCTGTCGACCGTCAAAGACATCGACGCGTCGGAATATAAAGGCGCGATCGAATTGATCGGCAACGCGCAGGCGAATGTGCTGAAGGCAGGCACGGGCGGCTCGACGCTCAACGGAGGAGCGAGCGCCGATAAATTGTACGGCGGCGACGGTGCTGATGTGTTTGTTTATGCCGACGGCGGCGGCAATGATGTCGTTTACAATTTCGACGGGTCGAAGGGCGATTATGTTGTGCTCGACGACGTCAAGGAGCTCAAAGCGAGCGCGGTGAAGGCGAGCGCAACGAAGGTTGACGTGACGATCGGTAAAGGGAAGCTCACGTTTGACAATCCGAGCGGCGAGATGAACTTCGTCGATACCGACGGCACCGTTCTTTATACGATGGGCGTCAACTTCGTCGAGGGCGTCGGCTACAATGCGAAAAAGACGGCGATCACGGTCGGGAGCGCGGCGTCGAATGTCGGCACAATCGATTTGAGCAGTCCGAAGTATCTCTCGACGGTCAAAGAAGTCGACGCGTCGGAGTATAAAGGCGCGATCAATATTGTCGGCAACTCGAGTGCGAATGTGTTGAAGGCGGGCACGGGCGGCTCGACGCTCGACGGAGGCGCGGGCACTAAAGCCACTGCCGACAAACTTTACGGCGGCACGGGAGCGGACGTCTTCATTTGGGACGCGTCGACGGGCGGCGGCGATCAGATTTTCAATTACAATCAATCGCAAGGCGACATCATTTCGATCACGGGCGTCGACGACAAAGTTACAATCGACAACGCCAACTTCAAACTGAGCGGCACGAAGGCGACGATGACGCTCGGCAAGCAGAAACTCACCGTCAATGATCTCGTCGACAGCAAGGTTATCACGGTTGCCTACGGCGATAAAACTTTCAACTATGCGTCGTTGCCGGGCGGCGTCGATTATGACAGCGCGTCGAAGAATAAGACGATGACGATTGGCGGCGCGTTCAAAGGCACGTTCGATGTGACGGAGAACGATTATCTCGGGACGGTGGCGACGATTGACGCGTCGACGAACACCAACGAGATCGAGTTGATCGGCAATAAGAAGACGAAGGCGATGGTCGGAGGCAAGGGCAAAACGACGCTCGTCGGCTCGACCGCAAACGATATTTTCTATGCGGGCTCGGGCGCCGATACGTTTGTGTACTCGGTCGTGTCCTCTGTCGGCGGCGGTAAGGATGTCGTCAACGACTTCGATCCGACGAAAGATGTGATCAGACTGAACGGCGCGACGGTGGCGGCGACAGATTTTGTCGAGAAGGGCAACGATATTACGCTGACGGTCGGCAAGGGATCGATCACGCTGAAAAATTCTCCGCGCGGAACGATCAACGTGGTGAACGGCGACGGCTCGACGGTGAGTTATAAGACGCTGCCGACGGGCGTCACCTACGACGCAAAGAAAAATGTTGTGAAGTTGGCGCAGACCTTTAGCGGGACGTTGACGGCTGCCGATCTCGGATTGCCCGTCAAAGAAATAAACGGGTCGGCGGCGACGGCGGCGGTTGAGCTCCGCGCGGATTCGGACGCGACAAAGATCACGGCGTCGAAGGGCGGCTCGACGATGATCGGCGGCAAGAGTAATGATACGCTGATCGGAGGCGCGGGCGCTGATGTATTCGTCTCGAGCGGCGGCAGTGATCTGATCGATAAGTATACGGCAGGCGCCGATAAAATTTCGATTGCGGGCTCGTTGACGGCGGGTAAAGCCAACGGATCGAACGTCGAGCTCACGACTTCGACGAACGGGACGATCACAGTCAAAGGCGTGGTCGGCAAGGAATTGACGGTCGTCAACGGCGGCGTCGAGCAGAAATATAAATTCGCAAAGACGACGACGAATTTGGCGGACGCGTTGATCACCGATGCGGCTCAACTGTCGACGGAAGATTATTGGTTTATGCCGTCCGATGAGACGGTCGACGAGATCGGATCGATCATCAACGAGAGTGCGGCGGATATGTCGGCGATCGGTTCCTTGGACGTGCGCTTCGATCCGAACAGTTTGATCAATGTGGCGGCGGGCGCGACGTTCGAACGGAGCCGTCGTCTTAAAAAGTAATTGAGCTCGTCCGAAGAAGAAGGGGGCGGTGCTGCCGACGACTGGCGGTTGCCGATGCTCAGAGCGCCGTCGATGCGGAGCGGACGCTGATGGTCGGGGCGCCGTCGACGATGCGTGG
>FLNZ01004471.1_pt1 | contig 10791 bp, 10 predicted proteins | sample 1140391 | NCBI WGS metagenome assembly FLNZ01 (sample SAMEA3878171, study PRJEB12797) | bioreactor metagenome | biome: Moose rumen | place: Sweden | collected 2011-10
AGCCCCACCACGCCGATGGTCAGCGACATGGGAAGGCGTAGGTAATCGCCCCCTAAGGAGACCCGGGAATCTGTTCCTGGGTCTCTTTTTTTTATGCGCAATCGCGAAGCATAATGCGCAAAGCACAAAGCATAATCATCACCTCGAACGCCGTGCTTACGGCGCACTACACCAACAACGCCCAGGACTCTTTTTTTCACTTCCCTCCTTTCTTCTCTTTCCTTTCATCTCCTTTCCTTTCATCTCCTTTCCTTTCCTCTCCCTTTCTTTCTTTTCCATTCTTTGATTCCTTTCCCTCTTTTAGAGCGGTATCACTCAAATTTTACCACTCATTTTGACTAATAGATTTCTTTTTAATAAAATAAATGGCTTGAAACCTTTGTGGGATTCAAGCCATTCCTGAAATATAGCGTTTTTGTTTTATTATAAACAAAATAGCGTGTGCGGTCTTTATTTTTTAAGATATTCGTCAACCTTGTCGTTGGGCACCATTCTTTCTTCAAAAACGTAGGCACCGGTTTTTGGGGAGCGAACCATCTTAATCACTTTGCTGAAATTACGTCCTTCACCAGTTTGAAGGGTTGCAACGGTCTTTTTTGCCATGATTAAAAAGTATTATTTGATTTCTTTGTGAATAGTGTACCTCTTGAGGTATGGGTTGTATTTCTTCAACTCCAGACGCTCAGTAGTGTTCTTGCGGTTCTTTGTAGTGATGTAGCGTGACATTCCGGGAACGCCGCTTTCCTTCTGCTCGGTGCATTGAAGGATGACCTGAATGCGATCGCCTTTAGTTTTCTTTGCCATAACTTCTCGATTTAATAGATTGCTTTAATTTCTTTTAAATTTCCTTCTTGAGCGGCTTTTTTCAAAGCGGCGTCAAGGCCGATACGGTTAATAAGACGCAGTCCGCTGGCGCTCACTGTCAGGCGGATCCACTGATCCTGCTCTACCCAATAGAACTTGCGGTTGAAGATGTTCACATTGAACTTGCGTTTAGTTCTTCTTTTAGAGTGCGACACGTTGTTACCAGTAATCGCCTTCTTGCCTGTGATTTGACAAACTTTTGACATAGTGTTTTACTTCAATAAGTTATAAAATACTTTTGTTTCTCTCGTTGATTTCAAGCCGCTACTTTAATATGTCCACGTAGCACAATATTCTACCACGACACCCTTGTTCACTGGCGATAGCTTGAAGTGAGAAGCCCTCAATGCTACCCACCAGCAGTTGTTTTTGCGTTAAATATCGTCCTACGCTTTATGGCCACATTTTAAGCATCATGTAGCAGCCATCGAAGTTTCAACGATCATGTCACAGAACAGGCCTAACGGGACTAAACCCAAGTACCCTGACTCGAAATCGGTTGCAAAGGTATGAACTATTTTTCAAATGACCAAATTTTTTTTCATTTTCGCTCAAAATCAGGCAGAAAAATGTATAAACCGCGACATCAGTAAGTAAAATCAAGACGTTCTTTCAAAAAACTTGCTTCATCTTTTGCGTGAGTTAGATATTTGTCTTACTTTTGCAGAGAAAAAGAAGAATTACTAAAAACAAAACTTGTATATGAGTAAAATAACATGTCCCAATTGTGGAAATTCTGTGCCCGAAGGCTCTGCATTTTGCAACCGCTGCGGCAGTAGGATAGAACACGAAGACTTCGGCAACAACAGCCGTAACTACCGCGATGACGACTGGAACAATGCTCCCGCAGGCAAACTTGAGCAACGCCAAAACAACAATAAGGGCAGTGGTATGACCAAATATATTATCATTGGTCTTGCCGTTATCGCCTTTGGTGCTTTGTTCTTTGCCACCCGCTGCAACAAGAATGACCGCGAAGCTCATCCTGTGAGCACTGTTGACGAGAGTGCTGCCGCTTGTGCCGACACGCTGCAACGCGCGCTCAACGACTATAACTATGTGGGTGATGGCGCCCGCATCGTCTATGCCTCGCGTGTCACAGGCTCGCAGCCTGGTACTAACGACGTGATTGTGGGTATCACCCAGAAGACAGGCGAGTTCTATAAAATCTACAAGCTCACCAAGAAGGACGGCAAGTGGATCATCGACCCCGAGAACATCAAGCAGATTTCTACTGCGGGTTACGATGTTACCTTCGACCAGGACAAGATGATGGCTGGTCGCGACATCATTCCTCAGGTGGTAGATATTGGTGGCAAGAAGCATTTCTTCTACGCCTTTATGCAGACCCCCTCTGGCGACCCCAGCAGGGCGCAGGTGGTGCTTAATATGTATGACGTGGAGACACGCGCCATTACCACCGCCACCTACGAGGGTGAATTCCAGAACATCAACAGCGAGAGGGTGATAGTGTGCAACCCGGCAACTGGCTCCAGCGAGGTGGTGAAGTGGATGAACGAGACAGCCCGCAACTTCATTCGCATCGTCCGCTTCAAGGGCGAGGAGCAACAAGCCGAAGAGGAGCAGAAACAAGAGGAAGAACAGCCTGTTGTAGAAGAGCCTAAACAAGAAGAAGTAAAGCCTGAGCAGCCCGAGAACTCGGCGGTCACCGAGGTGAAGGACAAGGACGACGCGATGTTCAACATTGATGATGTCGCCAAGACTGTGCAGGCTGGCAACTTCAAGGTGTTCATGCTTAAGAACGGTAGCGTGATTAGCTTTAACAAAGCCACAGGTCAGAACTCCAAGATTCACAGCGGTGGCGCTAAGGACATAGGCTTCTATGACACCGCAAATGGCATCATCAGCATCCGCAACACTGACGACACCCGCAAGCGAGTGAACCTCAACACTGGGCAAATCGTCAATACCGAGGCAGCTCCTCAACCCGAGAAGAAAGAGGAAGCCAAGAAGGACGAGCCTAAGAAAGAGGAATCCAAAGCCCCCTAACGTTTAGGCATCGCTTTCAAAGCATGGAACACATAGCTTTAAGCACTATATTGGCACGCGGCGAGAAAAGCATCTCTCCGCGTGCTTTATATCGGCTGCAGCAACCGCTGGTCGAGGCACTAATCGAGTGGAGAGATAGCGGACGCACAGGGCAGCAACTCACAGATCAGTCGATAGCGCTGAGCCAAGATTTCAAGAACGTAAAGATTCTTGACGCCAGCAGCGAAGAGGCCGAGAACATTGTGAATTATGGTCATATACTGCTCGCCGCCATCGACCACAGCACCCTTCGCGACAAACGCCTGCGGCGCATCGCCGCTCAGTGTGCCAATGGCGAGGTCGCCAATCTCGAGACCCTTCACCTCATGCTCGAGCGCATGGTGAGCAGCACCATCTATAAACTCATCCTTGCGATCCTCCTCACAGGAATCGCAATCCTCGCAATCTATCAAATTATGAGATGAAACGGGTATTTTAGGCTTTTTTAATTGATTGCCGCACCGCCAATAACTGATTTATAGCTAATTTTGCATTTCATTTTGAAATCCTACATGTCATGAAAAAAACATCAACTTTAAATAGGCTATTACTATTTTTGATAGTGCTGGCAATCAGCACCACTCAGGCTCATGCTGTCTTTAAGGAGCGCGACTTCGGTAAGACTATTGATGTGCTGTGCGCCGAGCTGGAGATGAAATACAAGAAGCAGCAGCAAACCATTAAAAGCATGGAACAGCGTGCACTGAAGCAACATGAACAACTTGTCGCGACAATGCAGCAGATAGACCAGATATCGCTGATCCTCTACTCACAAAGCAGCGAATTCACGTTTGCTATGGCCTACGCTTGCCAGCAGGCTACCGACCTGTATCACAACTCCAGGATAGCCCATGTCCCCTTCGATAAGATAATGACCCGCCTCGATGCCGAGGTTGAGAGATATGACAGCTTGATTACCGTGCTAAAACGCATATCCCCGGCTATTGAGAACGTGGAGAATAACGCTATCACCGAGGTCGCCGACAGCATCATGCAGTCGCAGCAAGCCGAAGTGAATGGCCTGCCTCACAATCCCCAAGCCGTTAACGACCCCCGTCTTGGGGAAGAGAATGTGGCTCTGTATGTGCTTAACGACAAGGAGATTGAGATAAGAGAGAAATGTATCTTCTATGCCGAGGCGTTGCGCGACAACACCATCAAGATAAAGGAAAAGATGAGTGCCGACAAGCGTTATTACGATGAGGTGTCGGAAAAGCTTGATGCCCTCAACAGCTATGCCTTAAAGAAATATGAGGAGCTGCAAAACAACATCTTCAGGAACGGCGGGAACAACTATTTCAAGGTGCTTGCGTCGCTGGGCAAGGACTACAATAAAATAAGTAGCGAACTAAAAGAAGAATACAAGGAACTGAATCGCGATGGGGCAAAAACCAACATCAAGAGCCAGTGGCGCGGACCGGTGATTTTCATGACATCGGTGTTCATCTTGTTCTACATCTTCATCGCTACTATGTTGAGTGTCATTATTCTGCGCTGGTGCCTGCCCAAGAGGGTCAGGAATAAGCCCTCCTACAAGCGTCGCCGTGCCATTATCGGTCTCACCTGTGGCGTGTTCCTCTTCTCGGTGTTCATCACTATTGCCAATTCACTCATGCACCACAACTTCATTGTAATGGCGATAGGCATCACTATCGATTACTCCTGGCTGCTGTTTGTGATTCTGCTTTCCCTTCTCATCAGGCTCAACGGCAAGCAGATCAATGCTGGTGTGATGGTCTATACTCCGTTCATGCTCATGGCATTTGTGGTGATAGTGTTCCGCATCATTCTAGTCCCCAACAATGTTGTCAATCTCCTGTTCCCACCACTGATGCTGGTGTTCACGATATGGCAATTTGTTGTCGTTAAGAAGCGCTACGCGTTGATTCCCACCATCGATGTCGTCTTCTCCACAATCTCGCTTATTACTATGATTGCGTCGTGTGTCCTTGCTTGGGTGGGCTACACGCTGCTTGCCGTGCAAATCATGGTGTGGTGGTCGTTCCAGCTCGCTTGCATCCAGACGATTGTGTGCCTCTACGACCTCGCCAAGATGTTTAACGAGAAATACATCGTCAACCGCATCAAGAAAGGAGAGGCTACGAAGCTTAAAGGTAAAAACAAGAAGACTAACGAGACAAAACTCTTCAACAAGATTCTCGCTCTTGAGAAAAAAGGAGATTACATCAACTACACTTGGGTTTACGATTTCTTCAATAAGGTGGTACTGCCTGTCTTGGCGGTTCTCTCGGTACTCATAAGCATTGTGTTTGCTGTCAATATGTTTGACATGAAGCAGCTGCTTGTGAAAATCTTCTTCCACAACTTCATCGACCAAGAAGGTTTAATCCAAATTTCGCTCTACAAGATTGTGCTGGTGGGTGCGCTGTTCTTTGTGTTCTATTATATCAACTATCTGGCGCACTCCCTCTACCGCCGCTACAAGCTCAAGCAGTTTGCAAAGACCGATACCGCTCGCCGTCCCAATATCACCCTTGGCAATAACATCATCACCATTGTGGTGTGGGGCAGTTTCTTCATCTTTGCGCTCGTGCTCTTTAAGGTTCCCAAGAGTGGTATCTCGCTCATCTCGGCAGGCTTGGCGACAGGTCTCGGATTTGCCATGAAGGACATTCTCGAGAATTTCATCTATGGACTCTCTCTCATGTCGGGACGCTTGCGAGTGGGCGACTACATCGAGTGCGACGGCATCCTGGGCAAGGTGGAGAGCATAGGCTATCAGAGTACGCAGATTGTCACCCTCGATGGCAGTATCATCGCTTTCCTTAACACTTCGCTTTTCAACAAGAATTTCAAGAACTTCACCAAGAACCACAGCTACGAGTATGTGAAACTGCCCGTTGGCGTGGCCTACGGAGTGAAAGTCAACGAGGTGAGAGACCTTCTAGAGTCAGAACTCAACCGTCTCAACGACACCACTAATGCCACTGGCCGCCCTGTAGTACAGAAGAAACAAGGCTTTAAGGTGTTCTTCGGTGACTTTGGTGATAGCTCAGTGGATCTCATCGTGGCATTCTGGGTTCTCGTCGAAGAGAAGATAAACTTCGTTTGTAAAGTGAAAGAGATAATTTATAACGCGCTACAAAACAATAATATAGAGATTCCGTTCCCACAACGCGATGTCTATATTAGGCAAGTGGAAACACCAACAACAGGTAATCCCAAAGAGTAACACTCTAAATAGCAAACTGCGTCCACTACCATTTTTTATAAAAAATTAATTAAATTAATGTCTATAATATAAGATATTATCTTTAACTTTGTGAGCTTTTTCCACTTTGATGTTATATTACAATTTCATTAACAATACACCTTATAAATAATGACTGTAGGATTTGATGGAATAAGAACGGTTGACAGCGAGTCTGAACTGTGTTATTACGACCGTCTTTTAATCTCGTCGATAGGAATGGAATATCCTCGTGATTCTTTCATGGTATATGCCCCTGAGAATTCTAGCGACCGCGGCTTGTCGTGGCTGCTTTCGATATCTAGTGTTCACCTGAAGACTCCCTATAAAGCATTCAGCAAATGGATGTGGCGCAACTATAACGGCATTTTTACCGACTTCCACCGTCATGGAGTGAAGGTGTTTCACGGTCTCGACGCGGTGTTGCCCTTGGGCCGTGGCAAGGAGAAGGTGAGAATGGTGACCACCGTTCGTGACCTCACCTTCAAGCGCTTCATGAACGACTACACCTGGCTAGAGAAGCTCCGTCGCGGCTCACGTATAGGTCGCGCCTGCAAGCGCGCCGACCGTGTCATTGCCACCAGCGAATATGTTAAGAACGCTATCATCAAGAAATATGGCACCAGTGCCGACAAAATCGATGTCATCTATTCGGCCTACCGTGATGAGTATATCGAGAACCTAAAAGACGCTGTGTTTGTCCAGAACACAAAGGGAAAATACAACCTCCCCACCAATTTCATTCTCGCTATCACCGACTTTGGCAACCTGAGCAACATGGAGACGCTATATAAGGCTTTTGCCAATATTGAGGACAAGAAAATCGACCTTGTCATCATCGGCAAGAAGAATGATTACTACCGCCAGCTCAAGCGCCTCGCCGAGAAGCTCAACATCAATGAGCGCATAGTGAGGGTGTCGAGCGTCAACAAGCATAACTTTATGTGTCTCTATGCCCTTGCTAAGGCTGTGGTCGATCCATCACTTGCCGATGGCATGGGGCAGTGCGCCATCGAGGCTATGATTAGCGGCACTCCCCTTATCGCCAGCGACGACGGTTGTCACCGCGAGATTGCCAAAGATGCGGCACTCTACTTTGAGCCAAAGGACGTGGAGCAGCTCACCAAGCACTTAAACACCGTGCTCAACGATTCAGAGAAATGCAAGGCGATGACCGAGAAGGGCAAACAACTCGCCGAGCCGTTCACCCAGCAGAACCTAGCACAAAACACCATGCTCACCTACAACAAGGCGAGAGGAAAAGCGTGATATAAGTAATAAGTCGTAAGTGTAAAGTGTCAAAGGGGGCTCATTCAGTCTGCTCCGCCGTTGTTGGCGAGTTGGCGCAGCTGGATGTTGTTGAATTCTATGTCGATGGTCCTGCCAGTTTTGCTGCCTTGGTATCGGTAGCACAGTCCACGTCCCGAGAGGCACAATTTTTTAAATAGCTCACCAGCCGAGTTGTTATTGGTGAATTGCTGTGTTATGCCGCTGGCGATGTTTTCTCGGAATGTGGGTTCATTCTCAAGCAAAGAGAAGTCAAAATTCTCTTCGTTGATTTTATAGATATAAATTAGGCTCTCCTTTTCGAGAGTGACATCAACCATATCGGTCACTGAGTCTAAAGGTATTGGCAGCACGGCTCGGGTTATCTCTACTGTGGTTTTTATGTTTTCCTCTTGTGATAACGGCTTAATGCTTTTAAGCTGCTGGTTGCTCACGTCGATAGTGTCTTTGTGGCTTGTCCTTGACCCGGTAAAGAAGCATTGGAGGTCATACCCCGACAGTGCTAACGATTTCATGAAGGCCTTGTCGTTGCTGGAGCAGCAATCTAAATACAACAGTCTCCAAGCATCGAAAATGACCTTCTTGTCTAACTTCTCAAACGATAGTATGTCCTCGTCGATAGTGTAGTCTATCACCACTTTCTTGCCTTCACACTTGAAACTGGTGGCAGTGCCTATCTCATAGCTCACAGGGCATTGCTCATTGAGAGTCTCTACCAATTGGCTCATCTCACTGTCGCTTAACTTCTGACCAAGCTTCGCTAAAGGGTTATTCTTGCAGGAGCTCATCAAGAAAATCAAGGAGCAAACTATAACAAGGAAAAGTATCGATTTGGAGTTTCTCATAATGTAATGTTTTGTTTTTAGCTGACGAGCTGACAAGCTGACGAGCAGACGAGACAAGTGTAAAGCTGCGACAACTACCATTGCTTTGTCAGCTTGTTCCTTGTTAGCTTGTTAGCTCATATCTTTATTTGAGTTTAAACGTCACTGCCTTGAAGCACATGTCGTTGTACCACACCTCATATCGGTAGGTGCCAGGCAAGAAATGCCCACGGTCGGAGCCTCCCCAGCCTTTTAATGACACCACGTTGTCGGTGGGATAAACAGAGTTGATAGTGTAAGTATAGGAATAAGCGTTATCTTTTGGCGACTCGTTGCCGGTGATAACCTTTCCGTCGGGGCCATAGAGCTTGACCTGCAGTTCCAATTTCTCGCCAGGTCTAAAGCCATAGTAGGAGATGCGTGGTAATAGGTACATCGAGTTGGCAGCCACGATGTCGTTGCCGTAGGTGCTTATTGGCCTGCCGTTGCCGTCGGCGTTGGCGACCTCGAGTTTCTTGATGTAAATAGGGAACAGGTTGCGCAGACTGTCGCTCTCTTTCATTAGCGCCTCTCTTGCGGTGCGTTCTTTTTTCAGGGCTATTGATGTGGTGTCGAGCTGTATGTTCAGGTCGGTTATCTTGCTCTGCAATTCCGCCACTTGTCCGTTGGCGTTCTTCAGACCCATGGTGGCAGCGTCCTTATTGTTGCTGATGTGATGAATCCACACCCAGCTGCCAGCCAGCGCCAGTGCCAGCAGTGCCACCAACGCCCATAGAAATTTTGTTGACTTGCTGCGTTTCTTTTTCTCGGGCATTTCGTTGGTCTCTATGATTTTAGTGTCGTTGTCCATTTTCATTACGTTTTTAGCTGACGAGCTGACGAGCGAACGAGACAAGTGTAAAGCTGTAACAACTACCATTGCCTTGTAAGCTTGTTCCTTGTAAGCTTGTTAGCTCATATCTTTAAGACGTTTCCCGCCAATGTACGATGCAAATTTAGATAAAAATCGGGTTTTATAAGCCAGTCGAGATAAAAAAGTTGAGCAAATTGCCCCTGAAGTTACCTATATTTGCGGAAATCAAGGCCGACACACGCTCAATCCTAATGTTTCCGTGCTCTTACGTCACAATTAATTCGTATATTTGAGGTGATAATTTTTTGTTTAATCCTCAAAATTATAGGCTTATGAGAACAGTATGCGGCCTTGATGTGCACAAAGATAGTGTTTTTCTGTGTATCTTGTGCGAAACAGGCGAAATTATTGAGAGAGTTTTCGGAGTTTTAACATTTCAGTTGCGTGACATGCGCCGTCTGATGCAGTCCTATGAGGTGACAGATGTGACGATGGAGAGCACGTCGGTTTACTGGATACCCATCTGGCGCGTGCTTGAGCCGCACTTCCATCTGCGTTTGGTTAACCCTTACTTCATCAAGCAGATGCCTGGTCGCAAGAGTGACGTCAAGGATGCTCAGTGGATAGCGGAATGCACCCACAAGGACTTGATTCGCGGCAGTTTCGTCCCGCCGGAGATTATCCAGCGGTTGCGCCAGTACGACCGGCGCATCTTCGACCTTGACGCGGAGATTGTCAAGAAGCTGTCCAAGCTTGACGCGGTGATGCAGCGTTGCAACCTGCGCCTGAGCAACTACGTGTCCAACACCGACACCAAGAGTTACAAACAGGTCGTTGAGTGCCTGTGCAATGGCGTCACCGACCCGGAAGAGCTGATAAAGCGAATTCACGGGCGTATCATCAACAAGCACGGACGGGAAACCATCCTGGCAGCACTGACGGGAGTAGTCTCTGACGCGGAGAAGGACGTGATGCGCCAGCTCAGACAGGAGCTGGAGATGGCCGAGAGCCATAAGCAGGAATGCCACAACAAGATGGTTGACATATGCCAGACACATTTTCCAGAACAGTTCAAGAGGCTGATGAGCATACCCGGAATCAAGGAACGCGCCGCCACATCATTGATCGCAGAGATCGGAGTCGATATGACCAAATTCCAGACTGCGGCGCACCTTGCCTCCTGGAGCGGACTGAGGCCTCGTAACGACGAGTCCAACAGGAAAGTGAAGTCTCGCAGAATCACCCACGGCAACGCGTTCCTGAGAAAGACACTCATCGAGTGCGCGTGGGGAGCAAGCCGCACGCAGGGCTGCTTCTTCAGCCGCTTCTCCTACTTCCAGACGCAAGTGCGCAAGAAAAACAAGATGAAAGTCCTTGTCGCAGTGGCACGCAAACTGCTCATCGCCGTATGGCACGTGCTGCACGACCAGACCGACTACAGGGACTTCGACCCGGATCGCAGGCTGTCCACCAACAACGGATAGCACACGATATACCGTCCGTGGAAAGGCTATTATCTTTGTGGTGGCAATGACCCCGTCTGCAAATTAACCGACAACATGGACGGCGATGAAAACCAGTCTATAGCTTAGAGCTCGAAGAGGAAAGTACCAATTTTTATTGAAAGTCACATGTTGCGATACGAGTCTCAACGTGAGACCTGTTGCGCAATAAAATGACGAAAAAACACCTTATTTGAGATT
>FLNZ01000132.1_pt1 | contig 10790 bp, 8 predicted proteins | sample 1140391 | NCBI WGS metagenome assembly FLNZ01 (sample SAMEA3878171, study PRJEB12797) | bioreactor metagenome | biome: Moose rumen | place: Sweden | collected 2011-10
CTTCCGCCCAATCCTCATGACGAGCCTTTCCACAGTGTTGGGCGCGGTGCCGCTCATCATGACCGGCACCCCGAGCCGCATCGCGATGGGCATCGCCATTGCGGGTGGCCTCACGTTTGCCACGTTCCTCTCGCTGTTTATTGTGCCTGCGGCCTACAGCTTCTTTGCGGGCAAGGTCGATGCGACCAATACCACCGACGCATCGAAGATGGCGTAGTTGCGATGTCGCTCACGGTGGCGTAGCCGTTTACTTTACCATCTGGAAAACTTTCTCGCCTTCGCGGCTCATGCCGTACTTGGTGCGGAGTATTTCTTCCTTGTAGAGCGAGTCGTTCTGGAGGCGTTCAATTTCGGACTTGTAGTCATCGATGATGCCCTTGAGCGAATCTACCTTGTACTCGTATTCCGTTATCAGGTGCTCGATCTTTTTTTGCTCGAAGAGATTGCCCTTGCTGAAGAACAACTGCAGCACAAGAACGCCTATGAAGAACAGGAAGGCGAGTATAAAGATGTAGATTCTCTTGTGCATCAGGTGGCTCCGTTGAAATGAAAACTGAAGTTGTCTTCGGTGTAGGCAAGTCCAGCCATTTCTAATTCCGTCAATATAGTTAAAAGTTGATTCACGTCAAGGTCAGATTCCGATTGAAGTTCAGAAAATGTTTTGCGGAATCCGTTAACCTTCAAAAAGAACTTTTTGGTGTCGTCGCTCAGGTTGCAGCCTGCAAGCGAGAGTTCCTCGAAACTGATGCCCCCGCTCTTGGGAATCCCAAGTGCGGTACATAAACTTTCGGGCCGGAATATCGGCTTGGCGATGCCCCTGTCGAGCAAGTCGTTCGCGCCGCTCGCCACTTCGCTGTCGAAATCTCCGGGAACGGCGAACAGTTCCCGCGAATCCTTGCGCGCGAATTCCGCAGTAAGCAGTGCCCCCCCTTTTTTCTTGCTCTGGACGATGACTGTTGCCCTGCTGAGGCCTGCGATAATCCTGTTCCTTGCAGGGAAATTGCTCTTGTATGCGACTACGTCGGGTTCGAACTGGCTTACGAGTGCTCCGCCTGCATCCAAGATGCGCTTGGCGAGGTCCCCGCGGCTTCCCTCGATTCTCGTGTTCAGTCCCTGCGCGAGGACTGCGATTGTCGGGATGCCTGCCTCGAGTGCCGCCTCGTGGCACAGGCTGTCGATGCCCTGCGCGAGTCCCGAGATGACGATGGCATGCGTCCCCTTGAGCGAGAATACGAGCCGTTTGCAGAGTTCGCGAGCGTTGTTGCCTGGCCTGCGGGTGCCGACCATCGCAATCCCCACGGGAGTCTTGCTGGCGTCACTTTCCGGCGATGTCGGGGGAGGGAGCGTTCCCCTTGCGTAGATGAATTCGGGTTTGTGTGTGGAACTGCCGAGCAGGAGCGGAAAATCTCCTGCCTCGATGCGGTAAATATCAGTGCTGTTCATGGTGAATCCAGTGAAAGCGCTATAAGGAACATGCCGCGCGTTTTTTGATAAACGTTTGTGGCAATCGCCCGGGTCCGGAAAGTCCGGTACCTGTATTTAGTTTAGGCCCGCGAATAATATAGTTAAAATAATTGATGATTGATGATGGATGATTGATAATTCTGCGGGGTGGCCGCGCACATTTCTATCTTTATAGCTATGAAATACACGTTCGATGATTTGGTCAACATTCTCAAGCGTCTCCGTGCCGAAGATGGATGCCCGTGGGACCGCGCTCAGGATACGCACACGCTCTTGCCGTACCTGGTAGAAGAAAGCAGCGAGTTTATCGATGCCGCGATGGAAGGCGACAAGGCTCACATGTGCGAGGAACTGGGCGACGTGCTGCTGCAGGTGGTTTTCCATGCGCAGGTCATGAAGGAGAGTGGCGACTTCAATATTGATGATGTTGTTCAGGGAATCTGCGAGAAGATGATCCGCAGGCATCCGCACGTTTTTGGCGATGCGCAGGTGGATACGGCAGGCGAGGTGAGCCGACGCTGGGAAAAGATCAAGGCCCAGGAAGCGCTGCACCAGAAGGATGCCGACAAGTCCGTTATGGATAAGGTAAGCAAGAGCATGCCGACGCTCGCCCGCACGCAGGATATCATCCGCAGGGTAGCGAAGGTCGGCTTTGACTGGGGCGAATCCGCTCCCGTATTCGACAAGGCTCAGGAGGAATTCGCGGAATTTCGTGCCGAGATGGAGAAGGTCACTCCCGAAAATGCGAATACCGACCGCCTGGAAGACGAGTTCGGCGATATCATGTTCTGCCTCGTGAACGTGGCGCGCCATAGCGGGTTCAATGCCGACGCGGCACTCCGCCGCGCAAATGCGAAGTTCGAGAAACGTTTCCGCGAGGTGGAACGCCTTGCCCGCGAGCAGGGGAAGGCCTTGCCCGAATTTGGTCTGGAAGGCCTGCAGCAGCTGTGGAAGCAGGCTAAGCAGAAAACCTGATGTAACTTATTCCACGTTGGAATGTTCCTTGCGGGAACTGCTTCTTGTGAAAAACTTTGTTCACAAGGGCGTTTTATGGGGTATATTATGGATGTGCTTCCAGTCAGTCCTGGTTCTAGAGAAGGGATGCCGGATCGAATCGCGGGGTAGGACTCATTGGGTGTACGCTTTCTATTCCAAAAAAGCACTCGGTCTTCGGGCCGGGTGTTTTTTTGCGCAAGAAACGCTATTTTTAGGGTGTTTCCAAAAAAAGTGTATTTGTCTTTAATTTTTTGTTGACTTTTTAAAAATTTTATTTATATTTAGGTGTATGAATTGTGTTTCCAAAAATAGTGTAAAAATAAAAAACGTGTTTATGTATTTCGATTACCGGGAATACATAAGGGACGTATTGGAAACATTGCAGAAAGATGGTCTTTCTTTGCGCGCCATCCAGGAAAGCGCGGGCCTTTCCGGTTCCGCCTTCTTTACTCGCATCCTTGATGGTAGCCGTCCGCTTTCTACCGCAAACGCCAAGACGCTGGTCACCGCCTGGGGCATGGGAGAAGATGAAGCCGAATACTTCATGGATATGGTGAAGTTCGGTAACGAGCGTGACGTGGACCGCCGTGAAGGCCACCTCAAGAAGCTTCTCGTCGTAAGGAGCCGCAACAGGGAATATGCCCTGCAAGATTCCACGCTCAAGTTTTTCTCGAAATGGTATTATCCCGTGTTGCGCGACCTCCTGCCGCTTGTCCCCGCGGGCACTTCTGCCGAGCGCATTGGCCGCATGTTCACGCCCGCGCTCCGCGCCCCGCAAGTGCAGAGCGGCATTGATTATCTGGTCGAAGCGGGGTTTATCGCCATTGGTGAAGACGGCAAGTACGCAGTTACAAGCCCTATCGTTTCGACCCCGCCGCGCGTGCGTTCTACGATTCTCCGCAAGTACCACCTCAAGAATCTCGAAATCAATGCGGAAGTCTACGATAGCTTTACGAGCGACGACCGCAGCATCACCAGTGTCACCTGTAGCCTTTCCAAGGAGGGCTTCGAGAAGGTCCGTGAAGAAATCGCCGCCCTACGCGAAAAGATTCTCGCCATCGCGCGCGAAGATAAGTCGCCCGACCGCGTGTGCCATGTAGGGTTCCAGCTGGTGCCCCGCGCCAAGGAGGCCAAGTAATGCAGTTTTTTAGCAAGATATCTCCTAACGCAGCGACTGCCCAGTCTTCAATGAGGAAAATCTGGGATGGTTTGGGACTGGCTCGGGCGGCCGCTTGCGTTTTTGCCGCAATGATTGTTGCGGGCTGTTCCGATAGTGCAAGTGTCGCGAACGGTACCGGCAGCAACGCGGGCGAAACGGAACTGGCGTCCATCACGTTCGTCAAGTCCGATGGAACTCCGCTTGCCCGTGGTGTCGCCCATACCTGGTACATGACAGAAAAAGATATGGAGCTGGTTTCCATCGACACGCTTGATGGCGATGGAAAGATGGAAATTGATGCGACCATAAGCGGCCTCCACCTGGTCGAGGCCTGCTCGGGAGATTCCCTGTCGGCGATGGACTGGATAAACTTCGGCGATTCAACATTACAAACAACCCTCGTCGCAAGTGCCAGTACATCGCTGAAGGGCGTTGTTACGCAAAATGGGAATGGTGCCAAGGGGGCCGCCGTCAAGATTCTTGACAAGACCGCGACCACCGACGACAACGGCAACTTCGAAGTTTCCGGCATTCCCGAAGGTCAGCATTTCGCCTTCGTTGAAGATACTCTTGGGACCCGCGTATTCCAGGTCCACGCTGTGGCGGGTAGCGCCGTAGAAGCGGTCAACTCCATTGACCTGGACGCAGACCCCTTCATTCTGGCAGAAGATTTCGAACAATGGGAAACCCGACGCTCCCTTCTCGGCCGCACATTCGGAGAAGGTTGGTGGTTTGTCCTTACCGATTCCACGCTAGGTGGCGGAAGCCGGCTCCTCAACGAACCCGGTCAAGAAAACCTTTTCGTGAAGGATTCCGACAAGGGTTATGCAATGCACCTGGTGTACGACCTGGACGAAGAAACCGACGGACGTTTCGGTGTCGCAGGTTTTGCCCTGGGCGATGACTTCGAGAACCACAAGAGTTTCGCGTTCTTTGATCTAAGCGATGCCTCTGCAATATCCTTTGACGCCAAGGGATCCGGCGAACTGTTCCTGCAACTCACCCTGCGTGACAGCACCGGCGAAAAGAAGTTCGTCAAGTCTGAACCTATAGAACTGACTGATGGTTGGGCACGCTACACCGTTGCCACCGAAGAGTTGGCCGAGGACTTGACTGCCGTAAATTCCATAAACTTTGTAGTTGAAAACGACGCAGAATTTTACTTGGATAACATCAAGATAGAAGGTGTTTCGCCCGGCAAGTGGCCGGGACTTGGAAAGAATTTCTAGAGTGTTTCAAATAAACTAAAAGGAGTGAATTATGAAATTCCACTTGTGCTCGGCATGGATTGCCGTGGCGGTTTTCTCGGCTACGATTGCGACAAACGCACTCGCTACCATTCAGCCCAAGCGCGTTGGCCCTGTAAGCCAGTACGGCGCACTGCAGGCCGCCAAGAACTCGGCGGGCGAGGGTCGCATCTACGGCAGCGTAGACGGTGCCATCGACGGCAAGGAAGTCCAGCTTCGCGGCATGAGCCTTTCGTGGAGCCAGAACTGGCCCTGGGGCGTAAGCTTTTACGGCAACACCTACATCGACACGCTGGTGGGTGGCTGGAACGTGGAACTCGTGCGTAGCGCCATGGGCACCGTCGCGCCGTGGGGCCAGGGTGTGTACATGACCCGCCCGGAATACTACGAAGCAAAAATGGACACGGTCGTGCAGGCTGCCATCGAAAACGACATCTACGTGCTCATCGACTGGCACAGCGAAGGTGGCTACTACAACTGCATCCACAAGGGTGTCAAGCCCCGTTTTGAATTCAACGACAACAAACTATGCTTTACCGCCAAGGATGCTGCAGATTTCTTCGAACGCATGGCCATTCGCTACGGAAAGTACCCCCATGTAATCTTTGAAATCTACAATGAGCCCGTGAGCGAATCCTGGGACGACCTGAAGGCCTACGCCGACACCGTCACTGCGGCTATCCGCAAGCATTCCGACAACCTGATTATCGTCGGTACGCCGGTCTGGTCTTCTATGGCGGGCGATGCCGTGAACAATCCGGTGAACGACAAGAATGTCGCCTACACCTACCACTTCTACGCCAACATGCACAAGACATCGGAGCACACGGCAAGTTCCAACAAGGCGATGGCGGCGGGCCTGAGCGTGTTCGTCACCGAATGGGGCGGCATTCAGGATATTTTCAACAAGGCTAACGACAAGACTCAGCTTGAAGCGTTCCTGCAGTGGACCAACGAGAAGAAACTTTCCACCGCAATGTGGAATGTGGAACGCCCCTTCCTCGGTAGCGACGCGGTGGCCGACTACACCCGCGCAAACATCTTGCCGCAAAAGACCACCTACGCCAAGCGCCTGGACTGGGAAACCGAAATTACGGACAACCTCCCGAACTTGGTGACCTACGGCGACCTGAGCGAAATCAAGGGCTCCTGGAAAATATTCGCCGACACGGTCGAGGCTGATGGTGACGGAAACTACGGCACATCCAGCGTCAAGGACAATTCCGCAGATGGCGTTGGCAAGATGGACGATATCGTTCTCGACCCCAGCAGCCCCTTCAGCTATTCCCCCTACGCAAAGGCGGACTACGTTCTGGATGGTGCCGCGGACCTTTCCAAGTGCAAGATGCTCCAGTACACCTATAAGGGCTCTAACCACGAACTCACGCTGTACTACGATTGGAACGAATCAACGGAAAGATTTGGCAGTGGCGCCTGGGACTTCCCGTATATCGCGATGCCGCTCACCATGGATTGGGAAACCGTCAATATCGACATGGGTTGGATGGTCAATAACGGATGGCAAAGCGACATTCCCGGAACACCCGTGCTCGACCTCGTAAGGGCAATCCGTTTCAACGTCATCGATACCGCGTTCAGTCCCTCGCTCTGGATCAAGGATGTCAAGTGCGTCGGCAGCGTCGAGGGCTACACGCCGGTAGAGATACCCGCCGGCACGGACGCCATCGGTACACGCCCCGCCGAAACCGCGAAGACGAACTTCGGCGTCACGGTGCAAGGAAAAAATATTTCCGTTACTGGTATTCCGCAGCATAGCCGTTACGCACTTCTGAACATGCTCGGCCAGGCAATTGCCACGGGTTCCGCAAATGGTCAACTGAACCTTACCATTCCGCAGGCAGGACGCTACATGCTACGCATTGGCGCGGTGGGCAGGGTCATTTCCATCAAGTAATTCCTCACACAATCATCCCATAACAAAACCAGAAGGGGGTGCCCATTACGGGTGCCTCCTTTTGCGTAACGAGAAGTGGCCCTTGCATCCGGAAAAACCGACGGTGCAATGTTGAAAGGCTAAGTAGCACTTTGGTGTTGAAAGACCGTTTTGCGTTTAATTTTTTAAACAAAGGGGCCGCGACAGGTCGTTCAACCATTCCTTATACCAAATCCTGTTCACATTCCTCCCACAACACGAAAGTCATACTTTTTTACGGGACTATTGCTTTTTTGTGCAGTTTTATTTATATTTATAGTGAACAAAGGTGCAACTAAACAAAAAGGCAAGTATGGATGTCCGCGAAAAACTGAATATTCTCTCCGCTGCCGCCAAGTACGATGTCTCGTGCACGTCGAGCGGCTCTAGGCGTTCTGCGCCCCCGAGGGGGCTGGGCGATGCTTGCCCGGCGGGTATTTGCCACACGTGGTCTTCCGATGGCCGTTGCATTTCGCTACTGAAGGTCCTGCTTTCGAATGCCTGCAAGTACGATTGCGCCTACTGCGCGAACCGTCGGAGCAACGATATCCCGCGGGCGACGTTCACCCCGAAGGAGGTCATAGACCTCACGCTGGAATTCTACCGCCGTAACTATATCGAGGGGCTGTTCCTGAGTTCTGCGGTGGTGGGCTCGCCCGACTATACGATGGAACTGCTGGTAAAGGTCGCGAAGGAACTGCGTACCGTGCACCGTTTCGGGGGCTACATCCACCTGAAGAGCATTCCGGGCGCCTCCGAGAAGTTGCTTCATGAGGCGGGCCTCTATGCAGACCGCACGAGCGTGAACATCGAGGTGCCTTCGGAGAGGTCGCTCACTTACCTCGCTCCCGACAAGAACTACGCTTCGGTGTACGCTCCCATGAACTACTTTGCCGAACGCAAGATCGAGTACGGCGGCGCGCGGGGGAGGTACACCCCGAACTTTTTGCCTGCAGGGCAGAGCACGCAGATGATTGTGGGCGCCTCGGGCGAAACGGATTTCCAGATTCTCACGCTTTCGGCGGGCTTTTACCGCCAGCAGCGCTTGAAGCGCGTGTACTTTTCGGGCTACGTTCCCGTAAACGCCGACAAGCGCCTGCCCGCGATTACCACCAAGCCGCCGCTCCTGCGCGAGCACCGGCTTTACCAGGCCGACTGGCTCATGCGTTTCTACAACTTCGAGTACAACGAGATTCTTGACGAGCAGAACCCGAACCTGGACCTGAATCTGGACCCGAAGGCGGGCTGGGCGCTACGGCACCTGGAACTGTTCCCGATAGATATCCAAACTGCTGATTACGAGATGCTGTTGCGGGTTCCCGGAATCGGCGTGAAGTCTGCCCGACTGATTGTTTCGGGAAGGCGGTACTGCAAGATACGGCTCGAGAACCTGAAGAAGATGGGCGTGGTCTTGAAACGTGCAAAGTACTTCATCTACCATCCCGATATTCCCGCGTCGCTCCGGCGGCTTTACCCTGAGATGATTCGCCCGCTGTTGCTCCCGCGCCCTAAATCCGGCCAGCTTGACCTGTTCGACAGCAATCCGATTGCGCTGCCTTCGCCTGCGGTTGCGCCGACGCCTTCGATAAACTTCCCGCAGCCCGCGGCACTCTCCGCGTAGTCGCCCGCGACAAACACTGCCTACTGCCAACTAAGTTCTGCCAACTAAAAACATCCCGCATCCCGAAATATACATTACACATCCTGCATCATCAATTATCCATCATCCATTATCAATCATCAATTGTTTTTATGACTCTCTCCATTTCATACGATTCATCATTTGACGGTTTCCTTTCCGCCATATTCGAAATTTATTCCCAGCGGCTCGATGTCGAAAACTTCGTCCCGGATCGCGATACTGATGCCCCCGTTGATTTGTTCCAGCAGAATTTTCGCGTGGAGACGAACGAGGATTCCGCGATGCGCCTGCGCCGCGCCATCGTGAACAATGCGAGCGAGGATGTGCTCACCCTGTTAGAAACGGCGTTCCTTTCGGAAGAGCTCGGGATAGAAATGAAAATCTTCGCCTACCTCCGCAAACTGTTCTCGGGCGATGACCCGAACTACGGCAAGAACCCCGCATCGCTAGAGATGCTCCCGCTGTACAAGATTGCGGGCTCCGTGCGCCATGAGGCGGGCAACATGCTCGGGATGGTCCGCTTTTCGAAAGGGCCAGGCAATTTCTACATATCAAAGATAGAACCGAAGTACGATATCCTCCTTATGATGGAACCGCATTTCCGTAACAGGTTCGCGTTCGAGAAGTGGATTATATATGATTCCAAGCGCAAGTATGCCCTGTTGCACGACAAGGTGGGGGAGAGCAAAGTGGTGACGCTTCCCGACGAGGAATCGTTCGTGAAGGCAATCCAGTCCGATGGCTTTACCCAGCTGTGGCAAGACTACTACAAGTCTATCGCCATCAAGGAGCGCGAGAACCCGAAACTGCTCAGGCGTTGCCTGCCGGTGCGTTATTGGAAGAACCTTCCCGAACGCCAGGCCGCCAGCACTCCCGCACTCTAGAACCGCACTCCGATTTCAAATAAAAAAAGAGCCCGCCCAACCGGCGAGCTCCGCAAAATTCAAACCTTCGAATGAGCGGTCTCCGTGAGCAACAAAGCCCTCGGGTGTTAACCGAGGGCGGTTGCGACCTTTGGACACTTGCGCTTTAGCGCTTAGTGTACATGGCCACCTTTAGGTGGGAGAGCTCGGTCTCTTAGTTTATGCGGCCGACGAGGTTGCCGGAGAGCATCCAGTCCTTCGTGCTGCCGAAGCTGTGGAAGCCGGCAGAGAGGCTGAAGCGGTCGGTGAAGGCCTTCTCGAGGTAGATTGCGCCGAGAACGTCCTTCACGTGCTTGCCACCGGAAACGAACTCAGGATGTTCGTAACGGTCGCCAACATATTCGGCTTCGAGGATGATGCGGTCAATGACGGGCGTTTCGACAGCGATACCGCCGGTAATCGGCATGACCATGTCGTCATCGGCGCTCAGGTTCATGAGGGCCACTTCGCCGAAGAGGCTGAGGGAGCTGATGAGCGGAACGTTCACCTTGAGGGACACGTTGTGCTGGATTTCAGCATCGGAGTCATAGACAACATCGAAGATGTTGCTGCGGTAACCGAGCTGGATCTTCATGTTGTTGAGCGCTTCGAGGTTGTGGAAGTTGAACACGGCACGGAGGTCACCCTTGTTGAGGTTGGCCGACTGGCTGATGAAGGACACGAACAAGTCCATCGTCTCGGACGGGGTGAAGCCGAACTGCAACTGGTTCTCGGAGGCCTGCGTAGACATGAAGCCGGTCAGGTAACCGTCGATGTAGCCACCGAAGTAGTCACCGTTCTTGTCGGTGTTGTCCCAACGACCGACCTTGAAGCTGAACAGGTCAGTTTCTTGCAAGGCCCATGCTTCGTCAAGGCTGAAGTAGTCGTCTTCGTGGCCGTTCTGGCCATTGCGGAAGGCTTCCTTCTTGGCTGCCTTGGTTGCGTAGCCTTCGTCCTTCAGGTCACCGGGGTAGAATGCAACGGCGATCTTGCCCTTGAAGTCTTCGCCTTCGGCAAGCACGGCAAAGTTGGCTTCGCCGTTCCAGGTTTCCAGGTTATCGGAGTATTCATCGTCTTCGCTGGTCCAGAAGACCTTGCCGGCTTCCAATTCGAAGTCAGCATTGATGTCGAACGCGAGCTTCGAGGTCTCGAGCACGGCGTTCTGGATCATTTTCTTCCTCTTGCGGCGTTTTTTCTTCTTGGCGGGCTTCTGCTCGTCGGCGGCTGCGACCTTTTCTTCGGCAGCCGTGGGTTCGGCGAAGTCGGCTTCAGCGGCCGGGGTTTCTTCAGCCGGAGCGGCGGTTGCTGAGCTTGCCGAATCAGTCGAAGCGTCAGCGGCGGCTTGTTCTGCAGGAGCTGCTTCTGCTGCGGGGGCGGCTTCGGCTGCGGGTGCAGCCTGTTCGGCGGTAGGTGCTGCTTCGGCAGGAGCGGCTGCGGCGGTTGCTGA
>FLNZ01002963.1_pt1 | contig 10769 bp, 5 predicted proteins | sample 1140391 | NCBI WGS metagenome assembly FLNZ01 (sample SAMEA3878171, study PRJEB12797) | bioreactor metagenome | biome: Moose rumen | place: Sweden | collected 2011-10
GATATTACATACCAGACCGTGCACTCCCGTTATACCCTGGACGGGGCCGAAGAGCCGCATTCCGGAACTGCGCCCATTGACAGAGAAGGCTGGAACATCTATGCCGCAGAGGTTTACAGGGACAGCGTATGTCTCTACACAAACGGTGAAAAAACGCTCGCATATCCCCGCATTGAAGGCGCAGAGCACCAGTTCCCCTGGCCGGACTATCCCTTCTACTTCATCCTCTCCAACCAGATTGGCGGAGCCTGGGTAGGGCCTGTATCACCCGAAGAAATGCCCTCGGAGCTGCGTGTAGACTGGATAAAGGTGTATAGCCCCAAAAAACAGGACGCTACCTGTGAATGAAGCGGTACCTGAACCTCCGGTTGGGGGCGGTGTCGCCACGAAGGAACATGGGATCGTCGATGCCGGTGTTATCGGCCCATTTGAAATCAAAGCTCACATTCTTACCCTCCAGCCCAAGCAGCGAAGCGGGGATTGAAAGTTCCATCTCACACCCGTTCACCGCATAAGGGATTTCGCCCATAGAAGTCCATCCTTCGGGGCCGAAGGACATAAGCACGCCCGGCTGCCTGTTCACGACAAAGTCGAAGCCGTTCCAGCCAGTGTCTGGATTGCTGTCGGCATCAATGAGAAGAAGCATCCAGTCCTCCCCGGAGGAAGGAGTGATATCGGCCGATGTCTTTGCATAAAAATGCACGCCTCCTTTCCTGTCAAGGGCGACCTTTGCCTCAACGAAATCGTTCCTGCCGGAAGTGTCGGTATAATGTAGGCCGGCATAACCGTCGGCATCCCTCCATGCGGTGTCGCCATGCGTGTCGCGGTAGCTCACCTTCACCTTCTCCCAGTCCCTGAAACTGCCGTCGACGGTGATATTACGATATCCCTTGTTCACCGGGATTGGCCGCACGCCCTTGTATCGGCGGATATTCTGCGCCATCTGCATGTAATAATTGTCCGTATATCCGCCTTTCATGGGCTGGATGGTGCGGTTGAATTCGGCATTGTACTGGTCTACAAAGGCGAAAGCACTGTTCTCACGGCCCAGGAACCACGTGTCGCCGAAGTTGTATTTCCCCGCCGTCCACTCGTTCCAGTCATTGAGGTAAATGAACGGAGGATCAACGGCAAGTGCATCGTCCCAGCGCTCCTGGAAGTAAAGGCCGAGGCCAGACAAATCGCCTTCCGGCATGTCGTGCTTGTCCAGGGCAGGTTCACCCGTAGCCCTTGTCCACGACTTCCCCACCCCCATGTGGGCGCCGTTCATCCCAAGAGGATGCTGGGCTGGCGTCACGGCACATTCCTCTACAAGGCCGTTATGCTTTGAGGCAAGTTCCTCCGCAGTCATTACCTTTATCCTCTCGTCATCCATGCTGTAGCCGAAGCTCCAGTTGTCCTCAGTGCCTATGTAGCGGTCATCCGAGTGTTCATGCTCCCCGCCGAAGGCATAGAAGCCCCACCACATGTTCCTAAGGGTGAAGAAATCGAAGATTTCGGGCATATAATCGGCCTTAGACACGTCGTAATTGCCGTTTGCGTCCTTTGAAGGATCGGCATTGTAAAGAAGCAGCGGCTTCCCGTCCCAATAGAACCACAAATCTTTGTACTTCTCCGGCACATAATAGCGCTCGTAGAGCTCCTTCACCACCCGCACGGGGTTGTTGTTATAGGACCAGAATGTGAACTGCGGCGTGCGGTTGCCCTCGGCCCTCATCTGCGCCATCGTGGAGAAAAGAAGCTCCCATTCATCCCAGTAGCACACGCCGTTGGTGACGTCGAGGATAAGGACGTCTATCCCTGCATCCTGCAGCATGGAAATATCCCTCCGCATGAGCCACGTGTCCTGGCTGAGGAAATATCCCGATTCGGGCTCACCCCAATGGTATGAACCGAATCTCCACAGCGGATTGTGGGCGTCAAGACGGGCCGACGGGTCCTCCTCCAGAATTTTCGTAACATCCGAGTAGGGCCCGGGAATGTTGTGTAATCCCGCACCGTGCCAGGTGATGTAAAATATGCCCGTAAAGTGGCGGCCGTCCTTTACCGGACCGGTCTGGGCGATAGCCGGCATATGCCTGCCAAGGGCATCCACGGCCACCCATGTGTCGCTCATGAGGTCTGAGGGGTCGTCATTGAAGGAAGTCTTGCAGGAGACAGAGAGCAGCGCAAAAAACAGCGGGATTGAAAGTCTTTTCATCATTTGTATAATATCTTTGATGCAGGAACAGGTATAAATTCGGCCGATCCGGGCAGTTTCCAGGCAAGGTCCAGGTTCTGTCCCTCATAGTCTTCAAGATAACGCAGACGGAAGGAGTGGATGCCCTTCCTCAGTGCAACATGGCCCGTGGCCATGTAATTTGCATGCGAGCCGTCCCCGTTCACGACGAGGAGGCCGTCAAGTTCCAGTACGGCACCGTCGTCGCTCGTTACGGCAAATTCCCAGAGGCCTTCCTCCGGAACATCTACATATCCGCTGAAAATATAGCCGAAATGGTCATCGTCCACGGCGCCGTCAATGGAAGGATAAGGCATGATGCCGGAGGAAACCGCCGGCGAAGCTTCAACGTCGGCAACCCGCATGAAATTGCCGCGGTGATATGTGTACCGGCAGCCTTCCTGCAGCCCGGCGACTTCCACGGCATCTAAGTATTCCACAGGGAAAACGCGGCAGGAAAGCAGCGGGCTGCTCTCCCATCCTTCCCTGAATGCCTTCGCCTTTAGGACACACTCCTCCGTAATCTCGAACGGGCCTTCATAGAGGGCCGATCCGGGCCCTGGCTCCGTCCCGTCCAGCGTATAGCGTATATCGGCCCCCTCAGTTCGGCAGAGGAGTTCCGAGGTGAAACTGCCGTCGAAAAAGCGCGGATTGCCGGTAAGATACGGCGTGGAGACAACGTCGGGGCCGCTCATCGAGTACGGCGTCTGCAAAGCGTCGCGCCCATGAAACGGCTTTGACGAAGTCTTGAATTCAAGGGTGCCGCCGGCCATTATTTCATCATAAGTGACAAACTGCCCATCAAGCCTTTTGCCATTAAGGACAACGTCTTTCACATAGGGATTGGAAGGGTTGTCGGAAGTAATCGTAAACCGCTTTCCGCCGGGAAGGGAAATGCGCACTTTTGAGAATAGAGGCGAGCAGAGTACAAACTCCCCGCTGCCTGGGCAGAGCGGATATATTCCCATTGCAGCCATCACGTACCACGCGCTCATCTGTCCGCAGTCTTCGTTGCCGCAAAGGCCGTCCGGCGTGGGCTCATACATCTCCTCCAGAATCTCACGCACCAGTTTCTGCGTGGATGAAGGGTCTCCGAGGCATGTATAAAGCCAGGCCGACGCATGGCTTGGCTCATTGCCGTGGGCATACTGCCCCTTCAGGCCCGTCACATTGCCGTCACCCTCCATCTCTGGATGCACGTAATTGTAGAGGAAGAGCGAATCGAGGGAATACAGAGCCGCGTCCCTTCCGCCCATGAGCCCCGTGAAACCGCCCGCGTCGTGCGTTACGAAGTGCCTGTACTGCCAGGCGGTAGCCTCCGTGTAGTCACGCGAAGAAGCAAAGGAATTGAAAGGGGCGCGCCAGTTGCCCTCGGAGTCCTTCCCACGGAAAAAGCCGGTGGAAGGGTCGAACAGGTTCCTGTAGCGAAGGGCCCTTGCATAGTACTCGGAAGCGATATCGGCCTTTCCCATTGACTCTGCCATGCGGGCTATACACCAATCGTCGTAGCAGAACTCAAGCGTCTTGGAAACGGATTCCGGCGTAAAATCCGAAGGGATGTAGCCGTATGCATTGTACCATGCCGATGCGGGATCAAGGTTTGAGGATTTCACCATTGCCTCGAGCGCCTTTTCTCCGTCGAAACCGCGGATGCCTCGAAGCCATGCATCGGCAATGACCGACACCGAATGGTAGCCTATCATGCAGTCTACATCTACTCCTCCGAGCGCCCACAGGGGCAGTTTTCCGTCCCTTTCGTACATGGCCAGCATGCTCGACGCCATATCCGTCACAAGCTGAGGATTCAGGATGGTCTGAAGCGGATTCCACGTCCTGAACGTGTCCCAGAGGGACAGAGTGGAATAGAAAGGTGCGGCGTCAATGTCGCTGATGACGTTGGGCGCTACGGCGCAGTGATAAAGCGCAGTGTAGAAATTAGTGCGCTGCTCCGGCGTGCCGCCTTCCGTCTCTATCTTTCCGAGCTCCCCGTCCCATAGCTTGAGGGACGCAGACTTTATGAGGTCAAAGCTGCATTCAGGGGCCTCCGCAAGGCGGTTTCTGCGGGCCAGTTCCGCACTGGTGGAAGATAGTCCCACGCATACGGTGACGGAAGGGATATCGGCCGGAAAAGTGAGGAGATAGCGGTCCTCGCCAAGCGCCCTGCACTCCGTAAAGGGCACTGAAAGGGCGGCCGAAAAGAATATCCAACGGCTCTGCGCCCATCCACGGACATGTCGCCCGCCTTCCACCAGCACATCTGAAACGGCATTGAAACTTATATTCGAAGGGCGTGTTCCGCCTATGTTGTAGCGAAGGTCAAGGACAAGTTGCCGGGGAGCATCCCCGTGGAATGTATGGCGATGGCATCCAACTCGGGGCAAGGCGGTAAGTTCGGCCTTGAAATCTTTCGTATCTACACTGTAATAGCCCGGGAAAGCCACCTCGTCCTCTTTCAGGAAAGGAACGGGCTCCTGCGAGGGTGAAATGAGGAAATCGCCCAGATCCACCCCTCCCGTACCGCTGAGGTGAGTATGCGAGAAACCGAGGATGGTGCTGTCACAGTCCCTATAGCCTGCAGCTCCGTCCCATCCGGTATTGTGGGTATCCGCCGACAGCTGTACCATGCCGAAGGGTGCTGTTGCGCCGGGATAAGTGTGGCCGATGCCTCCAGTCCCCACGAAGGGATTCACCGGCCTGAATTGGGAAAAAGAGATGTCTCGGTCTCCCGCTCCCTTCACGGATGTCTTTCCGTTTGCAGGATTGTACGTAACCGTGCAGTCGAAGTAATCCGTTCCGTCGCCTTCCGGGAGATGGAAGACAGCCTTCATGGGACTTTCGCCCGGAATGACCATCATGGTGAAACCGTCACCGTCCTTAAGCGGAATTATAGAGCCTTTCCTCACAAAGAGCGGGAACTCGTCAAGCGGATATTCGCGCGAAATTACGCTGCCTCCGTCAAAGCATTCTCCGCTTCGCCAGTCAACCCACTCTCCGCCGGCGGGAAGGGTGAATGAAACCTTGCCGTCATCGCTGGTGATGGCCTTTGTGAAAATATCGGCCCCCAGCATGTGGCTTTCCTCCTCGAAATTAACGTTTCTGAGGAGTGTACCACCGCTCAGATGAGTCTCAACAATGGTGGAAAAAATGTAAGGGAGGAGCCTGTAATGCAGTTTTACCACATCCCTGTAAATCTCCTGCGCATCCTCGCCGTGATTCCACGCGAGATGGCCGTCAAAGGGGCCGTTCATGCCGCCGTTCACCATTGCCGCCGTCATGGCGCCGAACTGGGCGTAGCGGATGAGCTGCGCCTTGGAAGGGGTGGCGCCCATGAAGCCGCCAACCTCCGTCCCGCATGCCCCGTAGCCGTGCCGGGCCGATTTGTATATGTTCTCAAGCTGGAATTTAAGTCCGCTCCAGTCCCCCACGAAGTCTCCGCACCAGCCTGTCGAAAGCTTCGCCGGAGAAGAGAAGCATCCATCGCCCTGGAAAGACCAGGGGCGCGCCAGTATCATTCCGGTTCCGGGGCGCCGCGAGTTCACGTAATCGAACATTGCGTCGTAATAGAAGAGCCGAAATTGGTGATTCGTCATTCTGCCGATGCTGGTGGACACGGAATCTCCGAACGAGATTTCCCCCTGGTCCACCTTGAAGCCCTCCACGCCGGGAAGCATTATCTTGTCTATCTGCGAATACCACCATTCCACGGCCTTGGGATTGGTGAAATCCAGGTGCACACCCTTTCCCTTCCACCACTCGCTCTCCTCCCCTCCGTTTATGACAAACCCCTTTGCAACGGCCTCGTCATAATTGCTGCTCTTTACCACGGGGCAGTCCTCGTCGCTCTGAGAGCCATTCATGCAGCCGGTCATCCAGAGGATTGTGCGAACGCCCTTCCCGCGGAAACCGGATATCATCTCCGCAGGCTCCGGATAGCGTGCGTGATCCCACTCGAAATTGTTGTAGCTTGTTTCCCATGGGCTGTCTATGATTATTCCGCCCACCGGAATATCCCGGGAGAGATAGCCCTCTACAAGGGCATTTGCAGATTCCTGAGTGTTGAACTCATCTTCCCACACGATGTGCCCGAGGGCCCATGCGGGTGTTATGGGAATGTTTCCGGAAGCATCCTGCGACTTGCGGCCGCAGGATACGGCGAGAATCGCCAGACAGGAGATGATTACAATCCTTTTCATATCTCAGTGAGTTTGTATACAATGAAGTAGCATTCTTCCTTCTTTGTCTTGAAACGGAAGGGGGGAAGGGTGGTGGTGCTCCTTCCGGCAGCAACGTCAACATCCTTGAAAACCTTTCTTTCCAACACCCTGCCTTTTTCATCCTGAAGCTGGACTTCAAGCATGACGCGACATGCATGGTCAAGATTGAATATTACGGGCCTCACCATATCTTCCGGGCCATAAACGGTGTCGACATCGGCACTCCCGGCCCAAATGCGCTGAAGAGCCATCCTGTTTGCGTGAAAGGCCAGTTTAGGCACCGTAAACGGGTCTATTACAGGCTTTTGGTAGGTGAACATATTGGGGCCCGACTCCAGCGAGCACCATGAGAATCCGCTCACTCCCTGAAGCAGCTGCATCTTCATTGATTCCCATGCGCCCATTGCCTGATATGCCTGGCTCTCCTTCCACTCATCGAAAGTGAGCAGCCGGCCAATATTTTCCTTCTCGTAGTTTTTCTCATAGGAATTCATGTGGTACCATGGTTCCTTGCGGGCGAGCTCCCAGTTTGGCTGGGCGATGGATTCCTCATGCTCGAAATTGAAATAACACAGGCTCCCGGCCTCAAGAGTCCAGCGCGCCCAGTTGTGCGAAAGTTCACGCACATGACTCCAGTCGTTGTCATATCCGGTGTAAGAATCCTGATTGCCCCTTGTCATCATGGGATGCATCAGCCACGGCTCTTTCTCCAGCGGATTCCCTTCTTTGTCAACCGTTCCTTCGAAATTACCGTAATGAGTAATGTCCCAGGCGGTCGTGGGCGAAATGAGTCTCGATGAATCCGTAAGGGCTATCGCGGGAATGATTGCATGCATGTAATCCTGCGTCTCCTTTGCAGAGTGCCTGTCGAACCAGTTGGGATGGTTCGCAGCCTCCCACATTACGATGGAGGGGTGATTGAAAACCTCCTTCATATAGACCGGATAATTGGCAATGTCCACGTTCCATGGCTCCCCTTCCCTTGTCCATGCAGGTGTCTGCCAGATAAGGTAAAGGCCCATCTGATCGGCCCACTGCGCAATTCTGGGATCGTTTGTACCTTCCGGCGACAGGCTGCGTGCATGCACATGGATGCGGAGGGTGTTCCCCATGGCTCTCGCCATCATGAGCTCCCGCATGAGCTGCTCGTCCGTGGGGCAGTAAACGGTCTTCGCCACCGTCTCCAGGGGCAGGCGGAAGCCGAAAATCTGGCCGCCTCCCAGCACTTCGGGCTTGCCGTTTACGTAGAGGACGGCATTTTTCTGCTCTATTTTCCTTATGCCGGTAGTGGTCACATAATCATCTACAGGAATCCCGTTCCCGTCCTTCAGGATGAATTCCACCTTGTAAAGAGCGGGCGCATCGGTGCTCCACAGAAGAGCGTCATGGATACGGGCATCGGCCTCAATCACATTCTCCGTGCGGGGGCGTATCTCTACGGGGATTTCCTCCTCCTTCACGACGGCACCCTCATCCGGGAACCAGGGGCTGTACCTTATGACAAGCTTCCCTGTAAAAAAGTCGTATGCACCATCCCTTCTCACCGTGATTTTATGATGCTGGACGGCGTCATTTCCCTCAAGGGCCGATGTGTACACAAAGGCATCCTTTATCCTTGTCGGCGTATCTGTAAGGATGAGCTGCGTCTTGCCGAGGAACCAGCCGAAGTTGTGATCGGACGGGCAATGCGGTGATGTCTGATCCGTATAAAACGGCTTTACGTAAACGTCTATGGTGTTTTCGGCCTCCGGGCGAAGGAACCTTGCCACGTTGAGGTTCCATGGAGTGCGGCCGTCCAGCACCGCGGCAGGTTCGCCGTTTATCCAGACGCTGCCCGCGGGATCAAGGGCGTCGATATGCAGGAAGGCGGTAGCAAAGGAACCTACTTTCACCGTTGTTCTGAGATGGTAGGTCTCCCCGGCCTCCGCCGCTCCTCCGCGGGCCGACGGCAGCGTCACCGTTTCTACATACGGCTCCTCCCCGAATCTTCTGTCATACACCACTTCGCTCCAGTACGGCGCTTCCCGGTCATCCGGATGAAGGACAAAGTTATACAGGTACATACGCTCCTTTTGTCCGTTCTTTTCCGTAACGTCAATATTGGCGACAGGAATGTTTGGAACGCTTATTTCCTTCACGGTCTTTCCTCCGGAGGAGAGGAATACCGTCTCTGAAGGGAGGTCTCCGTATATCTCGAATTCCCTGAGCCTGCCGATTGGGATGACGGTCTCTTTGCCGTTCGTATGAAACAGTGTCGCCACTACGCCGTCCGGCGTATCGACATAGGAGGCCTTGAGCCTGAAACGCCATTTGAGCGTGTCCTGCCGATGGTTCTTCATCCCACCTTCCCCCCATGCCGTCCACTGTTCCAGCGGAATTGTCCTCCTCACGGAGGTGAGGGGCTGCGGCTTTACCGCCCGAAGCTGCGCGGAAAGGGCCTCATCGGTCACAAGCGGCGTGTCCATTCCCGGATCTCCCCAGAAACGGGAGCCAAAGCGTGCATACTTTCCAAGCACCTCCACCCTCTGCTCAGTGTCATACCACTGAGTGGGGCCCCTGAAGTCCGTAATTCCGTCCGCCTTGGGGTCTGACGTGAAATACCTCATCTCAAATGTGGTCTGTGCAATCGTCAGGCACGGAATCAGGGCAAAAGTGGTTATTAGAAATTTCTTCATAGGCTAAAAACGATAATTAAGAAGGAGAAAATCGGTTAAGGCAAAGCCGTGCCGTGGAATTCATGCGCCCCGGTCTCTTCGCGAACAGCCTCCAGGTTATGAGGTTTTATTCCCGAGCCCGGCATTACAATTATCCTGCCTGCAGAGCGGGCGACCAGCCTTGAAATTAGTTCGCGTCCCTCCCATGCGGTGGGCGCCATTCCCGATGTGAGAAGCCTTGCACAATGAAGGCCGATAATCTTCTCCAGCGCCTCCGGGGGCTCTTCGCGGCAAACGTCAAAAGCCCTGTGGAAAGTGACCGGGAGGCCATCGGCCGCTTCCATGAGGCGCTCCATGGCCTCAATGTCTATCTTCCCGTCACCGGTGAGTGCGCCCACAACTATTCCGGCTGCACCTTCATGGCGGCACATCTCTATTTCCCGCACCATTTCCTCAATATCTGTCTCTCCATAGACAAAATCCTGTGCACTTAAAGCAACACCCCGTGGACGAATGAGGACATTCACGGGAATACTGCAGGCATGCACCACCTGCCGGACAAGTTCCCTCGGTGGCGTTGTACCGCCAACGGCGAGGTTTACGCAAAGTTCGATGCGTGACGCCCCTCTGGACTGCGCGGCGAACGCCTCTTTGGGCGAAGTGCAACAGCTTTCAATTACAATGTCTGTCATTTTTCTATTATTGCAATGGCATTGGGTACCACCCTTTCTCCGTTGTGGTCAAACTTGCGGTTGTCGCATGGGTGGTTGATAACGTCACCGGCCTCTGTCCATAGCGTTGAAGAGCCTCCGCCGTCAAGATTCAGGGCATCCGTAAGGCCTATAAGAGCGGAAAGCTTCGTGAGTTCGTCTATGGTCATACCGTCGGCATTCCCTTTCGACCTGCCGTCCGCGACGATGAGCCAGAGAAAACCGTCACCGTCAATGCCAACGAGCGAACGCGGGTGACGGCGGTTGTAGAAACTGTCCCATCCGGAGATGCCTTCGCCGTAGGTTATTACCCTTCCGTCGTCGATGAGGATGGGGCCGCTCGCTATTGCCTCCCAGGCTCTGCCGCTTGCCGTGGTATCTGCAGCGATGTCCGGATTGCCGGCGCAGATTGACAGAATGCCGCTTGTGCGGAACTTTTCGTTCATCACGGTGCCGGTAACGACACGCCCGTTGTCCTTTACATATGTGATTGATGTGAGTTCGCTCATGTTGAAATAACTGCCGTTTATCCCGGCAACGGCTCCTGCTTTTTTACACAGACTACTTGTCGTGCCGGCATTTTTCCTCTCCTCGCAGAGGATGTCAATCGAATAATAGCACGGAGACACCCTAACGAACGTGACGCACTGATCGCTGTCGAAAAGCCTTGAACTGAGTTCTCCATATATGCCAGGAGCGTCCGGAATCTCCCATGAAGGGACGGCTTCTCCAGTCTTCAGATCCTTGATGTAATCTGCGCCGTCAAGAAAGGCAGTGATGCTCTGCGCATGAGCACCGAACTGGATCAGTAAAAGGATGAGAGGAAAGATTTTTTTCATGGTTAAAAGACAATTATTTTGGGTTCACCCTGTCTGAAACGAACCATTTTGCGCATGTTTCCGCAGCGTACGGGATATTTGCAGTTTTTGCATGAAGTGATGACGGCGCTCTTTATCTTCCCGTCGGCCCAGAA
>FLNZ01003275.1_pt1 | contig 10752 bp, 12 predicted proteins | sample 1140391 | NCBI WGS metagenome assembly FLNZ01 (sample SAMEA3878171, study PRJEB12797) | bioreactor metagenome | biome: Moose rumen | place: Sweden | collected 2011-10
TTAAACTATCTCAGAGCGTCCCTTGTCGTGCAAAATATGCCAGAATATGTATGTTTTTCCGAGTCGTTGGAATTCTCGTACAGACTTCCATGTTTTTACTAAGTGTTACCAGTTACCAAACGCGGTAACCAAGGTAACACTTAGGTAACGGAACAGGCTCAACGTTCTTTCCAATCCGAAAGAATATCAAAAGCGCAAACGGTCGCAAATAGACGCAATATCAACGATTTACGCTATCTCACCCGTAATAACCTCATCATTCCCAACAACCTTGATATTCGTAAAAATGAGAACGGTCTCGAAGCCAAAATCAAAGACCAAAACCAAAACGAAAACGAAATCCTTAATCCTTAATCCTTTACTCTTTACCCCTTATTGAACCTCCGCACGGAGGTTAACTTAACCTTCGCCTCCAGGTTAACTTAACCTTCGTCCCCAGGTTAACTTAACCTTCGGCGAGGGGTTGATTTTGCTTGGTTTCGTACTTCGTTAGCCGTTACTCGCTGATGAACGTGCTGGCTGGCAGGTTGTCGCCATTGACGAGGTTGGCACGGGTGAAGGGCTGCCAGGCATAGCGCACGAAGCGTGGATGTCTTACGCCCTTTGCGCTCAGACGTACCTGGTTGCCCACAATCTTTGCATGGGCGGGATGGTATTCGCCTTCGTATTCCGCTATCTCAAAGGTGCGCAGGGCCTTGCCGTCGCTGGCGTGCAGACCTTCGGCATAGTCGAAACTTACCCAGGCCTCGCTGCCCTTAAACTCTACGGAACGGAAGAGGGGACCGCTGGGCATCACAGATTTGAATCCATAGCCGTTGTGCAAGGCAAGCACTGCCAGGCGGTGGCCGAGGGGACGCTTGGTATGGAAGTGTACATCGAGTGAATCGCCGATGTCGCTGCTAACGGCCATCCCGGAGTGGGGGATGGTGGCAAGGAGCCGTCGCTGAGAGTCGCGGAACCAAGGCCACGAGGGGCGATTGAGGCTGCTGAGTTGGACATAGTAGAAGGGCAGTTGCACATTGCCCCAAGCCTTGCGCCAACTCTCTACAAGCAACGGAAAGAGACGCGCATGTGCATCTTTGTTGTGGGCATTGCTTTCCCCCTGGTACCATATTACGCCTGATATGGGAAGATGGGAAAGTTCGCGGATGTTGGCCTCGTAGAGATAACAGGGTTGGTAGGGGTGGCGCTGCAGAGGTTGGTGGTTCTGGCCCATGTTGCGTTCGGCTCGGCCGCGTACCCAGTCTTGTATGAAGTCGTTGTGCGTCCAGTCACGCAGTATCTCTGGAAACTCGTATTCCAGAGTCGTACGGTCTATCCACGACTCAGCAGGGCTGCCTCCTACGGCATTGTTGATAATGCCGATGGGGCAGTGGAGACTATCCTGTAACTCCTTGGCGAAATAATAGCCGATGGCACTGAAACGGGGAGCGGATTGTGGGGAGCATGCCTGCCAATCAGGGGTGGTAAAGTAGTGGAGACGGTTGATGCTGTCCAAGGCAGAGGAGGACCACTCGACGTTGTCGGTGCGCCATCGTGCTTCGAGATTGAGAAGGCGGATGTCGGGATTGGTGGAGTGGGGGAGGTCTTCCTGCCCTGTGTCGCACTGCTGGAGCTGAAACTCCATGTTAGATTGTCCCGAACAGAGCCATAGTTCCCCGGCAAGTATGTCGTCCAATACAATCTTTTGATGGTCAGAACTGAACTCCAATGTATAGGGACCGCCCTGTGGGAGTGGGTTGATGGTGATTGTCCATCTCCCATCGTTTCCAGTAAGAGCCTTGTATCTTATGACCTTCTGCTTTGCCTGACCGTGGGTTTTCCCTGTTGGCATCAGAAGCGATAGGGAAACCTGACTGCCCGCATTGGCCGTTCCTTGTATCTGGAACTCTCGGTTGCGAGGTAGCACCATGCCGCTGCCGAAGTAATGGGGCAAGTGCAGGTCTCCGTAGTTGCCCGTGACGGCTTGATAAACCACCTTGGCCATGATGCCGTAGCCCTCACGGTTGGGGTGAATGGCATCGGGGAAAAGTTCGGGGCGATGGTGAAGCGGTTCGTAGAAGGAGATGAGTTGGCAATGCTTACGCTCTGCAACCTGTTCGATGGCGTGCTGAATCTCGGCGTGCCAGTCGCGTGTGCCAGAAAGGAAACGATGGTGGCGGTCGGAAAGCGGTGTCATGCGAGCCACGAGGATGCGCACTTGGGGGCTGGCCTTGCGCACGGAGTCGATGAGGGCTGAGTAGTCGGCAATGAACTCGTCTCGATAGTTGGGCCATGCGCGTGGGTCGGTGTCGTTGATGCCGAGGTGGATGACGGCAATGGTGCTGGTCGTACCTGCATTGCGCAGAAACTGCATGGCATCGTGGAATTCCTTTTGTTCGACATAGGGACGGAATGCATGACGCAGCAGCGTGGCACCTGGTTTGCCAAAACGTCCGACCTCATAGACGGTGCCCAGCATCTGCTGGAGTTGCGTGGGGTAGGAGTCCTGTTCGGGATTGTCGAGTCCCGTGCCGTAGGTGATGCTGTTGCCAATACATGCAATGCGGACAGAGGGGGCGGTCTCTTGTCCAAAACAAATAGTGCAGAGCAATATGCTTAGCAGAAGTGCGGTTTTCTTCATGGCGTATGGGTTAATGATGGTGCAAATATAAGAAAAATATTTGGTATATACGCCTTTGCCAACCAAGAATGTTCGTACAGGCGAAGGAATATATTCCTTAATATCTATATGCGTGCGTGCGCGTATATGTAAAATTATCTATATTCCGTAGTCACGATATTGCATTGCTGCAGTATTGGTGTCGTATAAAACATGAGATTTTGTACTTTGGGGAAGGCCTTATGGACTGATTCTTTTTATGAGAACATGACAAATGCCCCAAAATATTTTGTTAAATAACGCTGCAAGTGTTAAAGTTTCTAAAATATTGCCGAAATTTATGCGTTTTGAGTAAAAAATGAGAGGTGTGTCATGGTGGATTCAGATACTTTTTGTATCTTTGCACCCCGAATGGCCCAAAAGTGGCCTTTCTTGATGCTTGAAAATTGAAAAAAACAAATATAAATAATTAAAAAAACGAATTAAAATGCCTACAATTCAACAATTGGTAAGAAAAGGCCGTACCGTGTTGGTGGACAAGAGCAAGAGCCCCGCCTTGGACAGCTGCCCTCAGCGTCGTGGTGTGTGTGTGCGCGTGTACACCACTACACCTAAAAAGCCTAACTCGGCGATGAGAAAGGTCGCCCGTGTCCGTCTGACTAATCAGAAGGAAGTGAACAGTTACATTCCCGGAGAGGGACACAACTTGCAGGAGCACAGCATCGTGCTGGTGCGTGGTGGTCGTGTGAAGGACCTGCCAGGTGTTCGTTACCACATCGTTCGTGGTACGCTTGACACCGCTGGCGTGGCCAACCGCACACAGCGTCGTTCGAAGTACGGCGCTAAGCGTCCTAAGAAAAAGTAAGAAATCAAGAATTAACCATTAACCCGTTTTGGTTGTAAGCTAAGGTTGAGTAAGACTCCAGAGGGAGTTCTGAAGAACGCGAGAATACAGCCCTAAACAAAAAACCCAAAACAAAATGCGTAAAGCTAAACCAAAGAAGCGCGTTATCCTTCCTGATCCCGTGTTCGGTGATGTGAAGGTAAGTAAGTTCGTGAACCATCTGATGTACTCTGGTAAAAAGAGTATTTCGTACACTATCTTCTATACTGCTCTGGACATTGTGGGCGAGAAGATGAGTGGTGAAGAGAAACCCGCTCTCCAGATTTGGAAAGAGGCTCTCGACAAGATTACTCCCCAGGTGGAGGTGAAGAGCCGCCGTATTGGTGGTGCTACCTTCCAGGTTCCTACAGAGATTCGTCCCGACCGTAAGGAGTCTGTTTCGATGAAGAACATGATTTCCTATGCCCGCAAGCGCGGCGGTAAGACTATGGCAGACAAGTTGGCTGCTGAGATTATGGATGCCTACAATGAGCAGGGCGGTGCCTTCAAGCGTAAGGAGGACATGCACCGCATGGCAGAAGCAAACCGTGCATTCGCACACTTCCGCTTCTAAGAATTTTAAGGTAAAAGATTTGATTAGATAAGTTAGATTTGACAAGATGGCAAAACAAGATTTGCATTTGACCCGCAATATCGGTATCATGGCTCACATTGATGCCGGTAAGACGACGACCTCGGAGCGCATCCTCTTCTATACGGGTAAGACCCATAAAATAGGTGAGGTGCACGAGGGCGCTGCTACCATGGACTGGATGGCCCAGGAGCAGGAGCGTGGTATTACCATCACTTCTGCAGCTACTACGGCCTATTGGACATGGAACGGGCAGAAATACAAGTTCAACCTGATTGACACTCCGGGACACGTGGACTTTACTGCTGAGGTGGAACGTTCGCTGCGTGTGCTGGATGGTGCTGTTGCTGCCTACTGTGCAGTAGGTGGCGTAGAACCTCAGTCAGAAACCGTATGGCGTCAGGCCGATAAGTACAATGTTCCCCGTATGGGCTATGTGAACAAGATGGACCGTTCTGGTGCTGACTTCTTTGAAGTTGTACGTCAAATGAAGGATGTGCTGGGTGCTACACCTGCTGTTATCGCTGTCCCCATCGGTGCTGAAGAAAACTTCAAGGGTATTGTTGACCTCATTCAGATGAAGGCAATCCTGTGGCATGATGAAACTATGGGTGCTGAATATGACGTGGAAGAGATTCCCGCTGACATGAAGGCCGAATGCGAGGAGTGGCGTGCAAAGCTCATTGAGCAGGCGGCTGAGCAAGATGAGGCTCTTATGGAGAAGTATTTTGAAGATCCCGACAGCTTGACTGAGGAGGAAATCATTGCTGCTATCCGTAAAGGTACTCTGAATCTTGACCTCGTGCCCATGACTTGCGGTTCTTCGTTCAAGAACAAGGGTGTACAGAAACTGCTTGACTATGTCTGCATGTTCCTGCCCTCTCCCCTGGATACTCCTGCCATAGTGGGTACAAACCCCGACAGCGGTGAAGAGGAAGACCGTAAACCCAGCGAGGAAGAAAAGACTTCAGCTCTGGCTTTCAAAATTGCTACTGACCCCTATGTAGGTCGTCTGACCTTCTTCCGTGTGTATAGCGGTAAAGTGGTGTCTGGCTCGTATATTTACAATGTACGTTCTGGCAAGAAGGAGCGCGTGAGCCGTTTGTTCCAGATGCACTCGAATCACCAAAATCCCGTTGATGAGATTGGTGCAGGTGATATTGGCGCAGGTGTAGGTTTCAAGGATATCCGTACAGGTGACACCCTCTGCGAAGAGGACGCACCAATCGTATTGGAGACAATGGACTTCCCCGACCCCGTTATAGGTATCGCCGTAGAGCCCAAGACGCAAAAAGATCTTGATAAACTTTCGAACGGACTTGCCAAGTTGGCAGAGGAAGATCCTACTTTCACCGTGAAGACTGACGAGCAAAGCGGTCAGACAGTCATCAGTGGCATGGGTGAGCTTCACCTTGATATCATTATTGACCGTCTGAAGCGTGAGTTCAAGGTCGAGTGCAACCAGGGTAAGCCTCAGGTGAACTATAAAGAAGCCATTACCAAGACCGTTAACCTGCGTGAGGTTTACAAGAAGCAATCTGGTGGTCGCGGTAAGTTTGCTGACATTATCGTAAATGTAGGACCTGTTGACGAGGATTACAAAGAAGGTGGTCTGCAGTTCGTGAACTTGGTAACTGGCGGTAACATTCCTAAGGAATTCATCCCCAGTGTACAGAAGGGTTTCGAGAGCGCTATGAAGAATGGCGTCCTCGGTGGTTACCCCATGGATAGTTTGAAGGTGGAATTGTTGGATGGTTCGTTCCATCCTGTCGACTCCGATCAGTTGTCCTTTGAAATCTGTGCAATCCAGGCCTACAAGAATGCATGCGCTCAAGCTAAGCCCGTATTGATGGAGCCCATCATGAAGCTCGAGGTGGTTACACCTGAAGAAAACATGGGTGATGTCATCGGTGACTTGAACAAGCGTCGCGGACAGGTTGAAGGAATGGATACGACTCGTACAGGTGCCCGTCTGGTAAAGGCTCAAGTGCCTTTGGCTGAGATGTTTGGCTATGTAACTGCACTGCGTACCATTACCTCTGGTCGTGCTACTTCTTCTATGACCTATGACCACCATGCTCCTGTAAGTGCTGGTATCGCTAAGGCCGTACTGGAAGAAGTAAAGGGTCGCGTTGATCTTGTATAAACAATAAGAGTTGCTGCCGAGCAAATGACTCTTTGGCAGAAGCTCCAATAAAAAAATAAGTAGTTAATCATTAAATCGTAAATCAAAGATGAGTCAGAAAATTAGAATTAAGCTGAAGTCTTACGACCACAACTTGGTAGACAAGTCGGCTGAGAAGATTGTGTTGACCGTGAAGCAGAGCGGTGCCATCGTAAGTGGACCAATCCCTCTTCCTACGCACAAGCGCATCTTTACTGTGAACCGTTCGACCTTTGTCAACAAGAAAGCTCGTGAGCAGTTTGAGCTGAATTGCTACAAGCGCCTGATAGACATCTATAGCAGCACGTCAAAGACCGTTGATGCATTGATGAAACTGGAACTTCCCAGCGGCGTGGAGGTAGAAATCAAGGTGTAATAACACCACTTAAGAAAGAAGAAACAAATACATTTATTAATTAACAATAAACTGAAATGCCAGGATTATTAGGAAAGAAAATCGGAATGACATCCGTATTCAGTGCCGAGGGTAAGAACATACCATGCACTGTTATCGAAGTAGGTCCTTGTGTGGTAACTCAGGTTAAAAGCGTCGAGAAGGATGGCTATGCAGCTGTTCAACTTGGCTACGAGGAAGCAAAGGAGAAGAACACCTCCGCTCCCATGAGGGGGCACTTCCAGAAGGCTGGTACCACCCCCAAGAGACACTTGGCCGAGTTCACAGGTTTTGAACAAGAACTGAATCTGGGTGACGCTGTTACCGTAGAGTTGTTCGCAGACACCACGTATGTAGATGTCGTAGGTACATCTAAAGGTCGCGGTTTCCAGGGCGTTGTAAAGCGTCATGGCTTCGGCGGTGTGGGTCAGGCTACGCATGGTCAGGATGACCGTCTGCGTAAGCCCGGTTCAATCGGTGCGTGCTCGTATCCCGCCAAGGTGTTTAAGGGTTTGCGTATGGGTGGCCAGATGGGTAACCAGCGTGTAACTACACAAAACCTGCAAGTGATTAAAGTAATTCCCGAACACAATCTTTTGCTTGTCAAAGGTAGCGTTCCCGGATACAATGGTTCAATCGTTAGCGTTCTGAAGTAAAATGGAAGTTAGTGTATTAAATATCAAGGGTCAGGACACTGGTCGTAAGGTGTCTCTGAACGATGCTATCTACGCCATCGAGCCCAACGATCACGCCATCTATCTGGATGTGAAGCTGATCATGGCCAATAAGCGCCAGGGCACAGCAAAATCGAAGGAAAGAAGTGAAATCGCAGGCTCTACTCGCAAGCTTGGTCGCCAGAAAGGCGGCGGCGGTGCTCGTCGTGGTGATATCAAATCGCCTGTGTTGGTAGGTGGTGGACGTGTGTTTGGTCCCCAACCTCGTGACTATGGTTTCAAACTGAACAAAAAGCAGCGTGTGCTGGCTCGCAAGTCAGCTCTTGCTTATAAGGCTCAGGAGAACGCAATTATTGTTGTTGAAGACTTCACTTTGGAAGCTCCGAAGACAAAATCGTTCATTGAAATCTTAAATAATCTTAAAATTTCCGGCAAGAAGAGCCTCTTCGTTTTGCCCGGTGCCGATAAAGTTGTATATTTGTCGTCCCGAAATATCGAGCGTGTCAATGTTATGGCCGCATCTGCACTGAATACCTATAAGGTACTCGACGCAGATGTTATGGTTGTGTCTGAAGGTGCGCTCCCTGTTATTGAGGGAAACTTAAACAAGTAAGGAGAAACTGACATGGCATACATTATCAAACCTCTGGTCACTGAGAAGATGACCCAGACAACAGAGAAGCAGAACAAGTTCGGCTTCATCGTTCGTCCTGATGCCAATAAGATTGAGATCCAGAAAGAAGTGGAGGCTCGCTACAATATCACTGTTACAGATGTCAACACGATGGTCTATGGCGGTAAGGCAAAGCAGCGCTATACTCGTTCCGGGTTGCTCAAGGGGCGTACGAACGCATACAAGAAGGCCATCGTTACATTAAAGGATGGTGATACAATAGATTTTTACAGCAATATTTAAATAAGAGATGGCAGTACGTAAATTTAAGCCCACAACACCAGGGCAGAGACACAAAATTATAGGTACTTTCGAGGAAATTACTGCATCGGTACCTGAAAAGTCTCTCGTGTATGGTAAGCGTGCTTCTGGTGGCCGAAACAATGTCGGCAAGATGACTATGCGTTATCTTGGCGGCGGTCACAAGAGAAAGTTCCGCTTCATCGACTTTAAGCGAGAGAAAGATGGTGTTCCCGCAATAGTTAAGACGATAGAGTATGATCCGAACCGTTCGGCTCGTATCGCTCTTCTCTTTTATGCTGACGGTGAAAAGCGTTATATTATTGCTCCCAACGGTTTGAAGGTTGGTGACAAGGTAATGAGTGGTGCAGAGGCTGCTCCTGAAATTGGAAATACCCTGCCCCTGAAGAACATTCCTGTCGGTACCATTATTCACAACATTGAGCTCCGTCCAGGTCAGGGTGCTATGCTCGTCCGTTCCGCTGGTAATTTTGCACAGCTTACCTCTCGAGAGGATGACTACTGTGTGATTAAGTTGCCTTCTGGTGAGATTCGTAAGATTCTCAGCGCTTGCAAGGCTACTATTGGTAGTGTAGGTAATTCAGATCATGGCTTGGAGAGTTCTGGTAAGGCTGGTCGCTCGCGTTGGCTTGGTCGTCGCCCGCACAACCGTGGTGTTGTCATGAATCCCCACGATCATCCCATGGGTGGTGGTGAAGGCCGTCAGTCTGGTGGTCATCCCCGTTCACGTAAGGGCTTGTATGCTAAGGGTCTCAAGACACGTGCACCGAAGAAGCAGTCGAACAAGTATATCATTGAGAGAGCTAATAAAAAGTAACCAGGCAAGTAAAAAGAATAAATTATGAGTCGTTCACTAAAGAAAGGTCCATATATCGAGGTTAATCTTGAGAACAAAGTGCTTGCAATGAATGAGAGCGGTAAGAAGACCGTTGTCAAGACTTGGGCACGCGCTTCTATGATTTCCCCTGATTTCGTAGGACATACCGTAGCAGTGCACAACGGAAATAAATTTATCCCTGTTTACATTACTGAAAACATGGTAGGACACAAGCTTGGTGAGTTCGCTCCCACCCGTAAGTTCGGTGGCCATGCTGGTCAGAAGAAAAAGTAAGCTGGGTATTTAACAGACAAAAAAGAGTAATAATATAATGGGAAAAAGAAAGAAACTGGCTGCCGAAGCAAGAAAGGCAGCGTTGAAGACCCAGTACTTCGCCAAGCTGAAGGATGTGCCTTCTTCTCCCCGCAAGATGAGATATGTGGTTGATATGATACGCGGCATGGAAGTAAATAGGGCACTGGGCACTTTGAAGTTCTCTTCGAAGGCCGCTTCCGCAGATGTGGAGAAGGTGCTTCGTTCTGCTATTGCCAACTGGGAGCAGAAGAACGAGCGTAAGGCAGAAGACGGCGAGTTGTTCGTCACCCGAGTGTTTGTAGATGAGGGTGCTACCCTCAAGCGTATGAGACCTGCTCCTCAGGGTCGTGGTTACAGAATTCGTAAGCGTTCGAACCATATCACCTTATATGTTGACACCAAAAAAGATTAATGATTAAGTAAAAGTATGGGACAGAAAGTAAATCCTATAAGCAACCGTCTGGGTATTGTCCGCGGTTGGGACTCGAACTGGTTTGGTGGCAAGGACTTCGGTGAATCGCTGCTTGAAGACAGCAAGATCCGTAAGTACCTCAATGCCCGTTTGGGTGATGCCAGCATCTCCAAAATTGTCATCGAGCGTACACTGAAACTCGTGACTATCACAGTTTGCACAGCCCGTCCTGGTCTTATCATTGGTAAGGGTGGCGAAAAGGTTGATAAACTGAAGGAAGAACTTAAGAAAGTTACAGATAAGGAAATTCAGATTAATATTTTCGAGGTTCGCAAGCCTGAACTGGATGCTACGATTGTTGCCAACAACATCGCTCGTCAAGTAGAGGGTAAGATTTCCTATCGCCGTGCTATCAAGATGGCTATTGCCAACTCAATGCGTGCTGGTGCCGAAGGTATCAAGGTGCAAATCTCGGGACGTCTGAATGGTGCTGAAATCGCACGTAGTGAGATGTTCAAGGAAGGACGTACTCCTCTGCATACATTCCGCGCTGATATCGACTACTGCCACACGGAAGCCCTGACCAAGGTTGGTCTGCTCGGCATCAAGGTGTGGATTTGCCGTGGTGAGGTGTTTGGCAAGAAGGATCTTGCTCCAAACTTCACTCAGCAGAAGGAAGCTGGTAACCGTGGTTTTGGCAATGGAGCAAAAGGTGGCTTCCGTCGCAAGAGAAACAACAACCGATAAAATTAGACAATCATGTTACAGCCTAAAAGAACTAAATATAGAAGACCGCAAAAAGGTCGCTGCAAGGGTAATGCCCAGCGTGGCAATCAGTTGACTTTTGGTTCCTTTGGAATCAAGTCGCTGGACACACACTGGATTACTGCTCGCCAGATTGAGGCAGCCCGTGTCGCAATGACACGTTATATGCAGCGTGAGGGACAGAGCTGGATTCGCATCTT
>FLNZ01002617.1_pt1 | contig 10739 bp, 7 predicted proteins | sample 1140391 | NCBI WGS metagenome assembly FLNZ01 (sample SAMEA3878171, study PRJEB12797) | bioreactor metagenome | biome: Moose rumen | place: Sweden | collected 2011-10
GGCAGCGGTCCCGTGGGTGTCCGTGAGGGTCTTGAGGACCTGCTCCCCACCCCACGTGTGGAACGTCAGGCCGACGGCAGTTATGCCATCCGTGGCGGCGAAGGCATCAGCATCGGCGAGTATCTCGGCAATTTCTCCGTCATCGTGCGCGCCTACACCTACCTGCTCTCCTTAGGCAAGGAGAACGTGAGGATGGTGGGACCACTTGCCACCCTGAACGCCAACTACATCAAGGAGTCGCTCAAGGATGTCTATGCCCTCCCGATCGACGGTCTCTGCAAGCATGAGTTTGTGTTCGACGGTCTGAAAGACAAGCAGACGGGAGTCACCACGATGGATGTGGCCAAGCGGTTGCTGGACTACGGCTATCATGCGCCGACCATCTATTTCCCACTGCTGTTCCACGAGTCGCTGATGATAGAGCCCACCGAGAGCGAAAGCCTCGACACCATCAATGGTTTCATCGAGACGATGCGCGCCATCGCCGACGAGGCCGCCAACGACCCCGAGATGGTGAAAAGCGCTCCCCACAACACCCCTATCGGTCGTGTGGACGATGTGCTTGCCGCCAAGAACCCGGTGCTCACGTATAAGAAGATAGAGCGATGAGTCACAGTGCAGACCTTATCATCATAGGCAGCGGCCCCGGAGGCTACCGTACGGCAGAATATGCCGCCAAAAACGGCCTTCGTGTTATTATCATCGAGGCGTCGCATGTCGGCGGCACCTGTCTCAACAGCGGTTGCATACCCACGAAGACCCTCTGTCGGAACGCAGAGGTGCTGGAGTTGATGCGCCGCGGTGAGACTTTTGGTCTCTCCGGCCTTGCCTGCCAGATAGATTTCACGCGGATGATGAACCGCAAGAATGAAGTGGTGGCCACGCTGCGCCAGGGCGTAGAGACACTGATGTCAGCCCCCGGCATACAATTGGTTCGCGGCAGGGGCCGTCTGACCTCTGCCACCACCGTGGCTGTCGGCGACGAGGAATACTCCGCCAAGCATATCATCATCGCCACGGGTTCGCAGCCCAAGATGCTCCCCATCCCAGGAGCAGACAAACCGATTGTGATGACCTCTGCCGGCCTGCTGGACATCGACCATATCCCGGCACGTCTGTGCATCATCGGCGCCGGTGTGATCGGCATGGAGTTTGCGACGATCTTCAACAGCCTCGGCAGTGAGGTGACCGTCGTGGAATATCTCCGTGAGTGTCTGCCAGCCTTAGACAGCGACGTCGCCAAACGCCTGCGCCAGACCATCTCGCGCAAAGGTGTCAACTTCATCATGCAGAGTGGTGTCTGCGAGGTGACCGACGCGGGGATTGTCTACGAGCGGAAGGGAAAACGCGACAGCGTGGAAGCCGATGTGGTGCTCATGGCCACAGGGCGCACACCAGCCATCGACGACTTAGGTCTCGACGCCGTGGGTGTGAAATATGGCAAAGGAGGCATCGAGACCGACGACCATCTGCGGACGAGCATAGAGAATATCTATGCCATCGGCGACGTCAACGGCCGCACGATGCTTGCGCATGCCGCCACCTTTCAGGGCCTTCATGTGGTCAACCAGCTGATCGGCCGTGAGGACACCATCGCCCTCGACCTGATCCCCGCCGCCATCTTCACCCTCCCCGAGGCCGGTGGTGTGGGAAAGACCGAAGACCAATGCAAAGCCGCCGGCATCGCCTACAGCTGTCGGAAGGGCTACTACCGCGCCAATGGCAAGGCATTGGCCATGGATGAGACGGAAGGCCTCGTGAAAATCCTCTCCGGATCCGACGACCGCATCATCGGCTGTCATATCTTTGGCGCTCACGCCGCCGACATGGTGCAGGAGATCTCCTCACTCATGGCGATGGGAGTCACCACCGCGCAACTGTGCGACATCGTGCACATCCACCCCACCCTCTCGGAGATACTGCAAGAGACGGTCATGGGATAATAGATGCTGCGGCAAAGCCGCAGCCTACGGAAAACCGCATGTGACACGGAGGGGACGGACGAAAGTTGCGTTAAAAACAAGAATTCATTTGGAAGATTGGGAGGAAAGCATTAAATTTGCAGCAAAATAAGGCCGTATCGGGCAGATAGGGATACTCATCAAATTATAGACAACACCGGGAACGCTTCTTCTGTTAATGGCGGGCCACATCCGAAAGGAGAGCCTTCGGGCCGGTGGATTACAACGACAGGGAAAGTCTCAAATCATATTTGCTCGGAGTTTTCATCACATCGCCGGTACGGCCATTTTTTGTCGCATTTTTAATATTTTCGCATGTTTTCCGGAATCGTAGAAGAAATGGCCACCGTGAAGGCAATTGTCCATGACGGCGGCAATGTGGACTTTACACTCACCTGCTCTTTTGTCGACGAACTCAAGATAGACCAGAGTGTGAGTCATAATGGTGTGTGTCTGACAGTAGTAAAGATCGATGGCGACGAATATACCGTGACCGCCATGTGCGAGACGCTCGAACGCTCCAATCTTGGTCTGCTCCAAGTAGGCAGTCATGTGAACGTCGAGCGTTCCATGCTGATGAACGGCCGTTTGGATGGCCACATCGTGCAAGGTCATGTAGACGGCACCGCCACCTGCATCGCCAAGAAAGATGCCGATGGCAGCACCTATTTCACCTTTGAATATCCCTACGACCGCGAGATGGCCCGTCGTGGCTATTTCACCGTAGACAAAGGCAGTGTGACGGTCAACGGCGTGTCGCTCACCGTCTGCAACCCCACCGACAACACCTTTGAGGTAGCCATTATCCCCTATACGATGGAGAACACCAATTTCCATGACATAGAGGTAGGCACGGTGGTCAACCTGGAATTTGACATTCTTGGCAAATACATCGCCCGTCTGCATGAGATTTGAGATTTGAGATTTGAGGTTTAAGCAATAAGAAACGATAAGGACTATGCCATCAGCATCCCCCGTCCGTCCGACGGATCGCGGACGATTGATTATCCGTGTGGGCATCGACACGCTGTCGGTTGCCGTCGTAGGAGAGAGTGCCTCCAGCCTGGAGGCCTATGAGCAACTGCAGACGAAGAGCGGTCTCTCGGCAGCCGCCAATCTTCGTGAGGCCTTCCTGCACAGTGAGATCCTCCGTCAGCGTTACGCCACAGCCTACGTGATGACCGACTCGCCGACGATGCTTGTGCCCATGGATGAATACGACCGCGCCGAGGCCGCCCTTCTCTACGACCATACCTTTTCGGGCAGTGAGCAGCAATTGAAAATCGGCAGCGTGATGACAGACCTTCATGCCGTGGCAGTCTTTTCCATCGACCGTGACCTGAAGGCGCTGACAGACAAGCATTTCACGGAAAGTCATCATCTGCCCGTCTGCCTCCCGCTGTGGCGACATCTGAACCAGCGTGGCTACAGTCCGGGGCGCCAGCGCCTCTACGGCTATATGCACGGCGACCGTCTCGAGGTGTTCCGTTTCCAGCAGAACCGTTTCAAATTCTGCAACAGTTTCACTGCCGTTCAGGCACAAGACGCCCTCTATTTCCTGCTCTACGTCTTCCGTCAGTTGGCGATGGATGCCAACCACGACGACATCTATGTGATCGGCGACATCCCCCGCAAGAAATGGCTCACCGACCATCTGCACGAATATGTGAGGAATGTCGTTCCCGCCGATGCCTCCGACCTTGGTCTCAACGAGAGTCAGCGCTGGCAGCAGATCCCCCTCGACCTGCTGGCCATGATCAACAGTGGCCATCTATAATATCTCGTCATGCGCATCATCACCGGAATCTACAAAGGTCGCCGTTTCGACGTGCCACGGACATTCAAGGCCCGTCCGACGACCGATTTTGCGAAGGAGAATATCTTCAACGTCCTCACCGGCTATATCGACTTCGACGAAGCCTGTGCGCTGGACTTGTTTGCCGGTACGGGGAGCATCTCGTTAGAACTGCTCTCCCGCGGATGCCGTCAGGTGGTGAGTGTGGAGATGGACCGCGACCATGCGGCATTCATCCGCCAGTGCACCACCAAGCTTGGCGCCGACAAATCCGTGTTGGTCCGTGCGGATGTGTTCAAATTCCTGAAACGCTGTCACCAGCAGTTTGACTTTATCTTCGCCGACCCGCCCTACACACTCGCCCGACTGTCAGAAATACCCGCTTTGGTGCTGGACGGCGACCTCCTGGCCGAGAATGGCATTTTTGTCTTTGAGCATGGTGCCGACCATGATTTTTCCAGCCATCCCCGATTTTTGGAGCGCCGCAGTTACGGCAGCGTGAACTTCAGTTTGTTCAGGTGACAATATCAGCTATACCATCAGCACAGCCTCGGGTCTCATTTCCGGACACATTCCCTACAACAACGGGGAGAACAGGCGGACGACGGACTCGAAGAGGCGGACAAAGATGCTGTTTCGGTATGACTTCTCGTCGATCAGCAGGCTCCGCTCCATGTCACGCTCGATGACGTCTTTCATTTTAGCCACTATATCATTGTCGTAGACAAAGACATTGGCCTCGAAATTATTCTCAAAGCTACGGAAGTCGACGTTTGTAGATCCACACGAGCAAAGGGTATCGTCGCAGACCAACAGTTTGGAGTGATTGAATCCCTCTTTATAGAGGTATACCTTCACCCCCGCCTCGACCGCCTCGCGGATGAACGATCTGCCCGCCCACTCCACCATGCGCGTGTCGCTATGCTGTGGCACTACGAGCCGCACATCGACGCCCGCGAGGACACTTGTCCTGATGGCGAAGAGTACAGGGTCGGTCGGCAAGAAGTATGGAGTCTCGATATAGACATACTTTTTCGCCTCCATCAATATCCTTACACACCCATGCATGATCTCCGGCCACTGGCTTGTGGGGTTGCTTGTGACGATTTGCGCCAGGCAATTATTGGAAACAGCATTCTTATGCTTCGGGTAATACGCCGGTCCCGACACCAATGAGCGATCGACAAAGAACCAGTCGACGAGGAAAGCCGTCTGTATGCCATAGACGGCATTTCCGGTGATTTTCATGTGCGTGTCTCTCCATGGGGTGTCAGTCTTTCCCTTGACATACCTTGTGGCAATGTTCATCCCCCCGATGAAGCCCACCTCGCCGTCGATGACACACAGTTTGCGGTGGTTGCGATAATTCACCTTGCTGGTGAAAGCCGGGAATTTCACAGGCATGAAGGCATGCACATCGATTCCCGCCTCCCTCATCCGCTCATAAAACTCAGAGGGCACATGCCAGCATCCCACATAGTCGTAGATGACCCTCACCTCGACGCCCTCCATCGCCTTGTCGATCAAGGCATCGCTGACCAATGTCCCGAGGGCGTCATTCTCAAAGATATAGACCACGAGATGGATATGGTTTTTCGCCTGTGCGATGGCCTTAAGCAAAGCCGGGAAGAACTGGTGTCCGTTCTCATAGATTTCCATTTCATTGTCTTTGAAGGGCAGTGCCACGTTCTGGTTGGCGAAGAGGCGTATCAACTCCGCATGTTGCTCAGGAATGACCAAGTCGTGCTGCTCGACATAATTATAGAGAGATCTTTTGGAAATCTGGTCGAGACTCTGCTCGCCGATATATTTCTCCTTCCGATAGTTACGTCCGAAAAAGAAGTATAGGACGACACCCACCACAGGCAGTCCGATGAGCACCATGAGCCACGCCAAGGTGCTTGACGGCGACCTGTTGTCGAGCAACAGTCTCGTCGCCACTGCGATGATGATCATCAGGTAGACCACCACCAACAGCAAGAGAATCAGCCAGTGGAAGTAAATCATGTATGGTGGTTTATTGCGAAGATCTCTTTTGGTGTCATTCCATGCACGCCGACGACAGGGCGAGGACGTCATCCCTCATCGGTAGTTTCCGCATTCTCATCCCTCTCCTTCTCCAGTCGTTGTATGAAGGCGAGTTCATTGATGGCGAAGTCGGCATTCTCAGGATCCTCGAGCATGTCGTTGAGCAGTTTTTTCGCCTCATCGAACCGTCTTTTATCTACGAGCAGATATGCCTTTCTTCTATTGAGGAAGCTGAGGAAATGCTGGATATGCGGCGGTATCTCCTCCTCGTCGTCCCCATCGATGTCGGGAGTCAGTTGCCTGAGCAGGTTGTCGACAGTCGTGAGCGACCTGAAGTCACCGGAGTTGATCATACAATTGACGATTTCCTCGGTATAGTTCACCCGTTGTATGCCGGAGATCATATCGAGGTAACCCATCGCCATCTTGTACTGTCTCATCTCAGAGTAGCAGAATCCGATGAGGTAGATGACCTCAAAGAACTTGTCCTTCTCAGCGTTTTTCATGCTGTCAAACCTCGGTTGCATTCTCTGGAAGGCATTCTCGAGATGCAGCAGCGCCTCGAAATATCTCTTGGAGAGGAAAAGTTTCTTTCCCTCATAGAGAGACAGTGCGGTGTCGGTGTCCGTGCATTGGCAGATGATCTGCTGTTCCTCGGTCAGCGAGTCCTCCTCACCGTTTTTATATTTTTGCAGCGCCTCTTTCCACATGTAGTTGAACTCGTTGATTTTTGCCTGTGGCGAGGTGTGGTCGTATGCCACGAGCACCGACTTGGCCTGCGGTTGAGTTTTTGAGAATGCGAAGGGCATGTTCGACGGAGGTTCCACGGGTTCGACACATGCCAAGATCCGTTTGTATTCGGTCTGTCCGTCGTCGCCGGCATCGTTGACCATGATCATCATCCTCTGTTCTTTTTGGGGTAGTTTTCCCGTCTCGAAACGGAACGACAATATCTTGTTGCTGGGATTGAACAGGTCGAGTCCCAGGATCTCGTCGAAGTCGGACAGCTCCTTGTTGTTGTCAGAATGTTTGCTGAGGCGATGAGGTATGATTTCTGTGATGCCCAGCGCCTTGTCCATGAACAAGCCAAGACTCAGCGTGTTCGTCTTGTTGAATCTCAGCTGGTCACCATGCTGCATATCCATTTCCTGCTGTCTCAGGAGGAAGACCATTCTGTTGAGCTGCGCATCCTTGAACTCATGGTCAGTCTCCCCTGTCTTTTGGCTTTCGGTGGTGAGTTCATCAAATCTTTTTGCGAAAGCATTCTGCCAGTTGAAGATATCCCTCATGGCATTGACGAGCACAATTTGCGCATTGTCTTTATTGACCAGCAGTCCTACGAGGACATGGATGTCGATTTCGTTTTTCTTCTCATTGATAGAATAGACCAAGCGCTCGTTGCAGGTATTGAGGTTGCATTGGTTGCAAACGATACGAGCCACATCGATTTTGTCCGTCGTTGTAGTATAGCAGAAGAGGTAGGACAGGTTGACATACGATGACCCCTGTTCCACCCTGATGCGGAAATGTCCATTCTGATAATCGTATTTTACGATTCTGTCTCCATGGTCTGTGATCCATTCCGTCTGACAATTGAGCGATTTGAGCGCATTGTCGACGATTTTCTCGAGCCATTTGGCCCTGATTTTTTTGTCAGACGATTTCTCCGCCTCGTCTGAAATCATCGCCGCTCTTTTCTTCTTCTCTTTATGCCACATGAAAAAGAAGATGCCAAAGAACACGCATAAAACGAGCAGTATGACGGTTATGATGACAAAATTAGCAATTTCCATATATTAAGCAATTATCCATTTTCAACTATCTTTTTCTTTTTAGCGCCACACTTAGGCGGTGTGAGAGGCAAGAGGTGGTATGCCAAAGCTAATTCCTGACGAGAATGCTGTGCCCCACCCGTTTTGCTATCTCCTGCCTGACAGCCAGTAGGCTCATCCACTCTTTCTGCAGCGCCGCTTTGTCGTTCTCAGAAGCCGTAGGGAGCATTTTTTTGATTTGCTCCAGACGATTTTTCACATAGGTCATCCTATAGTCCAGCAAGAGGTGCAAGACCCTGCCCTGCAATGAGTCCTCCTCCTGTCTCATCTGATTGCTCTTTGCCAATATGTATTCATCGGCACACAATTCAGAAGCCATTTGACTGATATTTCCGTCGGGATGCGACTGGAAGTATGCGGCAGCCCTGAATCCATCGTCATGGACATGGGCGACAGCCTCCTCGAGGATGGTGTTGTAGACACCATTCTGAAAGCGCAGCTCATCAGCCGACAAGTCGTAATGGACATATTCCGCCGTGGTGACATCCGCGGTGCCGTTACCCTCGCCGAGCTCCACATCGTGGAAGATGATCTCCTCGCCATGCCTGACCACCTCTTGTATGATCATCCGCTCCACCTCCTCCACGATTTTTGTGGTCGTCTGCCGCGCGACCGGTTTCTCTTGCGGAGTCCTTGCCGCCTCGCGCTCGGCCTGTTTGTATTTCTCCTCCCGCTCGCGGCGGATGAACTTGTTCATCTCGCTGATAAGGGTTTTCTCGGGAGTGCCGATATTTACGGAGCACATCTTGATGTATTCCGCCCGCTTGATCTGGTCGGGTATGACGGAGATGCTCTTGACGATGCTGCTGATGGCCTCCGCCCGCTTGATGGGGTCGCTGACACCGTCGAGCAGCACTTTGGTCTTGAAGTCGAGGATGTCGGTCTGTTTTGAGGAGATATACTCCCTGAACTCCGTTGCGGTGTGCTTACGCGCGAAGCTGTCGGGGTCGTCGTTGTCTGGCAAGATGAGCACCCTGATGTTCATTCCCTCGGAAAGGAACATGTCCATGCCCCTCATAGCGGCATGGATGCCCGCCTCGTCGCCATCGTACAGCAGCACCACATTCTGTGTGAAGCGATGGAGCTGTCTGACCTGCAGTATATTCAATGCCGTACCAGAGTTGGCCACCACATTCTCTATCCCGCACTGGTGCATGGAAAGCACGTCAGTATATCCCTCGACCATATATACGCAGTCCTCTTTTGCGATGGCCTTCTTGGCCTGGTAGAGTCCATACAGCTCATGGTCTTTGTGGTAGACGACGGTGTCGGGTGTGTTGATATATTTCTGGCTGACACCCTTTGTCCTTGCGTCGAGCACGCGCCCTCCGAAGCCGATAACTTTTCCGCTGACGCCCATCCATGGGAAGATCACCCTCCCGGCGAAGCGGTCGTACAGTTGTCCGTTGTCCCGCTGTCCGCAGAGTCCGCTTTTGACAAGGAACTCCTCCTTATATCCTTTGCGTATCGCCTCCCTGAGCATGGCGTCTCGCTGGTTGAGCGCATATCCGAGCCGGAATTTCTTGATGATATCGTCGCGTATGCCCCTCGACCTAAAGTATGCCATGCCGATTGCCACGCCGTCGGTGTGCTGCTGGAGCACATCGGCGTAATAGTCAGCCGCCCACTCATTGACGATGAAGATACTCTCACGCTCATTCTCCTGCTGTCGCTCCTCCGAGGTGAGTTCTCTCTCTTTCACCTCGATGTTGTATTTTTTGGCAAGCCATTTGAGCGCATCGACATACGACATCTGCTCGTGGTCCATGATGAACTTGACCGCATTGCCCGCCTTTCCACATGAGAAGCATTTGTAGACCCCTCTTGATGGTGAGACGGAGAAGGAAGGTGTGCGGTCATCGTGGAAAGGGCACAACCCCTTGAAACTTGTCCCACTCTTTCTGAGCGTGACAAATTCCGAGACCACATCAACGATGTCGGCCGCATCAATGATCCTATCTACAGTAGCCCTATCAATCATACGAATTACAAAGGTATGAATAATTTTTATCTCCTCAAAATTCTTTTTTGGGAAATTCCGGGCACCAAACGTTAAGATTGGTAAAAACAGGCCTGCCTCTATGTCTGGGGACCCATAGGATTTTTCAGGGGCATCTTGGGATTTCCATGATTTTTGGGGATTTTCAGGATAACACCATGAATCTGCTAAGATTTCCTATGATATACCATAGGAAGAATGCACAAAAGCGCCCGGATGTGCACGTTTTAGCGATAAATGTGCATTTTTACACTCATTTTCTTTGTAAGCCGACAAAAAATGAGTACTTTTGCCAGCCAAAACAGTAACATTTATTATTTTTTATGAGTTTGAAAATTGTAGTACTTGCCAAGCAAGTACCCGACACAAGAAATGTGGGCAAGGACGCCATGACCGCAGAAGGAACAGTGAATCGCGCCGCCCTTCCCGCCATCTTCAATCCCGAAGACCTTAACGCACTGGAACAAGCCCTTCGTCTGAAGGAGCAGCATCCAGGTTCCACAGTAGGAGTACTCACGATGGGTCCTCCCCGCGCTGGTGAGATTATTCGCCAGGGTTTGTATCGCGGCGCCGATACCGGTTGGTTGCTGACCGACCGTCTGTTTGCCGGTGCCGACACCCTTGCCACCTCGTATGCCCTTGCCACCGCCATCAAGAAGATTGGCGACGTGGACATCGTGATTGGTGGTCGTCAGGCCATCGATGGCGACACCGCCCAGGTGGGTCCTCAGGTAGCCCAGAAATTAGGTCTCAATCAGGTGACCTATGCAGAGGAGATACTCAAGATTGCAGACGGCAAAGCCACCATCCGCCGCCACATCGACGGTGGTGTGGAGACAGTGGAAGCTCCCCTTCCCGTGGTGATCACAGTGAACGGCAGCGCCGCTCCCTGTCGTCCGTGCAATGCCAAGCTGGTGATGAAATACAAATATGCCACCTGCCCGATGGAGCGTCCCGCCGATCAAGACGACCGTCTCGTCCGTCTCTACGAAGAGCGCCCCTTCCTGACCTTGAACCAATGGTCGGTGGCCGATGTTGACGGAGACGCCAACCAGTGTGGTCTCGCCGGCAGTCCCACGAAGGTGAAGACAGTGAAGAACATCTCCTTCCAAGCCAAGGAAAGC
>FLNZ01004159.1_pt1 | contig 10693 bp, 11 predicted proteins | sample 1140391 | NCBI WGS metagenome assembly FLNZ01 (sample SAMEA3878171, study PRJEB12797) | bioreactor metagenome | biome: Moose rumen | place: Sweden | collected 2011-10
AGAGATAGAGTTTCCTTTTTTCACCACCACTGAGCTTATAGACATAGTTATGTTGTTGCTCGGGGGTGAACATGAAATATTGCAGGAACTGTGAGGCGCTGAGGTGCTTACCTCCTCCCATATCAATATATTCCGCAATGTCTCTCACCACATCAATCACTTTCTGCTCCTCATTAAACTGTAGTCCTTCCTGTGAGAAATAACCGAATCGCACGGTATCTCCGATGTCAAACTTTCCACTGTCGAGGGATTCCAAACCCAGCAGTAGCTTGATGAAGGTGGACTTCCCCGTACCGTTATTACCCACGATTCCCATTTTCTCGAACCGTGCGAAGTTATAATAGAAGTTTTTCAGGATGCACAGCTCTTCTCCCTCTGTATTCGTATATGACTTGGAGACATACTGACATTCAAAGATTTTCGAGCCAATATATACATTTCTTGACTTCAGGCGAATCTGTCTTTCCTCTATCCTCTGACGGGCTTTCTCCTCCAGTTTGTAAAAGGCTTCCTCCCTGTAACGAGCCTTGTGTCCACGGGCCTGCGGCATCCGTCGCATCCATTCCAATTCCCTTCGATACAGGTTGTTGGCCCTGATAATCTCCGCGCGGGTGTTGTCAATGCGTTCCTGATGTTTCTCCAGGTAATAACTATAGTTGCCGCGATAGGTGTACAGCGTCCGGTTGTCTAACTCAATGATACCGTTACACACACGGTCGAGGAAAAAACGGTCATGCGTAACCATCAGTAAGGTCTTGTTACCACGACTCAGATGGTCTTCCAACCATTCTATCATCTCAAGATCCAGATGGTTGGTGGGCTCATCCAGCAACAGGAGGTCGGGCTCCTGTATCAAGACGTTAGCCAGTGCCACACGTTTCTGCTGTCCGCCGCTGAGCTGTTTCATCGGCTGTCGCAGGTCGCGAATCTTCAGTTTCGTGAGGATTTGTTTGGCTTTAAGGATTTTCTCTTCCTCATTATGGTGATTGAAACAGGCGTCGAGCACCGATTCCTCAGGGTCGAAATGAGGCGCTTGCTCGAGATATCCCAAGCGAAGGTCTTTACGGAAGACGATATCGCCGCTGTCACGACCCTCTTTTCCGGTGATCACCGACAGTAGGGTAGATTTTCCCGTGCCATTCCTTGCCACGATGCCAATCTTCTGTCCTTCGAGGATACTAAAAGAGATATCCTCGAAAAGCACATGAGCACCGAATGATTTGGTTAGGTTACGTATGTCTGCTACCGTTGTCGCCATCCTTCTGCGGGGGTGGATTATCCCTCCTTGAGTTGTTTGTTGATCTGCTCTATATAGTTGAGCACGTCGTCACGCCCAATCTTTTTTTCAGCGGAAGTAATAAAATAAGGTGGCAGCTCCTCCCATGTCTCCTCCAGTTTCTTCATGTAGTTGGAGGTGTTGGAGGCTGCTTTCTGGGGTCCTAGTTTATCTGCTTTGGTAAAGACTATAGAGAAGGGTATGCTGCTCTGTCCCAGCCAGTTGATAAACTCCACATCGATGGTTTGTGGATCATGACGGATATCGATGAGCACAAAGACATTGATGAGCTGTTTGCGCTGAAGGATATACGAGGCAATCATCTGCTCCAACTTGGCTCGTGTCTTTTTACTCTGCTTGGCATAGCCATAACCGGGCAGATCCACGATATACCATTCATTGTTGACAATGAAGTGGTTGATGAGTAAGGTCTTACCGGGCGTGGCGGAGGTCTTCGCCATACCTTTGTGGTTGCAGAGCATATTGATAAGACTCGACTTACCCACGTTACTCCTTCCGATGAAGGCATATTCGGGCTTGGTGTCTGCAGGGCATTGCTGCACGGTGGCACTGCTGATGACAAATTCTGCTTTCTTAATATCCATGGTTATTTATTTTTCTATGCAAAAGTAATGAAAATAATCCGTTTTTCTTCTTGCTTACTCAGAAAAACTGTATCTTTGTGGAAAAATTACGGATTTATGCAACAAAGATATCCCTCACAGTTGCTTGACAGAGCTGTGGAAGAATTTTCGAAACTACCCGGTATCGGTAGGAAAACGGCACTTCGTCTGGTGCTTCATCTGCTGCGACAGAGTGATGGTGAGGTGGATCGGTTGGCAGAGGCTCTTACTACGATGAAGCATGAGGTGAAATACTGTAGGGTATGCCATAACATCAGCGATACCGATGTGTGCTCGATATGTGATAATCCCCACCGAGACGCCTCCGTGGTATGCGTGGTGGAGAATATCCAGGATGTGATGGCTATCGAGAACACCCAGCAGTATCATGGATTGTATCATGTGCTGGGGGGCATCATCTCACCAATGGATGGCATCGGTCCCAGTGACCTACAGATAGATTCCTTGGTGGAGCGTGTGGCACAGGGGAACGTGTCAGAGGTTATCTTCGCATTGAGCAGTACGATGGAGGGAGACACCACGAGCTTTTACATCTCCCGGAAGCTCTCTCCGTACGATGTGAGGCTGTCGGTCATTGCCCGAGGAATCTCCGTCGGTGACGAACTGGAGTATACCGATGAGGTGACATTAGGTCGCTCAATACTTAACAGAACACCATTTAATTCTTAAAACGATGAAGGAAGAAGCAAAGATACTGAAAATCCTCTTTTGGTCGAATCTCCTACCGGCAGTGCTGGCTGTCATTCTTTTTGAGAGTGGGGTGCTGCCGACAGGTGTTCTCAAAGAGAATACAAACCTGGAGTTTGTGCTGCTCATGATGACGGAGCTGGTGACCATAGGCTTTATCCCCTTGGCCTTGTATCTGTTCAGGATCAAACGAGTGCGGAAGGACCTGTATGACCGTCGTGAGAAAGCCCTGCGGAAGTGGGGTGTGATAAGGTTGGACCTTTTGGGAATACCCTTGGTGGTTAACACCTTATTATATTATATGTTTATGAATGTGTCTTTCGGGTATCTGGCCATTATCCTCCTTATCAGTATGTTTTTTGTCTATCCCTCGGAGGGAAGATGCCTTGAAGAGGTGACTCCCGGTGAATAATTAGTGAGACAGATGCTATCGGTAGTTATTGTCAATTATAATGTCAGATATTATGTCGGGCAGTGCCTCGACAGCCTGCAGTGTGCCCTTCAGGGTATGGATGCTGAGATACTGATTGTTGACAATCACTCCACTGATGGCTCTGTGGAATATCTGCAGCCTTATCTTTCGGAACGTTGCCGGTTGATATCATTGACTCATAATCTGGGCTTTGCCAAGGGTAACAATGTGGCGATACAACAGGTAAAGGGTGACTATATCCTGTTGTTGAACCCCGACACCGTGGTGGGTGAGGATTCCATTCGTGAGGTACTGCACTTCATGGAAGATCATCCGGATGCCGGAGCGGTTGGTGTGTGCATGCATTATTGTGATGGAAGGAAAGCACCGGAGAGTAGGAGAGGGCTGCCCACTCCGATGACGGCCTTTTATAAGATGACGGGTTTATGTCGCCGTTTTCCGAAGAGTAAGCGTTTCGGCAAGTATTATATGGCCTATCTGCCATGGGATCAGCCTTGTCAGATTGATATCGTCAGCGGCGCGTTCTGTATGCTCCGCAAAAAGGCGATAGATGATGTGGGGTGGTTGGATGAGGATTTCTTTATGTATGGTGAGGATATCGATCTCTCCTACCGACTGTTGAAAGGCGGATACACCAACTGGTATGTTCCGGTCTCTATCCTTCATTATAAAGGGGAGAGCACGGAGAAGTCCAGTTTCCGTTATGTTCATGTCTTCTACATGTCTATGCTGATATTTTTCCGTAAACATTACGGAAATCTCAGTATCCTACTGACCATGCCTATTAAGACGGCCATCTACCTTAAGGCGATGATGGCATTGGTATCCATTGTCAGAAGTTGGGTAGGGAAGACATTAGGTTTCCGTTCGAGGAAGAAAGAGACATCAAGGACATACTGTTTCTTTGGGTTGGAAGAACATATCGCCACATTCACGGAACTCGCGTCACGGCGGGGAATCAATTGCATCTGTCATGCCGCGACGGAAGAAAGCCTGCCGGAAGGTCATCTTCCCTTTCTCTCATCTTCTGTTACGAAATCGTCAGTCGTAATGGTATATGATACGGAGGCATACAGCTATGCGGCGATGCTCAGATCCTTTGTCCGGCAACCTGTCACGGATGTAGAGATAGGGATCTTTCATCCACAACAACAATTACTTGTCACAGAAAAAGAGATATGGGTATGAATAAAGATGAAGAGTGGGTCAGACTACGTGCCATAGAGCCGGAGGACTTGGACCTCATGTATGATATGGAGAATGACTGTAGCCTTTGGAATATAGGTGTGACCAATGTTCCTTACTCACGTTTTATACTCCATGAGTATATCACCCATACCGTTGGTGATATCTATACCGACAAACAATTGCGTTTGATGATAGAGGTGGATAAACAGGTGGTGGGTATGATTGACCTTATCTCATATGATCCGAGAAACAACCGTGCTGAGGTGGGCGTCGTCGTGCAAGAGCCCTATCGTCACAAGGGATATGCCACGAAGGCTCTGCGACAGTTGATAGATTACTCCCGCGATGTGCTCCATCTCCATCTGTTGTATGCCTATGTCTCTCCTGATAATGATTATTCTGTCCGGTTGTTCCGTGCCGCTGGCTTTCGACAGACGGCCGTGCTGAAAGATTGGTTGTATGACGGAGAGAGGTATTCAGATGTCCTCTTGATGCAGTTTTTTTAATTTTATAAAAAAAAGTAGGGAATACTTTTGGAGATAACGAAAAAAAATACTACCTTTGCATCCGCAATTGAACAAAAGGAACTGGTGCGTTAGTTCAGCCTGGTTAGAATGCCTGCCTGTCACGCAGGAGGTCACGGGTTCGAGTCCCGTACGCACCGCCAAAATCTCTTGCACAAGAGGTGCGTTAGTTCAGCCTGGTTAGAATGCCTGCCTGTCACGCAGGAGGTCACGGGTTCGAGTCCCGTACGCACCGCAGAAACAGAGGATACATCCTACGATGTATCCTCTGTTTCTGTCTTGACATTTCCATTACGGATAAGGGCTGTATAGGTGGTCTGTCACAAAGCTTCGTCTTCAGGTTTCTCAATAGAGGAACGAGTACCGCGATGCTTCTTTCTCAGCCATGCGGCTTTCTTGCGTTCATAGTCCTCGCGGTGATATTCCAGATAGTTGTCTGCCATTATTGATCTGAGAACTTGCTGTATATGACACTTATCTTAATGGTTTGGTGAGGATTGGCACTGCCACCCACCAGACGGGTACTTGTCAGCGACATGTCATGTGATATCTTTGCCAAGACCTGACTCTGTCCCACTGTGACATATTCTGCGTTGACAGGGATAATCACCACTTTGTTCCAGTTGGGATGGAGAGCCACCCAGTTGGGATCCTGCATCAGTCCTTTTTCTTTCACTTCTGCCATATGACGTATCAGTCCGGATATGTTATTAAAGTTATATCCATTGTCTGAGGTGGTGGAAAGATAAGACTGTTTGTTATCGGTTATCTTGTTATTTTCAAAGAAGGTGTACATACTGTCCCGCTCTACGAGCAGAAGGGTAGAGGGCGTGTCGAGCGTGTAGTCACCATGTGTAGTGTTGTTGATACGTGTGAGACTTACCTTTGCGGTGTTCAGAGTGTCATTCTCATGGTTATACAAGATCTGATCCACGGGAAGTGTCATCTCGGTGAAGATACCGGCGGGTGTCTTCAGGTAGGTACAACTGTTGTCAGCTGCCAGGGATGAGATGGTCTGCCTGTCGTTGGTGATGTGTGTGGATTGCATAACCTCTTCCGTTCCCGCGAAGGATGTCGTTCCTACATAGATGGTATCCACGGTCTCGTCATCTTTCGTCACGTGCGTCTTGTAACGGAAAAACAGGTTCAACTGACTGTTGAAGATATAGGCCATGGAACCGAGTCCTTCCTGCATCTTGATGTAGAATCCAGGACAGACCTCATGGATGAAACGATAGGAGTTTTTGGTGATCTCCGGATTCTCGTAATATCTCTGCAGGATGTAGGTGCCGAAATTCTTATAGGTCTTACCGTCTTTCGCCGTATACGGATCATTCAGTATGATACGGATATTAGGGGTATAGGTGCTCGTCGCCTTCAGACTGTCGCTCACGCTCATATTCGCCAGCGCATACATCTTGTTCTTTGCGATACCTCCTTTACGGATGTAGCCTTCTTCTTCGGGGTCGTAGTTAGAATAGTAGAACTGCCCTTCCTCAAAGGGTTTATCCATCTCATAGGCGGTTATCTTCATAGTCGCGAGGGAGTCACCGTAAAATCCATCGTAATATAAACGAATCTCACAGGAGTCAACACAGACCTCGCCCTGGTCATCTCGGCTCATGATACTGTCTTTCTCGGGGAAGTAGTAGTCTTCAAGGGTGCCGAACTGTACCATAAAATCACCTGTGATATATACATTGGTCTCGGGATCTTTGATCTTGCCGAGGTACCCTGTGGTGTTTCTTGACAATACAGAATCCGCAAGAATCGACCGTGTGGTTACTGTGAAGGTATCTGTGGCGATCTGCAGGTGATCCATGCTGTCTGTCAACGAGGCTCCTATAGTTTCTGTCGTGTCATCACATGCTGTGAGAATAAAAAGAAGCAGAATTAAGACTGCGAATGCTCTTGTTTTCATTGAAGTACTTATCTTAATGAACAAGGGTGTCTGTGAATATATCCCAGTCACACCCGACTCCGTGAGTTGTTATTCTTCGGAGCCACAAATCTGTTGATAAAATTGATGATATTTTTCTCCGAAATCCTCTTTACCGGGGTATTCCATAATCGGCTTCCCGTTATCTTGCGCATATCTCATCAAGATAGGGTTCACCTCTTTTTCTGCCTCTACGATGCCGTCGGAATAGTCGATAGCCATCTTCCCAAGCTCCAGGAAATCGAAGGTCTCCTTGTATTTGCTCAGTAATCCCGGCTGTGCGTTCTTGTAGGCGATGGCTCGTTTGAGATTCTCACCCAGATCATTCTTCAGCTCTTTACTGAAGAGTGAGGTGATGACCTTGGTGTTTGCAAAAGAGGGCTCATCCTGATATGCCGTCTTGATATAGAACGGAATGATGGCGCTCATCCATCCCTGACAGTGGATGATGTCGGGTACCCAGCGAAGCTTCTTGACGGTCTCCAGGACGCCACGCGCGAAAAATACGGCTCGCTCCCCGTTGTCCGGATATTCCTCGCCGCTCTCATCGGCTTCCATCTGTCTCTTACTGAAATAGTCATCGTTATCAATGAAATATACCTGTATGCGAGTCTGTGGGATAGAGGCCACTTTGATAATCAATGGATGGTCAGTCTCATCGATGATAAGCATCATTCTTGAAAGACGGATCACCTCATGTAGCTGTCCTCTTCTCTCATTGATATTACCCCACTTTGGCATAAAGGTACGTATCTCGTATCCTTTTTCCTGTATGCTGTAAGGTAACTGCTTACCGAGAAGTGACAATTCACTTTCTGGTACGTAAGGTGTTATCTCTTGATTGATAAATAATACTTTCTTCGCTGCCATATCTTTACATTTAGAGTGCAAAGATACAAAAAAAAAATTATAAAAGGAATTGTTTTTGTTTAATTTAGAGATTGTTAGGGGATTATTGGTAAAAATTAATGTAAAATAATAATGGACTTGATCCGTTTAGGGATAAGTCCATTATTTATGAGCGATAGTATTCTACTCGATAACAACGAGTGGAGTATCTTCCATCACACTGTCACCGGCCTTTACCAATACGGCGGTCACCTTACCGCTCTTCTCGGCATCAAGGTTGTTTGCCATCTTCATAGCCTCCAATACTACTACGGTGTCACCGGCATTGACAGTGTCGCCTACAGCAACTTTAACCTCTACGACAACACCCGGCAGTGGAGCCTTCAGCGCGTTTTCTGTGTTTACAGGACCTCCTGCGGGAGCATCAGCCTCTTCTTCTTGCTGTCTTGCGGCGGCTGGGCTAACCACAACCTTCTTCTTCTCTGGTTCTGGCTCTTTCTCCATCTCTACCTGAAAATCCTCACCGTTGACGGTAACATTGGCAATGTTCTCTACGATGTCACCAATCTGAACAATATATTCTGTTCCGTTGATCTTATACTTGTATTCTTTCATACTTTGATTTATTATTAAGGATGGGCAGTCATCGTCAACATATGTGAGGACCATTCAGAATGATGCTCTTTTATTGTGATGATGCCAGTCTCTATGTCGTGTACGTTATTGCCTTGAAACTCATGCATGGCAAGAGCGATGGCGGCATACACTTCGTTATTTACTTTTCCCATATTTGATTGATAATGGTTATATGGGACCGAAGGAGAAAGTGTCTTTTCCTTTGGCCCCAATCCCTTTGTTGATTACATTGGAATATTACCGTGTTTCTTAGAGGGCAGACTCTCACGCTTGGTAGCGAGCTGAGCCAGTGCGCGACAGATACGGAAACGAGTGTTACGTGGCTCAATCACGTCGTCGATATAACCATATTTGGCTGCCTGATAAGGATTCTGGAAGAGCTCCACATATTCTTCTTCTTTCTCAGCCAGATAGGCCTTCGGGTCTTCAGCGTCTTTTGCCTGCTTTGCGTAAAGGACGGCAACGGCTCCAGAGGCACCCATCACGGCGATCTCTGCATTAGGCCATGCGTAGTTGATGTCGGTACGCAACTGCTTGCACCCCATCACGATATGTGATCCACCATAACTCTTACGCAGTGTTACAGTCACCTTTGGAACAGTAGCCTCACCGAAGGCGTAGAGCAACTGGGCACCATGCAGAATGACAGCGTTGTACTCCTGACCGGTTCCCGGAAGGAATCCAGGAACGTCAACCAATGTAACGATAGGAATATTGAAAGCATCGCAGAAACGAACGAAACGTGCACCCTTGCGGCTGGCGTTCACATCAAGTACTCCTGCATAGGCTGCCGGCTGGTTGGCAACGATACCGACACTCTGTCCGTTGAATCGTGCGAAACCAACGATGATGTTCTTCGCGAACTTCGGCTGTACCTCGAAGAACTCGCCGTTGTCAGTGATGGCAGCGATAACCTTGTACATGTCGTATGCCTTGTTAGGATCATCGGGGAGGATCTCGTTGAGAGAATCAGCCACACGGTTAATCGGATCGGTACACTCCTTACGTGGAGTCTCCTCCATATTGTTCTGCGGAATGTAGCTGATCAAGGTCTTGATCATTTCGATAGCCTCCTCCTCAGTCTTGGCTGTGAAGTGGGTGACACCACTCTTAGAGGCATGTACGGAAGCACCACCGAGCTGTTCCTGGTTCACGTCCTCACCAGTGACGGTCTTTACCACCTTCGGACCGGTCAGGAACATGTAGGAAGTACCCTCCATCATCAGGGTGAAGTCGGTAAGGGCGGGTGAATAGACAGCACCACCGGCGCAAGGACCGAAGATACCTGAAATCTGTGGGATGACACCAGAGGCGAGGATGTTACGCTCGAAAATCTCCGCATAACCTGCCAAGGCGTTGACAGCCTCCTGAATACGCGCACCACCGGAGTCGTTGATGCCGATGACAGGAGCACCCATCTTCATGCCCAGGTCCATGACCTTGCAGATCTTCTCTGCCATGGTCTCTGACAGTGATCCGCCGTTGACGGTGAAGTCCTGTGCGAAAACATATACCAAACGGCCGTCGATTGTACCTGAACCGGCTACGACACCGTCACCCAGGTATTGTTTCTTCTCCATACCGAAGTTATGACAACGGTGGAGCTTGAACATGTCAACTTCCTCGAAACTGCCTTCATCCAGCAGCATGTCTATACGCTCGCGAGCTGTGTACTTGCCACGGGCATGCTGTTTGTCGATGGCTTTCTCACCACCACCTAAACGAGCTTGCTCACGTTTGGCGATGAGCTCTTTGATCTTTTCTACTTGTTTGCTCATTTGTTTTAATTTAATATAATGTATTAGTACGAGTTATGTCAACTCTCTGTTATTAGTGCTCACAAAGCTCTGTAAGTACACCACATGTTGATTTCGGATGTAAGAAAGCAATGTTCAGGTTCTCAGCGCCCTTGCGTGGTGCTTTGTCAATCAGACGTACACCTTTGGCATCAACCTCTGCCAAGGCGTTAGCTACACCATCCTCAATGCAGAAAGCAACATGGTGAACACCCTTGTTGCCTTTATCCAGCCATTTCTGGATAGTGCTCTCAGGAGACGTGGGTTCGAGAAGTTCCAGTTTCACTTCTCCACACTTTAAGAAAGCTGTCTTAACTTTCTGATCTTCTACTACCTCTACAGCATAACACTTGAGGCCCAAAACTTCTTCGAAGAATGGCAGAGACTCTTCAATGCTCTGAACAGCGATGCCTAAATGCTCAATATGAGAAATTTTCATAATTGTTAATAATATAGTTGTTATTAAGATTATAATGGTGCAAAGATACTGATTTTTTTCTTATTCAACAATAAAAATATGCTTAAAATATTCAAAACTCCAGTATAAACTTAGCATTAATCTGTCTGCCGGTAAGATAATTGGGCACAGCATACTGGTGATTTGTGACATCTGTGATCCAATAGTAGGAGTTTACGTTGTTGATTCCGAAGAGATTAAGGGCGTCAATTCCCAACCACAGATTACGGATGGCTAACTTCCTGTCTTTCCTTTCGTTGTTGA
>FLNZ01003276.1_pt1 | contig 10685 bp, 6 predicted proteins | sample 1140391 | NCBI WGS metagenome assembly FLNZ01 (sample SAMEA3878171, study PRJEB12797) | bioreactor metagenome | biome: Moose rumen | place: Sweden | collected 2011-10
CCTGCCTTGTCTATAACATCTTCAGATACGAACAGCTCTGCCGATGCCAGCCTGCCATCATCAGGCAGGCTATGGCCAACGTACAGGGATAACAGTGTCCATACATGTCAAATCGTCTAAATCAATATGCCAATAAGCCAATGAGCGGATAAACGAACACCATCGCGAGCCGTAGCCCTCTTACAAGGGTGAGATTCTGAAAGAAATTATTCTGACGAAACGGCTTCCACTCGAATTTATGTATTAATAGATATTACCAAACATCAATAACAGAAGAACCCGATAATTACAACTAAAATTTAAAAACTATGAAACACAAAACATTTTCTTTTCTGCTTGCCATGCTCATGAGCATGGTGGCAAATATGGCTTCGGCCTACGATGCTAAGATTGATGGCATCTATTACAACTTCTCTGGTACAGCGGCAACGGTGACGTGTTATGACAGTAATTGTAACAGTTCTGCCTATTCTGGTAGCGTCATTATCCCTGAAACAGTCACATACGGTAGTAATACCTACAGCGTAACCTCCATCGACGTCTATGCGTTCCGTGACTGCTCGAAGCTGACCTCTGTCACCATCGGTGAAAGCGTGACCTCAATTGGTGACATGGCGTTCAAGAACTGCACGGGCCTAACCTACGCCTTCATCCCTAACAGCATAACCTCGATTGGCAGTTATGCGTTCCAGGGCTGCACGGGACTGACCTACGTCGTTCTTCCATCCTTAGGGCCATCCTTAGAGAATAAAAATACCTTTTATAGTTGCAATAAAATCCAAGACGTAATCTTTTTAGGTGATTCCCAAAGAAATCTCCGTCTCAGCAATGTGAACTACTATACCAGAAAAGACTTCCTGACATGGAACGTGGACAGTTATACCTATACTGGCAATGCGCCAAGTCTGCCCTCGTACACTAACAACCTGCCCCGTGGATTACAACCGACGAAGAAAGGAGACGTAGTACTGGAGAAAGACGCTGGCACACACACAGCATACATCCCCTTCAATTTCAAAAACTCGGATATGTCGTTCGACGTGGAAGTGCCCTATACCTACACCATCAATCCCGTAGGCTTGACGGCAAGGGTGAAGGATACGACAAGGGAATACGGCGATGCCAATCCCGCCTTCGAGAGTGAATATTCGGGCTTCGTGAACGGCGAGGATGCCAGCGTGATTACCGACCATGGCACATACACCACCGATGCCACAAACAAGAGCGACGTGGGCGTGTACACCGTGAGCCAGTCGGATGCCGTGGCACAAAACTATACGTTTACCTACGAAACGGGAAAGATGACAGTCACCAAGGCCGCACTGACCATGACGGCCAACAACAAACGGATGGCTTACGGCGATATGTTGCCAAACTTTGATGCCACCTACACGGGACTGAAGAACAGCGAGGCGGCTCCGGCATGGATTACGGAGCCCACATTCGTCACCACTGCCACACAGGCAAGTTCCGTAGGCACATACCCCATCAGCATACAGGGTGCCGACCCGAAGAACTACAACATCACATGCGTGAACGGCCAACTAAGCATAGAGAAGGCCGACGTGACAATGCGAGCAAACAACATAAGCCGACTATACGGTGAGGAGAACCCAGAACTCACACTCACATACACGGGACTGAAGAACGGCGAGAGCGAACCCGTCTGGAAAGTGAGTCCCGTAATCACAACAGAAGCTACCAGAACAAGCCCCGTAGGCAACTATCCCATACGTGTTACGGAGGGGGTGAGCCAGAACTACAACATCACCGCCACTAACGGGACACTGACCATAGGCAAGGCACCGCTGACCATAAAGCCAAAGGACGTGAGCCGGAGGTATGGCGACGAGAATCCCACATTCCAACTGGAATATACGGGGCTGAAAAACGATGAGAGTGCCCCTGAATGGACCGATACACCCATAGTGACCACAACCGCCACCAGTGCCAGCTCAGTAGGCGACTATCCCATAACGATAGGGGCGGCTGAAGCACGCAACTACCAATTGCAGAAGTGTACAGGCACGCTGTCCGTGACAAAAGCCGCGCTGGGCATAAGCATTGAGAATGCAACAAGAAAGTATGGTGAGAACAACCCATCATTCACGTTGCTGTACGATGGGCTGGTGAACGGCGAAACGGCTCCCACATGGACAAGCAGACCGACACTGACAAGCACTGCCACCAAGACGAGTGACGTGGGCAAGTATGCCATCAAGGCAGAGGGTGGTGTGATGAAGAACTATGAGATGCCAGTAATCGGCGACGGGGAACTGACCATCACCCCCGCATCCCTGCGACTGAAAGCGAAGAATGCAAGCCGACTGTACTATGAGGAGAATCCCACATTTGCCTTCAGCGGCAGCGGATTCATGAACGGGGAGACCGAAAGCGTACTGACCTCCCAGCCACAGATTGGCACCAGCGCAACGAAGAGTAGCAGCGCAGGCACATATCCCATAGAAATCAGTGGGGGAGCTGCAACGAACTACAACATCGAATACGAGAACGGAACCCTGACCATCAACAAACGAAGCCTGAGCGTATCAGCCAAAGACTGCGCCCGAGCATACAACGAAGAGAATCCGACCTTTGAACTCACCTACAACGGGTTTATAAGAAACGAGGACGAGAACGTGCTGACGGAGAAGCCTGTGGCCAGCACCACGGCAAGCCAGACATCGGACGTGGGGACATACGCCATAAAGGTGACTGGCGGCAATGCCGACAACTATAGTTTCTCATACAACAATGGTACGCTGACCATCAACAAGGCAGAGCAAACCATAGCATGGGAGCAAGACCTAAGCACACTGAATGCTGGCGACCAAGTGGAACTGAACGCTGTAGCATCATCTGGACTTCCTATTACCTACACTACGGACAACGAAAACGCTGCTGAGGTTTACACCATCGGAAGCAAGTCATATCTGGATTGCAAGGCCAGTGGCCAGTTCCTTATGCGTGCCATGCAGGAGGGGAACAAGAATTACTACGCTTCGCCAAGAATAAGTAACATTGTAACTATCACGGGCAATGCCGTAAACGCGCCCCTTCTGACCATCAGTCAGGCAGATAATGGCTCGGTAAGCATTCCGGTTGTGTATGGAAATTCCTATACCCTCACTATCAAAGCCCAAACAGGGTGGAGCATCCACACGGTTACACTCAACGACGAGGATGTGACCGACGTACTGAGTTCGGCCGGAGAATATACAACACCCGCCATCGTAGGGAACAGCACCTTGCGCGTTGTCTATGAAAAAACTGGTGGCAATGCCGTCAACTCGGCATCTGCATCTTCCGTTAAGATTCAAGGTACATCGTTGGGAGCCAGAGTAACGGGTGCTACCGAAGGGGAACTGATTCAGGTGTATTCCATCGACGGTGTACTGCAAAGGTCTGTGAACGTGGAAAGCGAAACTACGGACATTCCGTTAGCAAAGGACAAAGTCTATATCATCAAAGCAGGAATGAAAACCCTGAAACTGCGCATGTAAACAGAACATAACATAGCATAATCCATATCCACCCTCCTTTCGAGAACGACTGCCTTGCACTTGCACAGCACAGCGTCGGGATAGAAAGGAGGGTTTTTATTTTGCCATGTCGGAAAAAGTTAATACCTTTGCCATTGAAAAGTGCAACCGCATAGACCTAAAGATGAAACTATGACCGCAATACAATTAAATGCAGAACTGTTTCGTGAATTGAGCCTTATCGCAGAAGATGAGGGACTCATGAAAAGAGTGCTCAAAGCCGTACGTAGGATAGCTTCACAAGCAAAGAAAGAAGACCCTGCTCTCATGACAGAAAAAGAGTTTTTCTCCCATATTGAAAAAGCAGAACAACAATATGCCCAAGGAGAATACACTACGCAACTGCCAGGAGAATCGGTGTCGGACATGCTGAAACGCTGTGGCTATGCAATATGAGATAAGGTACACGCCTGAGGCAAACATTGGTCTGGCGAAATTGCAGAAAAACGAGCCCAAAGCATTCCAGAAGGCTCTGCGTTTCATTGAAGAACTTAAGGAGCACCCCAAAACAGGAACAGGGCATCCTGAACCTCTCAAAGGGGAACCTTTGGGAAGATGGAGCCGAGAGATTACGAAGAAGCACCGCATGGTATATAGAATATACAATGAAGAGGTAGTCGTACTGATACTTACCTCATACGGACATTACACCGACAAATAAGCATTCGCCCTCCCTCGCTATGTGCAAGGGAGGGCGTTTATTTTGCCTTGTCGGAATAAGCTCATATCATTGCACTTGAAAGTTCAACCGCGAAACTCGGGTGCGCCTCAGCTATTAGAGCAAGCCATATCCGGAGGGAAAGGCCGGAGGGCAAGGCCATCGGCCAGTCCCCCGGCGTGTCATCGGCGGCACGACAGACACCGCTACGGACATGCCGCCATCGTTACTACGGTAATGCCACCACCGTTACTACGGTAATGCTATCACCGTTACTACGGTAATGAAAAATCGTTACTACGGTAACGAAAAGCCATTGCCGTGGCAATGGGGAAATCATTGCTACGGCAACGGGGAAAACATTGCCGTGGCAACGGGGAAAGCATTGCTGCGATAACGGGGAAAGCATTGCTGCGATAACGGGAAAGCATTGCTGCGATAACGGGATAGGAGCAAGGAGCAAGGGGCAAGGGGTCATGTAGGAGGACAGGGGAGGTCACTTCAATTTTCAATTTTTATTCGTATCGTTCTGGCGTATCGCCACGCGGCGAATCTTGCCACTGATGGTTTTGGGCAACTCGTCCACAAACTCTACGATGCGGGGATATTTGTAGGGGGCGGTCTCGTGCTTCACATGCTCCTGCAACTCTTTTATGAGTGCCTCGCCGGCACGCGACTTCCACTCTCGGCCCAACACGACGGTGGCCTTGACCACCATGCCGCGAATCTCGTCGGGCACACCCGTAATGGCGCACTCCACGACGGCAGGGTGGGTCATCAGCGCCGACTCCACCTCAAAGGGGCCGATGCGATAGCCGGAGGACTTGATGACATCGTCGATGCGCCCTTCAAACCAATAGTATCCGTCTTCGTCGCGCCAAGCCATGTCGCCCGTGTGGTAAATGCCGTCGTGCCATGCCTCGCGGGTCAGTGCCTCGTCGCGGTAGTAACCCTTGAAGAGGCCGATGGGTTTCCTGTCGCCCGTGCGCACCACTATCTCGCCCTTCTCGCCGTCCTCGCACGAGGTGCCGTCGGGGCGCAGGAGGTCGATGTCGTATTGTGCATTGGGCATGCCCATGGAGCCGGGCTTCGGCTCCATCCAAGGCATGGTGCCGAGGGTCATGGTGGTTTCTGTCTGGCCAAAGCCTTCCATCATGCGTATGCCTGTCTTTTCCAGAAACTTGTCATATACGGCGGGGTTCAGCGCCTCGCCGGCAGTGGTGCAATACTCCAGCGACGAGAGGTCGTACTTAGACAAGTCCTCGCGAATCATGAAACGATAGATGGTGGGAGGAGCGCAGAAGGAGGTCACGTGGTACTTTTCTATCTGGCGAAGCAATGTCTCGGCAGAGAACTTCTCGTGGTCGAACACGAACACTGCGGCTCCAGCAAACCATTGGCCATAGAACTTACCCCAAACAGCCTTGCCCCACCCAGTGTCTGCCACGGTCAGGTGGAGCGAATGTTCGTGAAGGTTGTGCCAAAAGACTCCCGTGCCCAAGTGGCCGAGGGCATAGAGGAAGTCGTGGGCCACCATCTTGGGCTCGCCCGATGTGCCCGAGGTGAAATACATGAGCATGGTGTCGTCGTTGTCGTTGACGAAAGCAGGACGCTGAAACGCGGGAGCCGTGCGCCACTCGCTCTGCCAGTCGTGCCAGAGGATACCAGAGTGTTCTGACCCCTCTGAATTATCTGAATGCTCTGAATTTCCCGAATTATCCGAAACCTTTACTAAAGTCTCCACCGTAGGACTCTCTGGCAGGGATGCCTCGACCTGGGACATCACATATTCGTCGTCCGCACAGATGATGCACTTGATGGAAGCACGCGTGTTGCGGTACACCACATCGTGGCTGGTGAGCATGTGCGTGGCAGGAATGACCACCGCCCCCAGTTTGTGCAGGGCAAGCATCACCACCCACCATTCGTAGCGTCGCTTCAGGATGAGCATCACGGGGTCACCCCTGCCGATGCCCAACGACTGGAGATAGGAAGCCGCCTGGTCTGTCTCTTCCTTCAGCTGTCCGAATGTGGTGCGCAACTCCACACCACGGTCGTTTGTCCACAGGAGTGCCAACTTGTCAGGTGCCTCCGCCGCCCACACATCCATCACATCGTAGGCGAAATTGAAATGGTCCGGAACGATAAATTCCAGATTCCTTTGGTAGTCTTCCACTGACGCGAAAGAAGTCTGTCGTAAAAATCTTTCTACCATCGACAATCTCTTTTAACTGAAGATTATGGCTAAAAACCTTACCTTGCGCTCACCCACGGGACGCATGCCGTGAGGCTGGGTGGCATCGAAATATATGGAATCTCCCTCCTCCAAAGTCAGCACCTTGGAGCCAATGGCCAAATCCATGGCACCCTCGAGCACCATATTGAACTCCTGCCCTGGATGGGAATTCATCTCCCGTGGAGCATCGGCAGGCTTGGGTTCCACGGTTACGATAAAGGGCTCGGCCTTGCGCCCCTGGAAACCGCTTGCCAGGCTTTCGTAGTTGTAGGCCTTGCGACGCTCGACATGCAACCCCTGCCCCTTGCGCGTCAGGAAATAAGTACGCATGTGGGGCTCCTCGCCAAACATCAGCACGTCAAGCGGCACACCATATTCCTTGGCTATCTTCTGCAGATTGGCCACGGAAAGTTCGTGCTCCCCGTTTTCCATCTTCTCATATTCTTCTTCTGAGATACCACACAAGCGAGCCACCTCGGCCGCCGTAACATCGAGCACCTCGCGCAACCCGCGCAGGCGTTCGCCGATTTGTTTCATTTGTTCGTCCATATTGAAAGTGAAAATGTGAAAATGGTAAATGGTAAATGGCTTTTCACTACCTTAAGCAAGCCTTCAGCCCTTGAATGACCGCATTGGTGAATCCTGCCTCTTCCATGGCATTCAAACCACGAATGGAGATGCCGCCAGGTGTGGTCACACGGTCAACTGCCTCCTCGGGATGGAGCCCCTCGCGCTGTAGCAGTGTAACCGCACCGAGGAAAGTCTGCATCACTATGTCGCGCGACTGGCGGGCATCGAACCCCAGTTCCACACCGCCCTCGCAGGCCGCACGAATGTAGCGGAAAGCATAGGCAATGCCGCACGATGCCAAGGCCAAACCTGCCTGCAAGAGTTTCTCGTCGCAGACACAAACCTTGCCCAACTTGTCGAAAAGGTCTGCCACCTGGCTTGTCAACGCTCCCGATGCCTTGATGGGCAATACAAAGGTCATTGACTCGCCTTGGGCAATAGCGATATTGGGAATTACGGTAAGGACACTACAGGATTGGGCACCCCACTTCACCAAATCGTCGCCATCGACACCCGCAGCCATACAAATAAGGGTCTTATCGGCAGTGAGCAGGTCGGCAATATCTGCCAAAACACCCTCTACCAACCAAGGCTTTACCACGAGGCACACCCAATCGGCGGTAGCAGCCACGGCACGATTGTCGGTCGTGACATGGGCTCCACGCAGGGAGAAACTTTCCAATTTGCCTTGGGAACGATTACTTACATAGAGTTCGTCAGCGGGAATCACCTTCCCGTTCAGAATACCGTTGGCGAATGCACCTCCCATGGCACCCGCGCCAATAATACCTATTTTCATCTTTTTACCTATTTAGTTTATACACACATTTTACGGCCGTGAAACCTGCCTTCCGCCGTTGTCTTACTAAGATGTAAGGTGAGCCGGCACGACTTGCGAAAGGGCATCAAGAGCCTGAGCACGGTCGGTTTCCTCTTCCATCACGATAAACACTGTGTCGTGCCCCGCCACCGTGCCCACGACAAAGGGAAGCATGGCTGCGTCGATGTCCATCGCCACATGCGCGGCATGACCTGGCAGCGTACGCACCACCGCCATATTGCCCGAAAAACGAATACCCAATGCCCCTATACGATGGATGGCACTTACCGTCATCTCGTTTTTGCTAACATTGACATATTTGTCGTTTTCGGGGAGCATGTACACATAGCGACCCTCAGCATTCTGGGCTTTGACAATACCCAACGCACTCAAGCATCGGCTCATCGTTGCCTGCGCTGTCGGGTAACCCCGCTTGCTCAGTTCCTCCATCAGTTCCTCCTGTTTCGAGAGTTCCTGGGTGGAAACTATCATCTTGACGACCTCCAGTCGCTGTTGCTTCTTCCCCATCGAATCAATTCATTTTGTCCATAGCCTGACTGAGGTCGGCAATGATATCCTCTACCGACTCTATGCCCACAGAAAGGCGCACCAGGTCGGGAGCCACCCCAGCCTCACGCAACTGCTCGTCGGAGAGTTGGCGATGGGTGTGACTGGCTGGATGCAAGACACATGTGCGCGCGTCTGCCACATGAGTAACTATGGATATAAAGTCGAGATTGTCCATGAATCGTATGGCCTCCTCACGCGAACCATTCAGGCCGAAGGCTATCACGCCACAAGTGCCGCCAGGCATATATTTCTGAGCCAGGTTGTAATACTTGTTCGAGGGCAGTCCTGCATAATTTACCCACCCCACTTTGGGATGGCGTTCCAACCATTCTGCCACTCGCTGCGCATTCTCGCAATGACGCGCCATGCGCAAGTGAAGAGTCTCAAGTCCCAAGTTCAGCAGAAAAGCATTCTGAGGACCTGGTATCGAACCCAAGTCACGCATCAACTGTGCCACGAGTTTTGTGGTGTAAGCCCCTTTCCCGAAAGCAGCAGTGTAAGTCAATCCATGATAACTCTCATCCGGGGTGGTCAACCCTGGGAACTTGTCTGCAAACTTTGTCCAATCGAAGTTTCCACTATCAACAACCGCTCCCCCGACTTGCGTTGCATGACCATCCATGTACTTTGTGGTACTGTGTGTCACGATGTCGCATCCCCACTCAAAGGGACGGCAATTGATGGGAGTCGCGAAAGTATTATCTACGATAAGGGGCACTCCATGACGATGTGACATATTGGCAAAACGCTCGATGTCGAAGATGTTGCAACCTGGGTTAGAGATTGTCTCGCCGAAGAAACACTTCGTGTTGGGGCGGAACTCACGTTCTATGCGCTCGTCGTCCCAATCGGGGTCGATAAAGGTACATTCAATGCCCAGTTTCTTCATCGTCACACCAAACAGGTTATAGGTGCCGCCATAGATATTTGAAGAGGCGATAAAGTGGTCGCCCGACTCACAAATATTGAATATAGCATAGAAATTGGCTGCCTGACCGCTGGAGGTCAGCACACACCCCACGCCCCCTTCCAGGGCATTAATCTTTCGTGCCACGGCATCGACCGTAGGGTTGGCAAGGCGCGTATAGAAATAACCACTTTCTTCCAGGTCGAACAACTTCGCCATCTGCTCACTGGTTTCATAACGGAAGGTGGTACTTTGATATATGGGCAACTGCTGAGGTCCGCCCTTTGAGGGTTTCCACCCTCCATGAATACAAATAGTTTCAAGTTTTTTCTTCATGCAAAATTATATTTTGTAAGCATTGGTGACTGCAAAGTTACAAATTATTTTTTATATTCACGCCATTCCCCCGTCTCGAAATTGATTTCAAACACCTCCCGATAATGGAATTGGCAAGTTTCGCCCTCGAATGTTACGGGGAAAATGATGATTTTCGACTCCTCCAATGTAGGGTCCATCCAACGGTCGCCCACATAGAGATAGGTGGTTTGCTTCGAACCCTTAATGGTCAGAATGGCAGCAGCTTGAGTGCGATAGGCGGTGGCATCGCCCACATTCTCCAATGCGCTCCAACCCTCATCCAACTTTCTGGAACTTGCATACTTGCATTGGTTTGGTGCCCAACCCGAGCAAGCACTATTGAGCATAAAGTAACGCTCGCCCACATGTACCAGGGCAGGAGCCTCGCGACGCTGCCCGGAAAACAATTGCACATGGTCGGTGACAGACAGATAATCGTCACTCAGCCGGAACAAACCTAAATGCTGATTTTCCTCCGTAGTGGAAACAAAGTATGCCGCCCCATCGTCATCGACAAAGACATTGCAGTCGCGACTTTTAACGCCCAACGGACGGCCACACCACACCATCTTATATGGTCCTGCCACGGAATCCGCCACAAAGCATGCCGCCTCAGAAGCAGCATAGTTGCGCGACTCCCAATGGCACCACACCACATACTTCCCCGTCTTGGGACAATGAAGCAGTTTTGCACGCTCAATCATGCGACTGCGCCCAAGACGATGGTCTGTGACTCCATTCTCTATGATTTTACCCAAGAAGACCCAGTTCATGAGGTCGCGCGAAGAATAGAGGTTGACATCGGGATTCCAAGGGTGGCTACGGTCCTCCCCCACCATATACCACACACCTTCTTCGTAGAGAAAACCCGGCGCATGAGCCTGCACGATTTCGTCATCCTCCATCAGCCACTCAAAACCATTCCAAATGGTGGTCCACTCTCCCTCTTCTCCTTTTGCCATAGCAGAAAGGGTCAAAACCATCAGAGCCAGTAACATTCTTTTCATACTAAAGGGATGTTCTAT
>FLNZ01002618.1_pt1 | contig 10683 bp, 9 predicted proteins | sample 1140391 | NCBI WGS metagenome assembly FLNZ01 (sample SAMEA3878171, study PRJEB12797) | bioreactor metagenome | biome: Moose rumen | place: Sweden | collected 2011-10
ATTGAGGAGCGCCAGCTGCGCCTGAAATCAAAGAATGTGTATATCGGCAGCAAAATATTTGAGTGTCAATATGTTTCGAAATCCTATGGCGACCAAGTCATCCTAAAAGACTTCTACTACAATTTCGCAAGATATGAGAAAATGGGTATTGTAGGCAACAATGGCACCGGCAAATCCACCTTCATAAAAATGCTGCTGGGAAAAGAGCCTTTGGACACGGGCAGATTCGACATTGGAGATACTGTTCGTTTTGGCTATTTCTCTCAGGAAGGATTACAATTTGACTCCAGCCAGAAAGTATTGGATGTGATTACCGCCATCGCCGACTACATCGACCTTGGAGGTGGACGTCATTTCACCGCCTCACAATTCCTTCAGTATTTCCTTTTCACCCCTGAGCAGCAGCACAACTATGTCTATAAGCTGAGCGGCGGCGAGCGGCGTAAGTTGTACCTGTGCACAGTATTGATGCGCAACCCCAATTTTCTTGTCCTTGACGAGCCCACCAACGACCTTGATATCCAGACGTTGCAAATCTTAGAGGAATATTTGGCCGATTTTCCCGGTTGTGTCATCGTGGTCAGTCATGACCGTTATTTTATGGACAAAGTGGTGGACCACCTGCTGGTGTTCAAAGGCCAAGGAGAGATCAAGGATTTTCCCGGGAATTACAGCCAATATCGTGAATGGAGCAGTCTTCGCAGCAGCGAAGACCGTCCGACAAAGGCCGTGGAAGAGAAGCCCCGTCGCTCAGACTACCACAATGAGACCAAGCGCAAGAAGACCTATAAGGAAAAGATGGAATTCTCCCGTCTTGAGGAAGAGATTGCCGCCTTGGAAACAGAGCAGAAAGCGATAGAGGAAGCCCTATCCGGTGGTGCGCTCTCAGTAGAAGAAATCACCACCATGAGCAAGCGCCTGCCGATGCTGAAGGAAGAGCTGGATGAAAAGAGCCTGCGCTGGCTGGAACTCTCAGAAATTGAGGGATGAGGTCACTCACCTCTCACCTTTTCCTATACAATAGTATTCAAAGCCAAATTCGTGCAGTTCCTCACGGTCGTAGATGTTTCTTCCATCGATGACCAGTGCGTTTTTCATCGACTTCTTCATTACGCCCCAACTGGGAAGTCTGAATTGTTTCCACTCGGTGAGCATCAGCATGGCATCGGCATCCAAGACAGCGTCGTACATATCCTTCGCATACTCCACGTCGTCGCCGATGCGACGCTTACACTCCTCCATCGCCACCGGGTCATATACCCTTACCCTGCATCCGGCTTCCTTGAGCAGTCTGATGGTGACCAAGGAAGTTGCCTCACGCATGTCGTCAGTCTCCGGTTTAAAAGACAATCCCCACACAGCGACCGTCTTCCCTTTCAGATTTCCATTATAATATTTGGACAGTTTGTTGAAAACCACAAATTTCTGATCATCATTCACCTGCTCCACAGCCTTCAGGACCCTCATCTCATACCCACTCTTCTCAGCAGTACGGATAAGCGCCTTTACATCCTTTGGGAAACAGCTGCCGCCATATCCGCATCCGGGATAAAGGAATTTTCTTCCGATACGGGTATCGGCACCTATACCCTGTCTGACCATCTCGACATCAGCCCCGACAATCTCACATAGGTTGGCGATGTCGTTCATGAAGCTGATACGTGTGGCAAGCATGGAATTGGCGGCATACTTGATCATCTCCGCCGATGGTATATCGGTGAACAAGACCCTGAAATTATTCAAGAGAATCGGCCTGTAGAGCCTCGTCATCAGCGCCCTGGCACGGTCGGACTCCACACCGACAATGACACGGTCGGGACTCATGAAATCCTTGATGGCGTTGCCCTCTTTGAGAAACTCAGGATTGGAAGCCACATCAAAGGGGATGCTCTCCCCTCTTTTGTCCAACTCCTCCTGTATCACCCTCTTCACCTTTGCCGCAGTTCCGACAGGGACAGTAGATTTTGTGACCAGTACGGTGTATCGCTTGATATTCTGTCCGAACTCTCTTGCCACATCGAGCACGTATTTAAGGTCGGCAGAGCCATCCTCATCGGGAGGTGTTCCCACGGCGCTGAAGACCATCGACACCTCGTCGATCACCTCAGCGAGCGAAGTGGAGAAACTCAATCGTCGCGCCACCACATTCCTGCGAACCATCTCATCCAGTCCCGGCTCGTATATGGGAATCTCACCTTCTTGAAGACTCTGGATTTTCTGCTTGTCAATATCCACGCATGTCACGTGAACACCCATTTCGGCAAAACAAGCGCCACTCACCAAACCTACATACCCTGTTCCAACTACTGCTACATTCATAATTAATGTTATTTATAAGTGGAATCTATAAATTCCACCAACAAGTTTAACAATGACAGGTCATTACTCTATAAGAATAAATTGAACCAACCATAAAAGAAAGCAGAGCCCCTGTAAGCCGGGTTCTGTGCCTGACAATGGTCAGGTGTCTGTCATTTATCTAGGACGCAAGCGCCTCAAGCGTTCTACCCTCCATCGGAGTTAGTCGGACGGGCAGCCCTCAGACGATGGTATACGCGAACTTGCAGCCTCCAGCCGGCACAGCACGACGATCACCCGTCGCCTGGTGGTCTCTTACACCACCTTCTCACCCTTACCCATCCCAAGGACAGGCGGTTGTTTTCTTCTGCCTGAGCCTACCGTCGCCGATAGCTTCTATTTTCGGAAGTGGAGTGCCCTTTGCTGCCCGGACTTTCCTCTTTCACCTATGGTGCCAGCGACAGACCGGGATTCTGCTTTCGTGTGCAAAGTTAATTCTTGTATCAAGAATAACAAAAAGAATTCACGTTTTTTTGCCTACAAGGATGGTATATTTCCCATGTACATCATGGCACATTGCCCAAATAGACCCGTTTGACGCCCTCCTCCAGTGCAATTCTCCTGGCCTCATATAGTGTCTCAAGCGGTGTGGGTGACAGGTGTCTCATCTTATATTGTGGAAAGAAACGAGAGAAGTGTAAAGGCGCGTCAGAGAGTTGACTGTCCACCATCCACCGACACATCCTTCTGATCATGTCCATATCATCATTGACGCCAGGAATGACGAGATTGGTCAATTCCACCCACACCCCAGCGTCACGCATGGCGAGAATGGTTTCCTTCACCGTCTGCAGGTCGCCTCCACTCACTCTTTTATAGATGTCATCGCTGAATGACTTGAGGTCGATATTGGCAGCGTCGATCCATGGGAGCAACTCTCTCAACGGCTCTTGACATACATATCCCGCAGTGACGAGGATATTCCACAGTCCATGATCATGCGCCAACTGTGCTGTATCAGCGACATATTCGATATATGTGAGAGGCTCGGTATAGGTGTACGCAATCCCCGGGCACTGTTGCTCGATACATATCCGCACCATCTCCTCAGGCGACAGATCGATGGTATCGACATCATGCGGATCAGCTTGTGAGATCTCGTGATTCTGGCAATTGAGACATCTGAAATTACACCCCGCGCATGCGACAGACAAACATTTTGTTTGGGGATGAAAATGATACAGAGGTTTTTTTTCCACAGGATCGATGGCCAAGGCACAGGGATGGCCATAGACCTCGCTGAAAAGACCTCCATCCATATTCCTGCGGCTTCCGCATATCCCCGTCTTCCCATTTTCTATCCTACAATGATGCGGGCAAAGCATACACTCCACACATAGGTTGTCTAATCGACGATAATACTTACACTTATGCCTCATCAAAACACAATTGCCTCAAAAAACGATTGCCTCATAAACATATAACTCTGCCTCTTTCCAGCCATTCCATCCCAGTCCGGCTTTGTCTTGCGAGCAATGCCCGACAAATTCCTCTTTCGTCCAATCCACCTCATCGGCCACTTGTGGCAGGAAAGTACCACTTCGATACCCCTTCTTGATATAGATGCCATGCTTATGCAACTGGAATTCGTCAAGGCTATAAATGCGCCTCATCGGCGTGATCACAGAAATCTCAATATCGACATCCTTGAGCTCATCACGCCTCAGCGGCATAAATCTTGGGTCCTCGAAGGCGGCAGCCCTTGCCATTTCACCGACAATCTCATACAAGGGTGTGTCTTCGCCAAAATGCCCGATGCAACCACGTAGTTGTCCGCATTTATGCAAAGACACGAAAGCGCCACATTTCCGATAGAGAGTCGGTGTCAGTCCGATTGGTTTATAAAAAGCACTATCCATCGCCGCCTTGATATTTCCCAAGGCGATGTCTTTCAAAGTCTTTTTCTCCTCCTTGGTCAGTTTGAATCCCATATTGTCATCCTTAGGCATCGTCTCCCCGCCTCCATTTCTGATAATGGCGAAGGCATGATATCCCACGACACGGTCACGTCCCTCAGGATCGATATCGCCAGAGTTCTGGTAGAGCAAATGCCGCACCACATCACTTTGTTCAAGCATGAGCATGAGGGTAATAATGGCATACTCGCCACAGGCACTTGTAGCCAGATTTCTGACACCACTTTTGGCATTTTGCTCAATTGTAGCCATGAAGTGTTCCACATCGCCACGCTCCACGGCCTTTTTTGTGACACCATCTATCCTGCATGCATCCTTATAAGATGGATAATGAGAGAAATCGCTGCTGATGACAAACAAGTTCTCATCGTTGAAATAATCCTTCAGCACCTCAGCGATACGCTGCAACTTGGCATAGTCATTTGTACTGATGACCACAGGGACGATTGGGGGCACTTCTTTCAGATATCTTTGCAAGAAAGGGATTTGCACCTCAAGACAATGTTCCCTATCGTGTGCCATCGCCTTATACTTGAACACGCTGTCGGCAGTCAACAGTCTCTCCGTTGTCTCTCTATCCACCTTGACTTTTCCAAGCGGAGTGGAATAGTAGTCGACTCCTGCATTGACAGACGCGCCATCCACCCATTCATAATGACTGGGCCCGAGAAGGAATATGCGTTTGTACTGTTTACATGGGTCTATCGTCCTGTATGCGGCGGCAGCGACATTCCCCGAGTAATAGTATCCGGCATGTGGCGCTATGATAGCCGCAAGATTTTTATCGGGCAGGATGTCGTGATGAGCATCCAACAAAGAATCCACCTCATGAGCGAGGATGGCGGAGTCAGCCTCATAGAAACGTCCGGCCTGTGTGGCGGGCCTCACGATCTGTGCCGCTGCAGCCGTTGTTTTATCACTTGTGCAATTGGGAATCATCATGATGAGTATTGATAAGAATAAGAAATATAAATGTCTCATAGCCTAAAAAGTCTCATAGCATCTCTGTATCATGGTTCCGACAGAATTACGGTCTGAGAAGCAGGAAGTTGGGATTTTGCCTCCACGCGTATTTTTCCTTTTTTCCTGGAACTTTGCACGACGATGATTCCTCGTCCGCACCATGTTTTGAACTTCGGCGAGACAGTGGGCTCCACGTCCTTGAGGTTGGCGCTTGCCGCAGCCCTGAGCACGCCAGTCCCAGAGACGGCAACCTCAACAGGAATCTCAGCATCAGGAACGATAATTCCATCTTTGTCAACGACCTCGATGGTGATAAAGGCGAGGTCTTGTCCGTCGGCAGAGAGTCTCGTCCTGTCAGCTGTCATCTTGATGGCCGCGGGTGCTCCTGAAGTTCTCAGCATGGCGGTCTCCACCTCTTTCCCATTCTCCAAGGCCACAGCTTTCAACACCCCCGGTTGGTAGGGAATGGTGAAGATGGCCTTATACTTTGTGGAATAATCCACCTTTTGCGAGGCGATGATTTGATCATTGAGATAAAGGATGACTTCAGGATGCTTGGTATAAACCTCCACGACGACAGGTTTATCCTCCCATCCTGCCCAGTTCCATGACTCCCACGTAGGCCAGACGGACCATTGGGTCTCCTTGATTTCCCCTTTATAGCCGTTAGGCTCCTGCACGGCGAGATACAGTTTTGTGTTGTCATTCCACAACATTTCCCGATAGTGACTGACCGGTTTTCTCCATCCAGTGATGTCGACATCGCCACAATATGCGCCATGCCATGGAAAGTGTCTCCCCTGATAGTGCTCACCAGGTGTCTCACCTTTATAATAATACCTGCCGATACCAGACTCCCCCAGATAGTCAAGGCCGGTCCATACGATATCACCAATGACATAGGGAAAATCTTTTACCACCTCCCAGTTCTGGAATGCATCACGAGGGTAGCTCTCTGTCTGCCACATCACACGATTAGGATCTCGGAGATGGTCCTCAGCATGTCTGTGAATCATATAGTTGTATCCCACGATATCCAACACCTCGGCATGCGGGTCGAACAACGGCCATTCCCTTCCGGTGTTGTCCCATGAGCAAAGAGCCTCTGTGACAGGACGTGTAGGATCGAATCTGAGCACTTCCTTTTTCATGTTTCGCGCTGTGGTGACGACATCAATCGTTCTTCGCTCCATGACCTCATTGCCGACACTCCAGGCGATGATGGAAGGATGGTTCCGGTCACGAACGACCATGGCCTTGATATCCTCCGCATAACAAGAGTCGATGACAGTGGAATAGTCATATTTGGTCTTCTGCCCGTACCATCCGTCGAAGACCTCACCGATGACCAGCATGCCGATACTGTCGCATGCATCGAGAAACGCCCTCGTGGTGGGATTATGACTGGTACGTATGAGATTGAATCCAGCCTCTTTCATCAATTTGACCTTTCGTATTTCCGCCCTGTCGAACGCCATAGCCCCCAGCACGCCGTCATCGTGGTGCACACACGCTCCATTGATGAGCAGCGGTTTACCATTGAGCAAGAATCCCCATTCGGCATCATAGGCAACCGTTCTCACGCCAAAAGTCGCCGTTTGCCGGTCTATGGTTTTCCCCCCGTCTTTTATTTCCACCTTTGTCTGATAGCAAGCAGGTGTATCCGGTGACCACAGACGAGGTTTCTCAATCTCATACACAGCAGATACCGTCTTTTTCTCTCCTGCCCCGATAACGACAGTTTGCGTCTGTCCCTGCACGACCACCTCAACCTGTTTGCTGTTTTCCGACTCGTTGACGACATCCGCCTCTACCCTGACAACCGCTTTACGGTCTGTCACAGTTGGCGTTGTGACATACACACCATTCTCATTCAGATGCACCTTCCCTGAGGTAAGCAACCACACGTGCCTATAAATGCCCGATCCGCTATACCATCTGCAGTTCGGTTGTTGGCTATTGTCCACTTTCACCGCCACTGTGTTTTTTCCTTTTTTGTTGAGGAATGGGGTCACATCGATGGTAAAAGGCGTATATCCATAGGCATGTTTCCCAGCGTAGAGCCCGTTTACATACACCTCGCAATGTTGATACACTCCCTCAAAATGCAGTTTCACCAGTTCAGCGGAGGGGGTGTTGAATTGTTTCCGGTACCATCCTATCCCCGCGGGATAGAATCCCCCGCCGCCATCCGTGGGAGCGTCAATATCAGGAGCATGACAAATATCCCAATCGTGAGGCAGTATGACATTCTCCCATTTTGAGTCGTCGTAGACAGTCTGTCGAGCCGTCTCAATATCTTTCTGTATGAATTTCCATCCATCATCGAAGTTTGTCATCGTCTGTGGGTATAGGATTGCAGGCACAATCCATACGGTGAAAACACTTATTAATTTTCTTAATCTTCCCATAGTTGATTTATTTGATATACTTTTTCACTCGGCATGGGTTGCCCACCGCCACGGCATTGGATGGTATATCGTCCACGACGACCGATCCCGCCCCGATAGTGACGTTATCGCCTATATTGACGCCAGGAAGTATGGTGACACTTCCACCAATCCATACGTTATGTCCGATCGTGACAGGCTCTGCCCATTCACGTCGGCGGTTGCGTTCCATGGGATCAGTGCTATGACATGCCGTATAAATACTGACATTAGGCCCGATAAAACAGTCGTCACCGATGGTCACCATTGCCTCATCAAGGACTAAGAAATTGAAATTCGCAAAGAAACGTCTTCCCACATGAATTTGCTTGCCGTAGTCACAATAGAATGGTTGATTGATGATGATATCATCATCGGCAACACTCCCAAGGAGCATCTTCAGCAAAGCCCGACGTTTTTCCGTCTCTGAAGGTCTAAGTGAGTTATACTGCCAGATGATATCCTTGACATCATTCAGTTCTTTGAGCAACTGAGCGTCTGCAGCAGAATATACTTCTCCGGAGAGCATTTTTTCCTTTTCAGTCATGTTATATGATGTGATGATATAATTACGAAATTGGCTTTGGTCGGGCTTTATTTGAGGATGCGACAAATTTGCTGGTCTGTGGCCTGTGGCACAATCGCTCTCAAATGTTTGAAAAGCCGTTCATAGGACTCCTCAGGTGAGCATAAGGCTCTGCAAGCATCCTTGCCGAGGAGTTGTTCGGGAGTAGTAAGCAACGACCATCCCCATCCATATTCATTATTGTGCCGATCTCTTGGATAAATGAAATCTTCAGTCACGATATAGCATCCCATCTGCAGTCGGGTTATATACGCATCAAACCGACTTCTCATCTTTGTGCCGGTAAATCCGCAGGCAGCCCTTAACTCACGAGTTATCATACTGCCATTCTCACGTAAGATCATCAATATGGCATCCTCTATGCTGTCCTCAACAGGTACAGGATGTTGGCTTCTACGATAATTATAGAAATCCGGCCACCATTGCATGCTGATGAATCCCGCTTTTTTGTCGAAGAACTTGCCATAAACACAATTTCCATCCGTCACAACAGGCCCTTTCCATTTCCACAGGGGCCAGTCCCACCCTCCGTCAGGATAAGAAACATATCTACAGTCATCATCGACGACCTCCTCGGCCGAGAATCCCCGTATTCCACACTGCAAGAGAGGCAGGAGTCCGATCTGCTGTATATATTGCATCATTTGCCCACTTGTATGTATTTCTTCAGTCATCATGATCAAAGGTTAGTGCGAATAAGCCATGTGAATAATGCTGTAACATTGTGTATTGAATGCAAAAATATACTAAAAGATTGAGAAATGCAAAAATTATATCGAGGAAATGTCGTGGCAGTTTTCCACAATTCACAATAAAAGACTATTTTTGTGGAAGAAAAGCTATTAACACGCATAAAACATTGTAAGAATGACACCAGAAGAGCAAAGAAACGAGTTGTTGGCCCAACGGATGATCAAGAATCTGAACCGTCGCAACATGTCCGCTTTCTACTGTCCGACGACAGCGGAGGCATTGAAAAAAGTATCAGAACTGATTCCCGACGGGAGTAGTGTGACATGGGGCGGTTCGATGACCATTCGCAGCATTGGCCTTCCCGATCACCTTCGTGGCCGTGGCACATTGGAGGTGCTCGACCGAGACCTTGCTGAGTCGCCAGAGGCCGCCCAGGCCATCTATCTCCGTGCGTTCACCTCCGACGTCTATCTATCGAGTGCGAATGCCATATCCGAGGATGGCGTGATCGTCAACATCGACGGCAACGGCAACCGTGTTGCCGCCATCACATGGGGTCCGAAGAAAGTGATATTCGTGATCGGCATGAACAAGGTGTGTCAAACCGTAGAGAGTGCCCTTGCCCGTGCGCGAAGCACCGCCTCCCCCATCAACGCCCAGCGTTTCGACATCCAGACGCCATGCAAGAAAGACGGAGTGTGCCATAACTGCAATTCCACAGACAGCGTATGCAGTTACATCCATTTCCTGCGCAACTCCCGCAACAAGGGGCGTCACATCGTTGTCTTAGTGGGAGAGAATTTAGGATATTGAGCAAGCCATCCCACCCATCTGAAAAGTGACATGAACGGCGCTCGAAATGTGAGCCACATTCATGTCACTTTTAAAATATATCAGGTGGGTCCTATAAAGAGCCTGTATGTTATTGGTAGTATTCGATTGTACGTGTCTGCTCCATCTCCTGACCCATCACAGAAGTCTTGCGGCTAATCCAGTTGCCACGGTCGTCATATTTGTAGTCAGTGAAAGGCATTTCCATAGCTTGTCCTCCAAAATCCATAGACATCTTTGCCGGAGCGCCTTTCTCATTGTAGGTAACAGACTGAACGATATCCTGTCCCATCATGTTCATTGTCTGGCTTTTGATTTTTCCATTCTCCCAGTCAAACTTGATGGCAACTTCCATACCCTGAGCATCCATTGTAGCAGACTGGATATAGCCATCAGCATCGTATACGGCATTTTTCATACCTTCTTGCTGCATTTTGCCATCTTCAGTAAATGTGATCACCTGCTCCTGTCCCATCGCCGACTGATGGATTGTCTTAACGGGACCTGTGGCATCATTGGCCTCTACATCATGGAATTTTGTCTGTGCCTGCATAGCAAAAGGAGTGACGAGCAGGATCATCATCATAAAAAATTTCTTCATAGTTGAAAATTTTGTGTTGAACTAAATATAAAATAAGAATAACTACATGACTATGCTTAACAGCCGTAGGACAAGTAAAATGGTTTACAAGTCGTTCTTTAGATGTTTTCATTTTTCAAAAGTTTAATGATATCAGATAATAAATTCTGGTGTTTGGTGTTTTATCACAATGGCATCATTTTTCCGACAAAAAATTTGCAATCTCATTTTTTATTCTTACCTTTGCATCCGCAAAAGGAAATTGCGTAAGGAAGGTTGGCAGAGTGATCGATCGCGCTGGACTCGAAATCCGGTATACCCCTTTCG
>FLNZ01000430.1_pt1 | contig 10635 bp, 1 predicted proteins | sample 1140391 | NCBI WGS metagenome assembly FLNZ01 (sample SAMEA3878171, study PRJEB12797) | bioreactor metagenome | biome: Moose rumen | place: Sweden | collected 2011-10
CTTGGGGAGGGGCGTTTTAGTGCAACTCAGCCGGGAAGTTGACATTTTTATTGTACAGAAAGCAAGTGTTGTTTAAAATTTACATTTCGGTCGGGTTGAATGAACCGCTCCCGATGCTGTTAAAACCATGCCCCGCTACGCGGGTCTTGTCCCCAAGGGGTCACTATCCCTAACGCGAAATATCCCAAATTTATGCTTAAACGACCATAGCCGGTTGTTTTTCAACGCAAAAAGGCTTTGTGTGTAAGTTTTTCCGAAAAAAGATTATATTTATGATAGCATAACTATACAAGGAGTGAAAATATGTCCTATCCCGTTCCTTACACTTGGACAATTTCCGGTATTCTTCTGAATGATGGGATTCCGTTCAATCAGGGTAATCTGAAAGCCTATAATAGGCTTGCGGATGGGAATTTGGAACAGATAGCGGAATGTGGAATTTCTGAAGATGGTTCCTACACTCTCGTTTTTTCCTCCTCACAATTTCAGAAAGGAGATTCATCCATAGATCATCCCAATCTGGTCATACGCCTTTACGATTACCAGAACAACATTCTGTGGGAATCGGACACATACGCGGCCATGGAAACTCCTTTTGAACTGGGTACAATTGATATAGCCAACGTCTCCACTGATGATGTATGGAGCATCAGTGGGGTCGTTCTCTGCAATCAGGCAACACCACTGCAAGCGGGAACTGTCTATGTCTATGATGTGTGGAACGACCAGCCTGTTTTGCTGAAACAGACGACATTAAATACTAACGGATATTTCAGCTGCACTTACGAAAAGACGGCATTTCAAAAGCAAGGCGTAACGAGAACCTCGCCGAATTTACGGATTGTTGTGCGAGATTTGAGCGGACAGGAACTGACGACCTACGATGTTCCTGCGCCAATTTCTGTAAATCATAGCGTCAAAGTCATTTTGAACATCATTCCTGCGTCTTTGGCTAGCGACGAATGCAAAGTCTATGGAACTGTCAAGAATACGCTGAATTACCCTCTGAAAGATAACATCAGCGTTGCTGCTTTCTGCCTTTATTACAAGGAGCCTGCTACAGGTTCGTCGTATGGCACCTTTGAGCGTGTGATGCTTGGAACTCCTACGGAAACAGATGTTTTTGGGCATTACGAAATTAGCTACAGTGCCGCATCCATTCCCCTGGGGCTTAAGCTGGATGGCAAAGAAGCTAAAGGTAAGGACAAGGCATCCATTTTTGCGGAAGTAAAGTACGGACAAGGCGGAACAACACCGGAAAGCAATCTCCCGCAGGCATTCTATTCTGCACCACTTGTTTTTAATGGTCAGTCTGTCCAAGAAATAAATTTCGTTCTTGACCTTGAAACAGATAAGCCCATAAAATCAGAATTTGAAAGCCTGGATGATGTCCTGAAAATCTACTATCAGACGGTAATTAATAATAACGCAACAATCAAAAAGTATGCACAGGATAAAATTTCTGAATTTCTTGCTTCTAATACACAGTTGCCATTGGTTATTGGTCGTGAAAGTCTTGAACAATCTAAAGTTTACGCTTATTTTAAGGCATTTCAACTTGCTCATGAGATGTTGAATTCCGTGGAAGGTCTTAAGAGTGCGTTTAATCCCAAAACAAATTTAACTGATGAAGAAAATTACGAAATTGTATTTACATGTGCCGAATATCTTTACCCCTTAATCTTAAATACTGATGTTGTTGATGTCTCAACTCTCTTGACTTTTGGATTAGAGGAATGTAAGAAAGAAATAAAAAGTGCAATTACAGAAAATGCGATAAATTCTACCCTTTCTGCAGAAGATTTCAAAAGTACAATTTGGATGAATCTTCAAAAATCAATAAATGTTGCAAAGGAACAAGAAGATACTTTTTCTGCATTTTTTGTTTTGTACATGTTCTTAACGAAGGAATTGACTTTACAAAGTAGTGACACTGCTATTCCTAATTCAATAAAGAAAGAAGGACGAAGAGGACGTCCGACATTGCTAAGTCTTAATTCTGTTAAAGATCGTCTTCAACTTCTTCTTGATGAATTTACTGAATCAGAATCCAATTATCGCGATTTAATAGAAAGGCAAGAAAAATCAAATTCCATTCTTTCGTCTTCAGAAGTTGATGACTTGAAGTTTTTGATTGATTTGGGAGATTTTTGCAATTGGTATCCAGATTTAGTAGTAAGTATCTACACTTTGCTCCATGCGGAAAATTGTCAATATAAACCTATCGCCGAACTTGATAAAGATGTTACAAAAGATGACGAACTCGGTGCATGGAAATTGGAATACTTGCTAAAGTATGATGAACAGGTAAATGATTTTTCCGCAAATACTACAGCGTTTTGGTGTAGAGCGGTTAATGATGCTGCAGAGCGATATTCATATTGGTGTCATGATGTCGCATTGGCACTTCCTCTTGACCAGTTCCCAGGCACAACTGCCGAGGAACAAAAACAAATTGCGGTAAGAACTTTGAAAGAGCGCCTAAAGGCCAAATTTCCGCAGACGGAATTAAATTCCAAATTTGAAAATAGCTTTTCTTCTACAGATGATGACGAAAAATCATGGAATGCCTTGGTTCAAAAGCTACAATCGGACGCTTGGAAGGATTTTGACCTGAATAGTTCCGACATAGATTTGTTCCTGCAAAACTCATTAGCTAAGCATAATCAAGATTCACAAAGTCCCTTGGCAGAAGCTGACGAAACCGAAATCAAGAAAATTAAGATTATACAGCGCCTTTATCGATTGACCAATAATCCCGAAGCGATAGCCTATCTTATAAAAAATGGTTTTGAATCGGCATCTAGTATTGCCCTGATAGATGAAGAAAGATTTGTGGCAGAGCATGGCCTTGGCATGGGTGACAAGGAGCTAGCAACAAATATCCATCGACTTGCCAAAAATTTTGTGGCAAACGCTACGTTAGACATTGAACGGTATCATGGAAGTTTAAATGAAGCAGACAATACAATCATTTCGATACCTCGAGGGCTGCAAGAAACAAACGAATCTACTGCAACAAATACGGCGTCTAATCCTAAGGCATCCAAACTTCTAAAATTGAGCCGCACGTCCAATGTGGCGACAAGTCGCTTGAAAAGTAAGAGTTTCGCCAACTGGAAAACTCTATTCGGGCGAATCAACAGAAATACGGGAACTCAGAACCAGTCCATTTTGAGTGCGTCCGCTTATTTATTGGATTTGTTGGAATTCTTAAAGCAGGGACACGCATACTGCCGGTTTATTAGCCGACGTCCCGATGTGAAAAACCTTCTAATGACAAAGGCCAATGCGGAGGTTTCTCTTCCTACAATTGATTTGGCTGTCGAATTGTTGGAAAGTCTTGTTTACAGGACTTCCATTCAAGAATGGGCAATCCCTCTTTGCAACCAGACTCCTGATGACGCTACAGTGGCGGATTTAAGGGCGAATCCGTGCAAGTGGGATTCGAAATTGGATATTAATAAATCTGCAATGCAAGTGCTTGACAATAGGTATTTCCCGTTAAGCCTTCCACGAAATTTCAACGCAGATAGGTTCGTATCCATCTTAGATAACTTGTCCTTAAATCCGTTTCAGATTGCACATAAACTACATTTGAACGAGAATCATGCTGTTCTTGTAAGAGATGCTCTGAAGGCCGTTCTATCTATTGATTTTGACCAAAATCAAATCGAACCTTCAAAGCTGTGGGGATTGGAAGATAATGGAAATCAGGGGATTTTCTTCCCTGATAAGTCAAGACAAATTGAAGCTGAAACAAGATGGTTCAATGTCCTTTGTAATTTGGCCTTTGTTCTGGACAGGGCGAAAATTACATACGAGGAATTTGCGGAAATTTTCACATCTGATGTATTCTCCGGGTGTGGAGCGGCGCTGAATGTCGATTCAGAATCATTCCAGCTGGCCGATGTAAACGGATATAAGATTTATTTCGAAGACCCGAACAAGAAGAAAGATTTTTTCTGTAATCTGTCCGTTTTCGTCCGTCGTCGTGCCACTTTGGGCTGGAGCACGGAAGACGTTGCCAAGACATGGGATTGTAATCCGGATGGTTTGGTTGATATTCAGGAATTGAAAACGCGGCTTAACTTGACGGCGACGGAAGCTGCGATTTTACTTGACAAAGTTACATTGACAATTGACGATCTCAAGAGCATTTTCGCCATTGATTCGCTGTTTGACGAATATGGCAGTGATTTTGACGAATCGAAAAGAAATAATGAAGAGTTGCGTTACCAGCTTGCAACAGCCGCCAAAATTTGCCTTGAAATCGAACTTCAAGATGCCCTTTTGATTTTGCAAAAGTGCTGGAGACCAGAGATCTATCCAACAGCATCTGACGCTCTTGAAACTGGCCTGAATATCCTTTACAAATACAATCTCTGGATTTCAAGGAACGGCCTTTCTGTCGACGATTATTTCTTCTTGAGTGAAATTAATTTCCCTGTTGGTTTCGGCAGTCGCGAATTTTGTAACGCATCCATCGATGAACTGGAAATCTTGAATAAATCTTCTCTTTCCGTTAGTGACTTAAAATCGATTCTCGATCCCCAGTCAATGGCGGATGAGGAATCTGCTGTATTTGCCAAGGAGGTTGGTGACGCTATACAGGCGTCCATTGACGAGTGTATGGCGACAACAGAAGTCGATGGTGTCTCCGCGATAGATTACGAAACCTCGATTTTGAATATCATGAAGTCTTTGGGGAGGGAAGACGCGGAAGACGTTGTCAACAGTTGGAAGAACAAGCCCGAAGAAATAACAGAGGATTATAAAGATTCAATCGAATCGATATTCGCAAACCTGTTCTGGAATCTTTCTGTTAGTAAAGAATCGGATTATCCATGGTATTCTGCTATATCAAACGAAGTCGTTTTTTATGAAAAACTGACGGAGGAGCTACAGGCGGAACGCCTTTTGACCCTTCTATCTGAAAAGTTCTCAGTCGATACCGAAGTCTTGCTTTCTTTGCTTAAAACATTATACACTAGTGAAAATGATTCTGAAACAGACTGGGATGTATGGCAATCGCAGATTTCTGCTGAAAATCCTCAAATCAAAGACCTTTGCAATCACATTATCCGCAGTGCTGCCCTCTACCATTTTACACAGACTTTAGATATGGGTTTCGATTGGGATTGGTCTTCTTTTGCCATTGCCAATGTCAACAGGTACGAGACGATAAAAAATGTAGTCTACGCCTTTGCGGCGTCTTCACAAATCCTCGGGGAAGTCTATAAATATAACGAATTGAACAATCTTGAAACTCTGGACAAGAAATTCCTGATTTCAAGCGAGTCCGCTGTGGCGTTGTTTACAAAGGCGGGAATCGTCTATGAACAAAACAAAGATAGTGGTCTGATTACGTCCGTGAACATAGACTCACCTGCGGCATGGTGTAAGTTTGCTGACCTACTCTATCTTTACAAAAAGACCAATACGCTTCCGGGCGATTTGGAAAAGTTGCTGGACGCCAATGATGTTGCCTATTCTCTCTCTGTTGAAAAATTTGAAAAAAATTTACGTCAAACTAAAACCAACTCGGAATGGAACAAGTTTATCCAGGGGGTGAACGATAAAATCCGGCAACTGAAACGGGATGCCCTTGCTGCGGTAGTGTGTAACGATTCCCAGATGCCAGAAACGGCATCGTATTATCCTGCGGTCTTTGTCGATGAAAACGACATATACTCCTATTACCTGATGGACGTGAAGATGGAACCCGACATGGCCATATCACGGACGGTTCAGGCCGTGTCCTGTATCCAATTGTTCGTGCAACGGGCCCTGATGGGACTGGAAGGAAGTTACACGCTAAATGACACCCAAAAGGAACAATGGGAGTGGATGAAGAATTTCCAGGTTTGGGTGGCGAATCGCAAGGTATTCCTCTATCCCGAAAACTGGATAGATGGCGACCTGCGTGAAGACAAAACACCATTCTTCCTCGAACTGGAGGAACGCCTTGCCGAAATAGGGAACGACCAGAATGCCATGACAGAAGCCCTGGGCGATTACCTGAAAAAAGTGTGTGACACCTCTGAAATGGATATCATTGGAGCTTGCAAGCAGGACGGCGGGAGTGCTGCTGGAGTCCTTTACACGCTCCACATTGTCGGTCGTACCCGTGGCGAACCCCACGCCTACTATTACCGCAAATACGAGGCCACGGCACTGTACGGCGGAAGCTGGACTCCGTGGGAAGAACTTCCTTTGGAAATTGATGGAGCAGCCGTACAGCCCGCAATACTGAACGGCCGTCTCTATATCGTTTGGCTGCAGGTGGTGCAGGGGCAGAGACAACGCAAGAAGGGAGATTCCTCCACAGACGAAAAAGCTACGGCAACCATAGAATACTATGCGGAAATTAAGCTTAAGTGGGCTTATTTTACAGGTGCTAAATGGTCTAGCGTAAAGGTCGGCAAGCAAGCCCTTTACGACATTTCTGAAAACCAGTTGAACTATCTTCTAGGTGACAACGAAAATCTGGACGACAGATACTTCTTTGTCGATGTATCCGATAATTCGGATACACTTAACCTTGAAATTTGGAGAACATTCCCCAAGTTCACGGACACACAAACTGTTATTTCGGTGCCGGTAGCAAGTAGCCAGCCAACCGTGGGTACACCTGAAGATGCTGCCAACGCATCCCCCACCACATACATCCTGAAAACCGTTATCACACGAAATTACGAGGAAGGACAAAGGATCAATCACATCGGTAATCTTTCCTTGGCATCAGATGGAACCGAATCGGTCAGTTACCAGTACGATTTAGAAGGCAACCGTATCGCATTCCATTATGGTGAACTTGTCAGTGATCATGTACCAAGGAATTGCAAGTTGGTGGGCAATATGTTCTACAGTTCATCTAACCAGTTGGTTCTACAAGATGGAACGAAGATTTTCGACAATACACGCGGTCCGTTCAAACTACTGTCTGTCAATATGGGCTTTGTTAAGCATGCAGACACTCCCTTCTTCCTTATGGACTCCAAGGGAACCTACTTGATTCGCACCGTTTCAGGCGATGGTGGTGCAGGGGCGAATAGCATCGCCAATTACCGAGTGGAACAGGTTTCCAATCCCCAAGCTAGTGAATTCCACAGGCGGTTTGTGCATGGCGGCACAAAGTGGCTCTATAACCGTGAAACGGAAGCTTTGCCTGTTTCAGATAGCTACTATTATTCATATTCCTACTACAATTACTATTTCAGCGTCTATCTGGGCTATTACACGGCGGGGGACTGGCAGGCCTGGGACTTGTCCCAGACGCTTTTTGAAAATAGCTACATGCCCACTGCACTAGTGGCGGAACCGTACCCATCTGCAACGGTAGATTTCAGCTGGGGCTCGGCAACATCTATCTACAACTGGGAACTGTTCTTCTTCGTGCCGATGCTCTTGGCCGACAAGATGCTCTCGGAACAGAATTACGAGGCGGCCCTGAACTGGTTGCAACTGGTGTTCGATCCGCGTATAGACTTGTCCAACTACGAACGGACAAAACGTTTTGTCCGCGACTTGCCCAAGGGGGCAAAATATTGGAAGTTTTTGCCCTTCTTCGCAAACCAGGATGCTGATAAATCCATCCTTTCGGATTTGTCATTCCCGACACCCCACGATGCCCTGCCAGATCGCCAGGCGATACTTCTTTTGCAGGACCGCTGGAAAAACGACCCCTTTGACCCGCAGATGATTGCCCGTTACAGGCCTGCCGCCTACCAGAAATATGTGGTGATGAAATACCTTGATGCCTTGATAGGCCTGGGTGATCAGTTGTTTACTCAGGATACAACCGAATCGGTTAATTTGGCTGTGCAAATGTATGTTTTGGCTGCAGAAATCCTTGGCCCTAAGAGTGCCGAAGTTCCTGACCCAAAACATAAATCGAAGCTCAAGGTCATAGATTTGCTAAATTACGGCAATGATGTGATGAACAATGCCTTTATTACATACGAGGACACCATGCTCATCGGCAAGTGCCGCGAAAAGGAGACGCCTCAACGTCTGCTTCCTGGCAAGACCATGCAACTGGCCAATACTACGGGCATGATGTTCTATTTCAATGTGCCCCGTAACGAAACCCTGATGGGCTACTGGGATACCGTGGCCGACAGGTTGTACAAAATCCGCAACAGCCTGAACATCGAAGGCGTAAAGCGGACTCTTGCCCTGTTCGCACCACCCATCGACCCCGCGATGCTTGTAAAGGCAAAGGCGAGCGGAGTTTCTATCAGTGAAGCCCTTGCCGACGCATCCTCCGCGTTGCCTTATTACCGTTTCAAGGTGATGGTGGAAAAAGCCAAGGAAATTGTCCGCGATATTCAGCAGATGGGCAGGGACTTGCTTTCTGCATTCGAAAAGTACGATTACGAGACGTTGGCCCTGTTGCGAGTAAACCACGAAAAGACCGCCTTGATGCTCCAGAAGACCTTGGCCGAAATGGAAGTGACAGAACTGGAACGGGAACTGGAAACTACCGAGACCGAAGAGGAAACCCTCCAGGCCGAACAGGAACAGCAGGCTGGATTCTTCAAGAAGAGCGAGAAGGAAACCAAGTACGAAAAGGCCTTGGACGGCATCAAAAAAGTCCAGGAAGGCATTGAAAGTGTACGTAAAGCCGCTTCCGTGGCTGCAAAGATTCCTGACCTTGGCATTGGAGCTATCATGAACGGTCTTGGCGGCCCCTCATTCGACTCCATTGCTTATGGTGGTTCTAAAATTGCCGAAATGCTCATCAACAAGGCCGAAAGCAAGGCGTCCCAGTTCGCCCAGAAGCAGGTCGGTTCAGCCATCAGCAAGTTCCTCAGCGAACAGGAACGCACAGAGCAGTCCTGGACTATGCAGAAGACAGCAAAGGCAAACCAAATCAAGGTCGTCCAGAAGAAAAAACTTGTGGACCAAATCAAGATTGACTACATCAACAAGCAGGTGGAAAACATTGAAAGAGAAATCGAGCTGAAGGACGAAATGTATGAGCACTTGTCCGAAAAGTACACCAACAAGGAACTTTACAAGTGGCTCAAGACCGAAATAGGAAAAATCTACAAGATTATGTTCCAGTTGGCTGTAAAGGTGGCTCGCAAAGCAGAGAAATGCTACCACTTTGAAATTGGCGATACCGAAGAGAATCCCAAATCGGCCAAGTCGTTCATCAAGGGAAGCGGCTGCTACTGGGATGGTCTGTATAGCGGACTGCTTGCTGGAGAAAAACTGCTTGCCGACTTGCATGCCATGGAAGTGGCATTCCTTGAAAACGACAGGAATGAATTGGAGATAACGAGGCCGGTAAGTTTGAAAGAAGTTTTTGTTGAATCAGGCGCAAACAATGGGAATTTAACAGCCTTAGATGAAATTTCTGTAATGAATGGACCTGTTTTTGAATATGAATTTACTATAGGAAATAAATGTATTGATTCGGATTTTCCAAATCATTACTTCCGAAGAATTCGCGATGTTCGAATACAAATAAAATTAAAGAATGGGTGTTCAAAAACTTTCCTGAATGCCGAATTATCTTTAACATCAAATGAAATAAAGGTAAAAAGTAGGGATGTTATTGCAAATAGAATAGGCATTAAAACACTTGCTACTAGCACAGCTCATCTTGATGCAGGAATATTTGTTTTTGATTTTTCAAAAGACAAATACTCTCCATTTGAAGGAGCTGGAGCCGATAAAACTTCGTGGACACTTTCTATTTCTGGTGCAAATGGCAACGAAATAGAAGACATTATTATATTCATCAGCTACACTGCAAGGAGGTAAACATGATGAAAGTTTTAATATTCACTTTATTGTTATCTATAGGTATTTATGCTCAGTCATTGTACTTGAATTCTGCAGAGCCATCATTCACAACAATTGATGGTAAAGCTTTCTACCAGATATCGAGATGCACTGAACTAGCTTGGTTCCGTGATCGTGTTAATGATGGAAATACGGATATAAATGCTGTTTTGACAAAAAATATTAATTGCTATGCAAGTTCAAAGCTAAATATTTCCAACGCCTCCAATTGGATTCCTATTGGACAAGATTCATTAAAATCTTATAAGGGTTTTTTCAACGGGAATCATTATAAGATTTCGAATATTTATATAGACACGACTGAGGCAAGCTATGTTTATGGTTTGTTTGGGTATGTATCAGGAGAAATATCAAACTTGAAGATAAATAATTTTTACTTTAATATACCTAAATCGAAAAATCAATCAGCCAAAGGTATTGGCGGATTTGTTGCCAAAGCTGAAAGAGGAGCTTATTTAAACAATCTTCAACCTGATACAATATTATTTTCTGATTCAATGTATATAAAAGCTGTTTTTGATAACTATAAACGTTACTATAGTAGCGAGGAATTCCCTAATTTTGGTTGGATTGTAGGGATTGCGGATTCGTCAACCATAGATAATATTCTTGTTGACACTTTATTTATAGATTCTGTTGGAAGAACGAATCCAGGCCAATATAAAAATAGTCTTTTTTCTTTAGTGGGAACTTTAAAAAATTCTGTTATGCGCAATTGTTTACTTACTCAAGAATGGGGTATTCTTTTTCGCCAGGGAAAAAATTCTTTAATTGAAAATTCGTCGTCTTATGGAATACACAAGGATTCTTCCATAG
>FLNZ01002964.1_pt1 | contig 10602 bp, 9 predicted proteins | sample 1140391 | NCBI WGS metagenome assembly FLNZ01 (sample SAMEA3878171, study PRJEB12797) | bioreactor metagenome | biome: Moose rumen | place: Sweden | collected 2011-10
CCTTCCTGGCGCGTATTCATGGTCCAGTTCCTCAACATAGCCGGGACGGGGCCCATCTTCGGCGCCATAATGGGAGCGAAATTCGGCCCCTCGAGCTATCTGTGGATTGTTTTCGGATGCATCTTCGCAGGGGCCGTGCATGACTACATGTGCGGCATGATGTCTGTACGTAACGGCGGCGCCGGTTTCCCGGACCTCGTGGGCAAATACCTCGGGAAGGGGACTAAGAGCGTGATGCTGGCGTTTTCCCTCATCCTTCTCCTCCTTGTGGGCACTGTGTTCGTCTATTCGCCTGCACTCATTCTGGGCGACATCGCCGGCGATGGCACCAATAAAGCCGTGGTGATATGGGTGGTGGCCATTTTTGCCTATTATGTGATAGCGACGCTCCTTCCCATAGACAAGCTCATCGGCAAGGTTTATCCCATTTTCTCCTTTGCACTTCTGTTCATGGCGGTGGCGCTCATGGTGTGCCTCATCATAAAATGGCCCTCGCTGCCGGAGATATGGGACGGCCTTGGAGGATGGAGCGCAAAGGCCGGCCTTAAGGACCAGCCCATTTTCCCCTGCCTTTTCATAACCATTGCCTGCGGGGCTGTTTCCGGCTTCCACGCCACCCAGAGCCCGCTCATGGCACGCTGCATAGACAATGAAAAACTGGGCCGGCCGGTGTTCTACGGCTCCATGATTACCGAAGGGCTCGTCGCTCTCATCTGGGCTGCCGTTTCTTCGTGGTTCTTCTTCGATGGAGGAGCTGCGGAGGTGGGTGCCACAGCGGCGGCATCGGCCCCTGTCGTAGTAACCAAAGTTTCCCAGGGCTGGCTGGGCATAGCCGGCGGCGTCCTTGCCATTCTTGGAGTTGTTGCGGCCCCCATCACGTCTGGAGACACCGCATTCCGCAGTGCACGCCTCATAATTGCCGATTTCCTCCATCTTGAGCAGAAAACCATCTGGAAAAGGCTTGCGGTGGCGGTTCCCATGTTCCTTCTCTCCTGCCAGCTTCTCTGGTACAACATAACGGACGAGCAGGGCTTCAATACCATCTGGAGGTACTTCGGCTGGAGCAACCAGACACTTGCGGCATTCATGCTGTGGACGGCGACGGCCTACCTGCACCGCACAAAGAAAGGACATTACTACTTTATAACTCTTCTTCCCGCCCTGTTCATGACGGCGGTGTGCGTCACTTTCATCCTGGTGGATAAAATCGGGGTTGGCGTGCCTCAGGCCGATGCCCCATGGATAGGCATTCTGACCTTCGTGGGAAGCGCCATACTCTTCGATAGCTTAAGGATGCGGTGGAACAGAAAAATTGGAGAAAAATAAAACTATAAAGATATGTTAGACCCTCAGCGCGGGCTGTACGTTGCCCATTCAGAAAACGGACCCATTTCCCTCACAGGCAAGATGGCATGCCGCCACGGCCTCATCGCCGGAGCAACCGGCACCGGTAAAACCGTAACCCTGCAGGTGTTGGCCGAAACCTTCTGCCAGGCCGGCGTTCCCTGCTTCATGGCAGACATGAAGGGAGACCTTTCCGGCATCTCCCAGGTGGGCAAGCTTTCAGGCTTCATAGAGAAGCGCCTGCCAGAGTTCGGCATAGAGAATCCCAATTTCCAGAGCTGCCCGGTGCGCTTTTTCGACGTTTACGGCGAGCAGGGCCATCCCATGCGCACCACCATCTCCCGCATGGGCCCCGAAATGCTCGGCCGCCTGATGGACCTCAACGAAACGCAGACAGGTGTTCTCAACATAGTGTTCAAGATTGCCGATGAGAACAACCTCCTCCTCGTGGACATGAAGGACCTGCGTGCCATGCTCAATTTCGTGGGCCAGAACGCGGCGGAATACACCACCAAGTATGGTAATGTCACCGCAGCCTCCGTGGGCGCAATCCAGCGCGCCCTGCTGGGTCTTGAAAACCAAGGTGCGGAGAAGTTCTTTGGAGAGCCGGACTTCGATATCTACGACCTCCTTCAGTGCGAGGGCGGCAAGGGCATAATGAACGTCCTTGCGGCAGACCGCCTCATGCTTCAGCCCAAGCTCTACTCCACCTTCCTTCTCTGGCTCATGTCGGAGCTTTACTCAACCCTGCCGGAAGTGGGTGAGATGGACCTTCCCAAGCTCGTATTCTTCTTCGACGAGGCCCACATGCTGTTTGAAGGTACCTCAAAGGCCCTCACAGACAAGATTGAGCAGGTCATCCGCCTCATCCGCTCGAAGGGCGTGGGCATCTACTTCATCACCCAGAGTCCTTCAGACATCCCTGGCAACATCCTCGGCCAGCTTGGAAACCGCGTGCAGCATGCCCTGAGGGCATATACCCCTCTTGAGCAGAAAGCCGTGAAGGTTGCTGCCGACACCTTCCGCGCAAACCCCGCCTTCAACACTTACGACACGCTTCTGGAACTGGGCACCGGCGAGGCCCTTGTCTCCTTCCTCGATGAGAAAGGCACTCCCGCCATCGTCGAGCGTGCAAAAATCCTCTTCCCCCTCAGCCAGATTGGCGCCATCACGGAGGAACAGAGGGCCGATATCATAAAGAAGAGCCGCCTCTACGGCAGGTATGACCATCCCATCGACCGCGAAAGCGCCTATGAGATACTTACCGCCGCTTATGCCGAAGTGGAGCGCCAGAAGGCCGAACTGGAGGCCCAGGCAAAGGCCGAGAAGGAGGCCGCCCTGCGTGCAAAGGAGGAAGCGAAGGCCGCGAGGGAAGCAGAGAAGGCAGAAAAAGAGAAGGCGAAGAAGGCCAAGAACAGCATTGGCGCGAAAGTGCTCAAGTCTGTGATAACCGCCGTTACCGGTGTCGCTGCCGCCGCTGCGGCAGATGCCATAACCGGAGGAAGCAAGAGCAGCAAGAAGACTTCAACCACCAAGAAAGCGGTGACAAAAGCCACGAAGAGTGCTACCAACACCATCACGAAGGAGCTCACCCGCTCAATCCTGGGGAATCTTATAAAATAGAGCGCTCGAGAGATTCCCGGTCTTCCGGATGCGCTATGGAAATAAGGAGCTGTGCCCTTTCACGGAGCGATTTTCCATAGAGGTTCACGGCTCCGTATTCCGTTACAACCCACTGCACGTCTGCGCGAGGGGTGACTACACCGGCACCCGGCTTGAGCACAGGAACAATCTTTGGTGTGTCTTTGGAGGTGCGTGAAGCCATGGCTATAATTGACTTTCCTCCCCTGGAGAGTTTTGCTCCCCGCACGAAATCCAGCTGGCCGCCGGCCCCGGAGTAGATGGCCGGGCCTATTGAATCGGCGCATACCTGGCCCGTGAGATCAATCTCAATGGCCGAATTGATGGACACCATTCCGGGATTTTGCGCAATTACGCGTGGGTCGTTGGTGTAGGCGATGTCCTTCATGAGGACATCGGGATTGCGGTCTATGAAGTCGTAGACATTTTGTGAGCCCAGGAGGAAAGATGCCACCACTTTGCCGGTATCTATCGCCTTGCAGGAGCCGTCTATGACGCCGTCTTTTATGAGCCGGAGCGCCCCGTCCGAGAACATTTCCGTATGCAGGCCCAGATGCCTGTGGTCACGGAGGCATGCGCAGACGGCATTTGGCATGGAACCAATTCCCATCTGGAGGCATGCTCCGTCAGGAATGAGCTCTGCGCAGTTCCTGCCAATCTTCAGATCTGTTTCTGACGGCTGCGCATATTCCTTTGTGATGAGCGGTCTTTCATCCTTCACCAGTGCCGTAAAACGCCCGATGGGAATGAGCGTCCCGTATGCAAACGGCACATTTGGATTCACGACGCCGATACGCTCCCTCGCCACCTCGAGCGCTGCCGGAGAACAGTCTACGGATGTTCCCAGTGACACCATTCCGTCCACCGGTTCTGATATCTGTACCATCGCAACGTCGCAGGGGAGGGCGCCGCTGCGATACATTGCCTGCGTCTCATAGAGATTGACGGGAATATAATCGGCCAGACCCTCCATCACGAAGGGACGTATGTTGGGGCCGATGAAAAAGCCCTGGTCCAGAAAAGGACCGCCTTGCGCATATGGCGCCGGACCTTCCGTATGGAAATGATGGAAATGAACGTCTGTGAGTTCGGACGCCCTTCTGCAAAGCGCCTCGATGAGCACATGAGGCACACTTGCAATGCTGGAAAGGTGCACGTGGTCTCCGCTGCGCACCTTTTTTACCGCTTCGCCGGCTCCTATGAATGTAATAGGACTCATTTGCAGACTGCAAATATAATCAAAATTCGTATCTTTGCGCCATGCATTCAAGAGAGGAGAAAACAGAAGCCTTCGGACGTCTTCTGGACATAATGGACAAGCTGCGCACGGAATGTCCCTGGAACGCTGCTCAGACGTTTGATTCCATACGCCGCCTCACGGAAGAGGAGGTTTATGAGCTCAGCGATTCCATACTGGAAGGAGACCGAAGGGCCACCATGAAGGAAATAGGAGACCTTCTTTACCACATGATCTTCTATGCACGAATCGGCGAGGAGGAAGGCGCTTTTGACATTGCCGACTCCATCAACAAAGTTTGTGACAAGATGGTCTTCCGCCACCCGCACGTGTTCGGTCCCGATGCCGGGAAACCCACATCGGCCAAGGAGATTGCCGATACCTGGGAGCTTGTGAAGGCAAAGGAAAAGGACGGCAACAAGCGCGTCATGGACGGCATTCCGCGTTCAATGCCGGCCCTCCTCAAAGCGCTTTCCATGCAGGAAAAGGCCCGCGGCTGCGGCTTTGACTGGGAGAAGAGGGAAGACGTGTGGGAAAAGGTCAAGGAAGAGTGTGGGGAGGTGGAAGATGCCGACGAGGCTCATCTTGAAGAAGAGTTCGGAGACCTTCTTTTTGCGGTGATAAACGCCGCCCGGCTTTATGACGTGGAACCGGAAGCCGCCCTTTCCCGCAGCGCAGAAAAATTCCGTCGCCGCTTCAATTATGTTGAAGAAAAAACTCTGGAGAGCGGCCGTCGCCTTGCCGACATGACTCTTGCCGACATGGATTTACTTTGGAACGAAGCAAAAAACAAAGGACTATGAAGAAATTCCTTTCCGTAGTATTGATTCTAGCCCTGGCCGTCAGTGCCCTGGGGCAGGAAAAAGCAAAGGTTATACCCTATCTGAAGGCAGAGGAGCTGCCCGATGCCGTAGTTTTCCTTCCGCCTCCTCCGGAGGACGGATCTCCAAAGTTCGCCCTGGATGAGGCCCAGTATCTCTGGGGAAAAACCCAGCGGGAAGGTGAAAGGGGGCTCAGGGCCCGCAGAGAGGGAACAACGAATGTGGACAGTATGGCAGTGATGTTTTCCGGACCCTTCGGGATGGAACTTTCCGAGGCCCGAACGCCCAAGACCATGAAACTTCTCCGCCGCTCGATCCTCACTTTCCGTCTCGCATGCAGTGCTCCAAAGGCCACATACATGAGGTTGAGGCCATTTGTGTTTTACAGGGAAGGGACCCTTATTCCGGAAGATGAAGAGCACGAGCGGAAAACCGGTTCCTATCCGTCCGGGCACACGGTGCGCGGCTGGGGAATGGCGCTTGTCCTTGCCGCGCTTAATCCTGAGATGCAGGATGAAATCCTTGTTGCCGGTTATGAATGGGGACAGAGCCGCATAATTGCAGGTTATCACTGGCAGAGCGACGTGGATGCATCGAGGCTCCTGTCATCGGCCACTTTCGCCCGCCTGCAGGCCTGTGAAGAATATCTTGAAGACTTCAGGGAAGCGCAGGAAGAACTCAGGGCGCTTGGGGAGTCGGAGAAATTTTAGTACCTTTGCAGGCTAAACCAAAGTTTTATGGCAGAGAACACCCTGTTGGAGAAGGTACTGAGTCTCCAGGACAAATACAAGAGGCTTGAGGAGCAGCTTTCGGATCCTGCAGTTATTGCAGACATGAAGAAGTTTGTGCAGCTTAACAAGGACTACAAGCAGTTGCAGCCCATCATTACTGCCGGCCTCGAGTACAAGAGGCTCACCGACGAGCTTGCCCAGGCAAAGGATATCTTCATGAACGAGAAGGACGAGGACCTTAAGGAAATGGCTCGTGAAGAGATAAACGACATAGAGCCCAGGCTTCCCGAAATGGAGCAGAACATAAAGCTTCTCCTCATTCCTGCCGACCCTGACGATTCGAAGAACGCCATGGTAGAAATCCGTGGCGGGACAGGCGGAGACGAGGCTGCAATCTTCGCAGGAGACCTTTTCAGGATGTACCAGCATTTTGCAGAACGGCGCGGCTGGAAGCTGGAAATATCAGACCAGGCGCCCGGCACGTCCGGCGGTTTCAAGCAGATAGTGTTCAAGCTTTCTTCGTCTACAGACGGTGTCTATGGCATAATGAAATACGAAAGCGGAGTGCACCGTGTCCAGCGTGTTCCCCAGACGGAGACGCAGGGCCGGATCCAGACATCGGCCGCATCCGTTGCCGTTTTCCCGGAGGCGGGAGAGTTTGACATAGAGATAAATCCTGCCGATATCCGAAAGGACCTCTTCTGCGCATCCGGCCCCGGCGGCCAGGGCGTGAACACCACCTACAGCGCCGTCCGACTTACCCACATCCCTTCCGGTATTGTGGTCCAGTGTCAGGAAGAGCGTTCCCAGCTCAAGAACCTTGACAGGGCGATGGAAGAGCTCCGCACACGTCTTTACAACATGGAGCATCAGAAGTACCTTGACGGGATTGCCGCAAAACGCAAGACAATGGTTTCCACAGGAGACCGGAGTGCCAAGATCCGTACATACAATTACCCTCAGGGGCGCGTAACAGACCATCGCATCGGCTGGAGCATGTACAATCTTCCCGTTTTCATGGACGGAGATATCCAGGAATGCATAGACCAGCTGCAGATAGCAGAAAATGCCGAAAGGCTCAAAGAAGCAGGGGAGGAATAATATGTCACGGGAGCCAAAAGAACTCAAGGCCCTGGGCGGCCCTTCAGTCTATAGCCAGAAATATGCCCCGGAAGTGCTGGAAACATTTGAAAACCAGCATAAGGATAATGACTATTGGGTAAGATTCAACTGCCCTGAATTCACCACCCTCTGTCCCATCACCGGCCAGCCGGACTTTGCGGAAATACGCATCTCCTATGTGCCCGATGAGCGCATGGTGGAATCCAAGAGCCTCAAGCTTTATCTTTTCTCATTCCGTTCAAACGGAGACTTCCACGAGGACTGCGTGAATACCATCATGAAGGACCTTGTAAAGCTCATGGACCCCAAGTATCTGGAAGTCACCGGCTTCTTTACTCCTCGCGGAGGCATCTCCATCTATCCCTACGCAAATTACGGCCGCCCTGGAACAAAGTGGGAGCAGCTTGCCTGGGAAAGGCTGTCAAAGCACGAATAATTATTTTGGAATTGCCGCGAGGGTAACCCTGCCCTGGGCACAGAGTTTTCCTTTAACAGAGAGAGTTGTCTCGCAGAGGAAGACGGTGTCGTGCTTGCGCTCCAACTCGCGGCAGGTAATGTCGCAGACGTCCCCGGGCTTCACCGTACCGCGGAATTTTACGCCGTCAAGCCCCCGGTACATCACGAGATGGTCCTTGAAAATAGCCGGGAACAGCTGGCAGCAGCTCTGTGCCATTATTTCGCACAGGATTACTCCCGGCACAATGGGATTCCCCGGGAAGTGTCCTTCGCAGTAAAAGGGATGGTCCGGAACGCGGTACGTCGCACGCCCCGTGCCGTCCTGCTGGAGCTCCATCGAGTCCAGCAGAATCATCGGCTCCCTGTGAGGGATTATCTGTTTTATTTCCTCTCTGTTCATCCCTTGTATGGTCTGAATGCAACGCAGGCGTCATGCCCGCCAAAGCCGAATGAATTGGAAATGCCTATAGTGAGGTCTGTCTTCACCGCAACGTTGGGAGTGTAGTCAAGGTCCAGTTCAGGGTCCGGGACGTCCAGGTTGATGGTGGGAGGGCAGATTCCTTCCTTCAGCGCCATTACCGTTGCAATGGCCTCCGCGGCACCTGCGGCGCCGAACATATGGCCGGTCATGGACTTTGTGGATGAGATGTGGGCCTTGTATGCATAGTCTCCAAGAGCAACCTTGCAGGCGATGGTCTCGGCTACGTCGTTGAGCTTGGTGCCGGTACCATGGGCATTTATGTAGAGATTGTCCTTCTGCGGATCGAATCCTGATTCCCTGAGGGCATCCTTTATTGACTGAGCCTGGGTGCTTCCGTCCGGGCGGGGAGCCGTGGCGTGGTATGCGTCGCAGGTGTTGCCGTAGCCGGTCATCTCCCCGTAAATGGTTGCACCGCGCTCAAGGGCGTGGTCAAGCGATTCGAGCACAAGCACGGCGGCACCGTCTCCCATCACGAAACCCTTGCGGTTGAGGTTGAAGGGGAGTGACGAATACTTGGGGTCAGTCAGGCGCGTGAGCGCCTGTGCATTGTAGAAACTTGCTATGCCGAAGGGTATGGATGCATGCTCCGAGCCGCCGGCTATGATGGCATCGGCATATCCGTGGCGGATGGCGCGAAAGGCCTCGCCGATGCAGTGGGAAGAGGTTGCACACGCGGTAACGATGTCCAGGCAGGGGCCCTTGGCCTGATGTTTTATGGCTATGTGGCCGGCCGCTATGTTGGAGATCATGGTCGCAATGAAAAGCGGAGAAATCCACTTCCCGCTGGGGTCCTCTATCATTTTCTGGGTTTCGCGGTACTGCACCTCGAAGCCGCCAATTCCGGAGCCCACGTAAACACCAAGGCGGAACGGGTCTATGTTAGCCTCCTCTCCATCGGAGACAAGTCCGCTCTGCTGCATGGCCTGCCACGCAGCGGCCATTGCATACAGGGTAAAGTTGTCCTGCTTGCGTATGAAGGGCTTGTCCATGCCGTATTTCTCTGCATCGAAATCCTTTACTTTTCCGGCGAAGGTTACGGGCATGTCCTTGAACTCTTCTACGTAATCTATGCCGCAATAACCGTTTTTGAGGTTGTTCCAGAAGGTTTCCACGTCATGTCCTACGGAGGAGATGACACCCATTCCGGTAATTACTACTCTTTTTGGTTCCATATGTCAGAATGCTTTGTTCAAAAGTTTTTCGGCCCCGCCAATTATGTCGTCGACGATGGCGGCGGCGGGTTCCGTCTTCGTTATCATGCCGGCAACTTCTCCGGCAAGGAAACTGCCTCCCTTGAGGTCTCCGTCAAAGACGGCCTTTCTCATGGAGCCTGTGCCGAAGGCACGAATCTCATCGGCCGGTGCTCCCGAAGCCTCCATCTTTGCGAACTGCTTGGCAAAGGGTGTCTTGAGCGCACGCACGGCATCTCCGATGCTCTTTCCGGTAACCATTGTGCCAATATCGCTTGCCTTTATGAGCCTTTCCTTGTATACCGGATGGACCTTGCATTCGTCGGCCGAAAGGAAGCGTGTTCCCACCTGAACGCCGCAGGCTCCCAGCATGAAGGCCGCAGCGGCGCCGCGCCCGTCGAATATGCCGCCGGCAGCAATGACGGGGATACTGACGGCGTCAACTACCTGGGGAACGAGCGCCATCGTGTGCGTGTCGCCCACGTGGCCGCCCGATTCGGCGCCTTCGGCAATGACGGCGACTGCGCCTATTTCCTGCATCTTGATTGCGTAGGCGACGGATGCCACAACCGGAATCACTTTTATGCCGGCGGCTTTCCATGCCTCCATGTAAGGGGAGGGGGAACCTGCGCCGGTGGTGACTATTTTTATGCCTTCCTCAACCACCAGCGCGGCAATTTCGGCCGCATTGGGGGCTGCAAGCATTATATTGACGCCGAAGGGTTTGTCCGTGAGAGTCCTGCAGAGGCGTATCTCCTGACGCACGGCCTCCGTGCCATAATTTATGGATGATATGAGGCCCAGGCCGCCCGCATTTGATACGGCTGCGGCAAGGCGGGCATCGGCAATCCAGGCCATTCCGCCCTGGAAGATTGGCTTTTCAATGCCAAGTATTTCTGTTATTGCAGTTTTCATTTAACCTACAAAGTTAGTGATTTTGAGCGATAAAACAAAAATTGGGTATTTACGTAAATAATGAGTAACTTAGCAGGACTTATGCGAACAACAGAACAGTCTTCCAGATACAATCACCTTGAGAGCATGTCCACGCTGGATATTCTTGAGGGGATAAATGCCGAGGACCGGCTGGTTCCGCTTGCCGTGGGGAAGGCCATCCCGCAGATTGCGGAGCTTGTGGACGGTATAGTGGAGCGCATCGCCCGCGGCGGGAGGGTGTTCTACCTCGGCGCCGGTACCTCCGGGAGGCTGGGCATAGTGGACGCCTCGGAGATTCCCCCCACGTACGGGGTCAAGGACACCTTCATAGGCATAATGGCCGGCGGCGATACGGCTATCCGTACTGCCGTGGAGGGGGCCGAGGACAATACCCTCGGCGGTTGGGAGGACCTACTGGCTCATAATGCCTGCAAGGACGACGTCGTCGTAGGTATAAGTGCTTCGGGCGGAGCTCCTTACGTTGTGGGGGCAATAAGGAAGGCCTCGGAAGCCGGCCTTCTTACAGCCGTCATAACCAACAATGAGGGCTCCCCTGCAGCAGCCGAGGCCCATATTGCCATCGTAGCCGACGTGGGACCGGAATTTGTGACAGGCTCCACCCGCATGAAGTCGGGTACATCGG
>FLNZ01005822.1_pt1 | contig 10597 bp, 8 predicted proteins | sample 1140391 | NCBI WGS metagenome assembly FLNZ01 (sample SAMEA3878171, study PRJEB12797) | bioreactor metagenome | biome: Moose rumen | place: Sweden | collected 2011-10
AAACAAATAATTAATTATTAGATAATTTGTTATTATATTCTATCCATAGGGATCATAGATAAAATTTTCTAACAGCTGTTTGCCATTAGAAATTTTCTATTAGATAATAACTTATTATTTAATGTGATATACTAAAGAATTAAATTAATAGCATTAAAGCAAAGATTCACAAGATTAATGCATATTTAATTTAATTTCTTTAGTTTTTGGTTGTTAAAACTAGTTCAATGAGCTAATTTCAACAATTATAACTTATAAAGTTATAAAATTTATTCTCTTTTTCCTAAAGATTCTAAGACAGTAGGTACAATTTCAGCTAATGGTCCAAAGTTCATGGAGTCAGCAGTACCTAATAATGCACCAGGGTTTAAAGCATCATCCATTTTGTCGATACCTTCATCTTGCATTAATTTAATTACATTAGTTAATGCTTCATTAGCCATACTTTGTGCAAATCCTGCAGGAGCACCTAAAATTTGAGTTACGGTGTCTCTGTAAGATAAAAGACCTGCGTAAGTAATTGCAGTTACTGCGGAACACATATCACATACAGGACCTACCATGTTTGCAGGTAAGGTGAATGCGGATCCTCTTGCTTTTTGACCTAATTCGAATAAAGTGTCGATAGATGCTTGATCAGCGAAACCTTCTGCAATGTATACTTGACCTTTCATTTCAGGTACAGCACCTGGGTGGTATGAAGCTACATTTACGTCTTTTCCTAAATCTTCAAAGATTTTGTTTAATCCAGGAGTAGGAATAGTACATGCGTGGGTTACAATTGCACCATCTTTAATTACATCTGCGAATTTTTCGATAATAGCAGGTTGCATACCTCCTTCTGGTAACCAGGTCATGATCCAATCTGCATCAGCTACTGCTTCACGGTCGTCACTAGTTACTTTCATGCCTAAATCTTCAGGGTGAGTGAAGTGAATTGCACCTTTGGATGGTTTAGGGATTGTTTCAGCTAATTCTCCTACTTTTGCTCTGATTGCTGGCATTACATCTTCAGGGTTGCCTGCTTTGTGTGCAGCTATTACTTCTGCATAGTCAAAGTCATCCACTACAGTAAATTCTCCATCAAATACTGGGTCAGATACTACAACTTCGTCTACTCCAGCTAATTCTAAAAGTTCAGCACCCATTTCAATGGTTGAGTGAGTCATTGAAATGTTTTCTTTTCCAGTTAAATCTGCAACTTCACAAGCTCTAGAAAAATTTGTAATTCCACTAGCTGCGTGAGTTCTGTAACAGCCAGCACCTAAAATTGCTACTTTCATTTTCAAATCTCCTTAAATTTACTACTCTGTTAAAAAAAAATTCAAGAAACTAGAATAAAAATTCTAATTTTAGAACAACAACCATAATCTTATTTAAAAGGATTAGATTCAATGAATTCGTTACAATATAAAGGAATAAAAATTAAATTCACATATCATTAAAGAATTATAAAACTAATACCACACCATTTAAATAAATTAAATTAAGGTATTATCCCAAGATACCTAAATGATTATAACACATAAATCGATAATTTTCTAACTTTAATTTTATATATTATAAAAAAGGTGATTTACTTCAGACAATGAATTTATATTAGATAATATGATACTCGAAAGAAGTAATAATAAAACCCATTTTTAGAATATTTAGTAATACTTTTTAACAAAGTAGTATTATTATATATATTGTAATAAACATATATACTTTTACATAAATTCTTTAATCGATTTATGTATTAATAAGAGTATTTAGGTATAACAAAATTTATTTATTTAATGGTTTATATATTTAATCATTGGTATATAAAAATTAAAAAAAATTCTTTGTTGAAATCCTAAAAATTTTTATAAAAATTTTCTAAAATAAGGGATTAAAATAAATAAATTAAATTCTTAAAATAGGTTTTCAACAGACAAAAAAAATTATAAAAATTATCTGAAAATCCTGAGATAAAAAGAAAGATATACCTCCAACTCATAAATGGAAATAAGAATTTAGTTAATATAGGGAGAGAATTAATTTTATAAGAATGGAGAATAGCAAAAAAGAGGTAAAAAATGTACGAACTTATAAAAGAATCTATCAATAATGACGATAGTGCCCTTGAACTGGCAAAAGCTAAAAAAGATGTTGAATCAGTAGTGGATGCAATATCTGAATTAAGTCTGGAAGACACTATGAAATTAGGTACACGATTTAAAAAATTCCCCATAGGATGTGACTTAACTGAAATAGTTGTAGGGACATGCGCTTCCGATTTAGAGAAAATAGATTTATTTGGAAATTGCCAACTTGCAAATATGATTGGAGCGCCTATACACATTTGCGCTTATGCGTTTTCAGACATAGCTGAAAAATATGGTCAAAGAGGCGTGGAAATAATGGAAGAAGTTTACAATCTTACAGACGTTCCATTAGACCTTGACCACTTTGGGAAATATGGTGCCATGAGATTTCCTAAACAGATTGTAGGCTGTGGAGGGGACTGCTATAATAATGGACCGAGCTTTACAGAATGTCCAAGAGGAAGGATTCATGAAAGATTAACAGACAAAGAGAAAGGGGAAGAGGCAGATAAGGAAACTTGGGTGCAGTTATCTTCATCCGTCGCTATCAACCTAACAAGCGAACAATGTGGAGACGGGCATGCAGCACCTCTTGAAGAAGCAGAGGATTTAGCGAACTTAGCTAAAAAATATGGAAAAGGCCTTGAAGCGATAATGTTTGTTGGTGACGGATATGATGAACTCATAACCGGATTTAAAAAAGCCATTGAAATGGGAGTAGATGTTTTTGTTATAGAAGGCGGACCATTTAACAGATGCGAAAACACAAATGAAAGTTTTGCAAAAACAATAGCAATGAGCAGAGTCCTATGCCCTGGAAAAGTAGTTGCAACAAATGGAGCTTACGAAAGCGAATGTAGAGCAGGCCTTAGATCAGGACTTAATGTAATCATAACAGGTTTCCCTAAAAATCACCATGGATATATGTGTGGTTTTGAACCTGGCACTGCCAGAAGAGGAAAATTCGGCCTTCCAAGGATTCTAAAAATCATGAATGAGGAAATCCCAACAGGACCAACAAGAGTTCCTGTGCAAAGAGAAGAGCTGTTAGCATTAACTCATGCAGTAAAACTTGCAGGACCTGAAAACATTTATCCAAAAACAATAGGATCTTTCGCTATTGGAGATGCCCATTGGGCAACCATTCAAAATTCCAAAATGTATAAGGAAATGAACTTGCCAATCACATTAAATGAAATTGCAGATTCCGTAAAAGGAAATTCCGTTTCATTGCATGGTGGCAGATTCGTTTCATGGCTTGTAGCTAAAGAATTAGACAAAAGAGGAATTGATGAAATTATCATAACTGACAGCAACCCATGGGTTGAAAACGTTAGTGTAAATAATTTACAGGAGGAATTGAATGCCACAATCATCAAAGGACATGAGAATGATAAAACCAGTGGCCAGATTGCAAAAGAATCAATTATAACTACAACAATTCCAAAAATACACAATATTATTAAAAATAAGATTCCTCATGCAATAAGTATTATCTAAGTTTATTGCTGAATTAAGTATTGTTGAATCTATCAAATTTAAGAATAATACTAAAATTTGAAAATAGACATTATAAATAATACTTTTTTAAAAAAAAGTAATAAACTTTTTATATGATAATATATAAAATAAAAATTGTTTAAGGAGAAATTCATCGCTCAAATAAAAAAAATAATTGCTCTTTAAACAATAAGAACAATGTGTCACCCTAAATCATTGTTCTTATTTATTTTATGCAAATTTAAACGATAAAATGTTTAAAATAGCATTTTCAATTAATAACTAATTTTTTTAAAAAAAACAATAAAATCAAAATTTCAAGCAAGAACTTTTTAAATGCGGAAATAAATCTAAAACCTTAACTTTTTTTACAAAATGAAGAGACTGGCTTTTTAATTAACTTTTTTTACAAAATGAATAGGTCAGACTTAATAATCAGTTTTTTTACAATTAAGAGATTAAATTTTAGGCTCTAATTTTTTTATCATAAATGCTAAAAATATGATAATCATAGGGAAAAACAATCCATACAGTATTAAAACCAAATCGCCAGGAACCAAATCACCGATTACAACAGATGCAGCAAGCAGCATTGTCAAAACTATAACAGGTGCCAAAATAGCTAAAAAGGTATAAATCATAATGAATGCATTTAATTTTTCACTATATTCCTTTAATTTCATTCGAATATCAAAATTAACATCTTCAGCAATTATGTTCAATGAATTTGACAAGTTAGATCCGACCCTTAAACTTGCCAGAATTTCCCGAATCACCCTTGATAATGCATTTGAACCAACCCTTTTTTCAAGATTTAAAAAGGCATTTTCTGTGCTTTCACCATATTTGATCTCTTCCAGAACCCTTGAAAACTCTTCAGACAATACTCCATAATCAGAGGTGGCAACTGAATCGAGAGAATCAAATAAACTTTTACCTGCCCTCAATTCTGTTGACAAATGTCTTAAGGCATATGGAAGTTCCTTAGAAATAGATGAATATTTGTTTTCCTTTTTAATGTGAGGATAATAGAAAATGAATACTAAAATCATGAAAAATGAAACTAATGCTGCAATTCCCAATTCAAAGGAAATGAATGCAATTATTAAAAAATCAATGAAAAGAAACCCAATAGCCAAAACCAATATTAATCGAAGTATTGAATTAAAGGAATTTAAATCCACAATTCCCCTTTTGGACAAAAGAGCAAGGACTTTTGGAATAAAATTAAATTTATGGCCACTTAAGAAATTGCTCTTATCCCCATTAGATTCAGGGCTTTGAGATTGAAAGTGAAGAGGAGAATTGATTGGAGAGACATTAAAAATTTCAGAATCATAATACCTTTTTTCCAAATCCTCAAAAAAACTTTCGCTTTTGAAAACTTGATTAAAATTAAAATTAGACAATAAACTTGAATTATTTGACTTTTTATTTTTATTTATATTATTATTTTCAATTCCATTTTTAGAATTAATTTTAGAATTAATTTTAGAATTATTTTTAGAGTTATTTTTAGTTATAATTTTATCTTTATTTAAACCATCATTTTTAGAAAATAAACTTTTTTCATTATCATTTTTAGAAAATAAGTTTTTTTCACCATTATTTTTAGAAAACCATCTTTCCTTATCATCATATTCATACTTATCATCTAAACTATCACCATTAGTTTGATTAAAATCAAACTTTTCCAACAATCCAATGAAGAAGTCAATGAAAAATGAAAAAATCTTAAAAATGTAATTAGTGAAAGCTAGAAAAAAATCGGACAAGCATAAACCTCCATTTTAAAATAAAAATACTATTAGAATAAAATTAAAAAATAAACCCAATCAAACAAAAAAAACATTAAATAAATTTTAAAATAAACCCAATCAAACAAAAAAAACATTAAATAAATTTTAAAATTAAGCAATTCAATCAAGAAATCCTATCCAAGACAAAATCAGAATTATTATAATAATCTTCAAGGATTTTGGATATTTCCTCCTGTGAAGAAATATTGTTTCTGACCAAATAATTTAAAATCATTTTTCTTTTTTCCCATTCCTCATTAATGTAAGCCATACTAACACCCTTTAAATTAGCCATTTCCTCAAGGGTCTTACTTAAAATGGTCAAATTTTTAAATTCATCATTTTCACTGTCCCACTGAAATAGTTTGCTTAATTGAATGGTGCCTTCCTCAATCCCAACAACTTCAGCAATTTCAGTGATTCTCCTATATGAAATTCCATCGGATCTATAAATTCTTTTTTCCATAATGATGAAATCAATTGAACTGATCATTATTTTAGGAACGGACATCGGAGCATTTGTTAATCTTGTAATAGTTTCTCTTGAATTATTTGCATGAAGTGTGCCAAATCCTGAATGGCCTGTATTAAGTGCAGTGAATAAGGTAATTGCCTCTCTACCACGAACCTCACCTACAATAATTCTATCCGGCCTTTGCCTTAGGGAATTCTTTACCAAATCCTCAATTGTTATTTCTCCCTGGTTTTCAATATTGACTGTCCTTGCCTCCATTCTTAGGATATGCTTATGGGGAATTTGAAGCTCCAATGTATCCTCAATACTGATAATCCTTTCCTTAGGATTTATGAATATTGATAATGCATTTAACAATGTGGTCTTTCCAGAGCTTGTTCCACCTGAAACGATTATATTTGCAGGTTTTACCCCTAAACCATCAACTGAAAGCCATAAAAATGAAGCAATTTCAGTATTTAAGGTATTATACTTAATAAGGTCAACTATAGTCAATGGATTCTTTTTAAATTTTCGTATTGTAATTGTAGGGCCATCTGCTGAAAGTGGAGGAATGGTTGCATTTACACGTGAACCGTCATCCAATCGAGTGTCCAATATTGGAGACTGCTGATCTATTCTTCTGTTGGACTTACGGGCTATTGAATCAATGATGTTTAGAATTTCCGAATCCTGCCTAAATACCAAATCTGTTTCCATCATACCATATTCCCTATGATAAACAAATACTGGCTTATTAACTCCTATAACCATTATCTCCTCCAAATCATCATCTTCAATTAAATTGCTTATTTCCCCAAATCCAATTAATTCCTGAAGCATGTTTTTAGCCAATTGGCTCTTGTATTTATCCCTTAATTGAATGTCCCTCCATTCATTATCGGATTCTGTAGGATTAATATGATAAGGAAGATTCCGATTAAACACAGAATTTCCCGGAGCATAATTAGGATTGGAAAACAATCGATTATCCAAAAAAATACGAATATCATTTAAAATCAGATCTTCATTAAATGAGGACATGTTTTGAGAAACGGCCAAATCGATTAGGCTTTCTCTCAATTCTTCCAAGACCTCTTTTTCATCCTCTGTAAAATTAAATTTAGCCACTTCATATTTTTTATTGCCCTTCATAATATCACCAAAAATTAAGAATAAAAATCAAACCAAGATAATAAACTAATAAAACTATAAACACTTAATAAAAAGCCAATAAAGACTATTAAATTACTAATAAAACTAATAAAACCAACAATAAACTTCTAATAAAACTTATAAAAACTACTAAAACAACAAAAATCGTTTAAATAAACATCTGCATGTAGATTATAATAGCTGGAAGAATTAAAACCCCCATTAAATGGGATTTACTTACTCCCAAATAATGAGGTAACAAACCCATAGCGGTTGATGTAATTAGACCAAGAGTTAAATAAAGTACGGGAGCTTCATAAAGAAATGCAAAAACATACAAAATCACAATCATTAAGAGAATAACTCCTATTGAAAGTTTTTTATAATCCACTCCCTGCATGAGATTTGAAAAACTATCACCTAGCTTTAAACAAATCATCAAGGATATTGAAACTGCGATTAATGAAGAGAATGTGAAAATCATCAAGTGCGCTATTGTAAATTCCGAAATCAAATAGGACATATACACAGCAATTCCGCTTCGGGGATTTCCTATCAGATAAATAGCAATTAATGAAAATAAGGTATCTGAAGTATTCAAACCACTATTTGCAAGAAGGAAATTCTTAGTGTCATCCCCATCATCGCTTGTCCCACAGGCACCTTGAGCAATAATGCTTCCCTGAGCAGGTCCAAAACCCGGTAAAAAACCTAAAATTGCTCCAGCAGTCCCTCCAGCGAAAATACTTTTTATTGTATCCATATCTATTTCAAAGTCATAAAATTTATTTTGATGTGGGATGGAAGAACTGTCATTTAAACTGAATAAAATTGTACTTATTCCAAAAAGACCGCTAAACGTACACATTAAAGAAATTCCGGAAGATATAGGAGTTTGAAGCATGACCCAACCTAATATCCCAGACAAAATAAATAGAAGCATTGACCAAAAAAATGCAAGTCTGCCATTGCTCAACTTATAAATCATCAACACAGAAGCAACGGATAAAATCATCCAAGTGTAAGGTTTGGAAATGTTTTGTAAAAAGGGCAATGCTACAGCAAAAATGGGCAACATCAAAATCACGACAACAATTGCTCCAAAACCTCCTACAGAAACTATTCTAATTGCTTCCTTTGATCTACCTTCTAAAACCATCCTATGACCTGGAAGAACAGAACTTGCAGTACCTTCCTCTGGAACACCAAGCAACATGGAAGGAACAAATTCAATAAGTGCATGAGCTATTGACATAGCCACCATAACAACACAAAGGAATTCTGGAGAAAGGAAACTTAATAAAAAAGCAGAAGAAGCAAACATAATGGCTCCAGCCGTGTTAACATGTATCCCCGGCACCATACCAGTGCATGTTCCAATAGCTATCCCTATAAAGCATGCAATTACCAAATCAATCATGATCCACCTGCCAATAAAAAAAATAAATCGATGAACTTTAGTAATAAATTACCTAAAGAAAATCCACTCAAATAACCTAATTATTAAAAAAATTCAAAGATTTAAATTTTTATTAATTGTATCTTCACATAATGCAGTTCCAATACAATAAATAGATTAGATTTGTTTATATATAAAATAAATCCTAATATGGTAAGTAAATATTATAAAAAAAGTGTAAAATTAAATTAAATCAAAAATATTGATTTAAAATAGGAATTTTTAAAAAAATAGTAAAAACAAAAGGAAAATGTAAAATTTAATTTAAATGATAAAATTTAATTTTTTTGTAAATTTAAAAAAATATTGAAAAATTTAATCTAAATTGTAAAATTTAATTTTTTTGTAAATTTAAAAAAATATTGAAAAATTTAATCTAAATGGTAAAATTTAATCTAAAAAACATTAAAAAACTGAATTAAAATTTATAAAGTAGTTTAAATTTAAATTAGATAGCTAAAAATAGATTAAACTAAAATAAATTAAATAAAAATAGTAAAAAATAGTAAAAAATAGTAAAAAAATAGATAAATAAAAATTGAATAAAAAAAATAAAAAAATAAGAAAAATAAGTGATTCAAAGAATACACTTACATTAATCTTCTAGAATCAGTGATTTCTGCACTAGCAACATCTTCAAGTGCAATGATTGCTTCTTCAGTAGGTCCAGTTCCACCTTCACCGTCTTCTACGATGAAAATAACATTTAAAGCTACTAAACCAAAAGCAACAGGTTCTTCTTGAATTTCGTGTAATTCTGCATCTTCAGGAATTACATCAGTGATTGCTGCTTTTAAAGCTTCTAAATCTACTTCAGGACTTTCAGGCATTACTTTTAAAGTGTTTACAACTTCTCCCATAACCATTCCTCCGAAAATTTTATAATTTCTAATAAATTTAATAAAAATTAATTTAAAATTAGTTTTCATAACCCTTAAATCGTTTTTAAAAGTTAAAACTAATTTAAATTAAGATTGCTTTTTACAAAAAATCCATTAAACTTATGGTCCTTCAAATCCGCATTCGCATTTGTAAGAGTGGCCGAAAGTACGGCAACTTTCACATCTTGCGATAGGTTTACCACATTCTGGACAGTTGAATTGAACATAAGGTTCAATTAATGGTATTTCTTGTTTACAAGATTGACAGTTTACTTTTTCCATATATATCACCGAATATATTTCAAATATTTTAATTTTAATTTAAAATTTACAATTAAATCTAAAATTAAATAAATATAAATTTAATATATTTTACCTCTAAAAAAGATTCTTGATTGTTATTTGTGAATAAATGTGCAATCAAATGGATTGTCCAAATCATCATTCATTATGGATAGAACCCATTGAGGATTTTTTCCATTTACAACATAACAATCCAATCCATACTCAATCAAAAGGGTGGGCAACATTAAATCTATTGATGATTCGTCAAAAGTCAGTAGTTCATTTACACCAATGTCATTAATCAATTCTGCTCCACTTAATGATGGATCTTTAGTATATATACCATTTACATTTGTTGCTATTAAAAGTTTTGCATTCAAGAGGCTTGCAATATAAGCTGCAATTGAATCAGATGTAACATCCCAAGAATGCTTAAATGGTTCATTCTCAGCCAATATCTTCGAACAAATCATAATTGGTATCTTATTGGAATCAGCTATACTTTCTGCTTGATCAATAGTATAACTAATTTCTGTAAATGCTAATTTATCATTCAGCAATTTAGCCAATATGTCCATTGAATCTATAGCTGTTTCATGAGTAATATCCTGGGAAAATCCTATTTCTCCATCATATTTTCGAATGAGATTGGCAAATTCCCCGCCGCCAACAATAACTAAACATTTTTGGCCTTTTAACTTTTTTGCTAATTCAATAGCTTCATTTGGGAATAAACTTCCACCAATCTTAATAACCCATTCAATCATACTATCAAAACTGAATGACAAATAATTTATAAAAATTAAATAATCTAAATACTTATAAAAATAGCATTTATTAATTATTTATTTTTTACATTATATATAGGTTAGTATTTTTTGAATTTTTTAATAAAAATTGAAAAATTAATGAAAAAAATAAAATAAAAAAAATATAATGAAAAAACTCGGATAAAAAAAACGGAACAAAAAAATAAAAAAATATAATGAAAA
>FLNZ01000431.1_pt1 | contig 10557 bp, 9 predicted proteins | sample 1140391 | NCBI WGS metagenome assembly FLNZ01 (sample SAMEA3878171, study PRJEB12797) | bioreactor metagenome | biome: Moose rumen | place: Sweden | collected 2011-10
CCAACTCTTTTTGTAATTTTTGATAAAAAAAACGTTCATTTTTGTAAACAGACGGTGGATAGACAAACCAGAGTGCGGAAAATCACAGCGTTCCACGACCATTTGTAAACAGGTTGTTACAAAACTGTTTGGCAGCCATTCTTTTTTTTAGTAGAAAGGAGATCCCGCAACAAGTGCGGGATGACATTAGGGGCGAAAAATTTTTTATCCGCCATTTACTACATTATAGCGCAACACGGAGTTGCACCATGCAAGATATGGATAGAACGATTGCCAGCGGAAACACCATCAAGCTCCCCATCGCCCAGATGAGGCCGCACCTGATTGTACTCTATCCGCAAAATCAGTTCAAGCAGATTCCTCTCGAAAAGGGAACGGTCATCCTGGGCCGCGGCCAGGATGCGGACATCCGCATGGACGACGAACTCGTAAGCCGCAAACACTGCGCACTCACCTTCGACGGCGTAAACGTGTCCGTCAGGGACCTGGGCAGCACCAACGGCACCTTCGTGGACGGCACCCCCATCGGCGAATGCAAGCTCGAAGACCACAACCGCCTGCAAATCGGCAAGATGGTGTTGAAGGTGGATTTCAAGGATGCAAGCGAAGAAGCCTTCGACCGGGAACTCTACGAGGCGGCCACCATGGACCCGCTGACCAAAATCAGCAACCGCCGCACCTTCATGGACAGAAGCCTGGGCGAACTCGCGCTCGCCCGCCGCAACAATTACTATATACACGCCATCATGGTCGATGCGGACCACTTCAAGCGCGTGAACGACACCTGGGGGCACCAGTGCGGCGACATGGTGCTCAAAGAAATCGCCCGAATCCTGAAGGAGGAAAAGCGCGAATCCGACCTGCTCGCCCGCTACGGGGGCGAGGAATTCGTGCTGCTATTGAGCGGCATTGGCGTAGAGGACGCCAAGAAGAGCGCCGAGCGCCTGCGTTCCGCCGTGGAACGCCACCGCTTTTCGTGGAAGGATACGGTTATCCCCGTAACGATTTCGCTAGGCCTTGCCAGCCGCCAGGGCGAAGCTATCGGGAAAATCGAGGACATGATTGCCGATTGCGACCGTCTGCTCTATGTCGCCAAGGAAAACGGCAGGAACCAGGTCGCGTTCTAGGGAACCCTTGTTCCGGGAAGCAACCGCCTACTAAACCATGGCACGCGCACGCAAGACAATCACTCCCGACCCGTATGCAAAACCGATAGCGAAACCGCTACCGCCCGAGCAGAGCCTGCCGGGGCATCTCAAGCAGTTCCAGTCGCCGACCCGCGCGAACTTTGAACTGGTGAGCCCTTACGGTGCAGCGGGCGACCAGCCGAAAGCCATCGAAGATTTGACGACCGGATTCAAGAACGGAGAACAGTTCCAGACGCTCCTTGGCGTCACCGGTTCGGGCAAGACGTTCACCATGGCGAACGTCATCAAGAACGTGGGCAAGCCGACGCTGATTTTGACCCACAACAAGACGCTGGCGGCGCAGCTCTACCAGGAATTCAAGGCGTTCTTCCCACACAATGCGGTGGAATACTTCGTGAGCTATTACGACTATTTTCAGCCCGAAGCGTATATCCCGCACACGGACACCTTCATCGAGAAAGACGCTAGCATCAACGACGAAATCGACAAGCTCCGCCTGCGCGCCACCGCGAACCTGCTCACCCGCAGGGACGTGATTATCGTCGCCTCCGTGAGCTGCATCTATGGTTTGGGAAGTCCCAGCGAATATTTTGACCTGATGGTTCGCATCAAGAAGGGTGACGTTTACGACCGCGACAAGATTCTCCACGACCTGGTGCGAATCCAGTACACGAGAAACGACTTCAGCCTGGAACGCGGCAGTTTCCGCGTGCACGGCGACGTCATCGAGATTCACCCGAGCTACGACGAGGAAGGTCTCCGCATCGAACTTTTCGGCGACGAGGTAGACAGACTCGTGCGATTCAACATGGTCACGGGCGAAGTCACTCAGGAGCTGGACGAAATGACCATCGCTCCGGCGAAGCACTTCGTCACGAAGGAAGAAGGCCGCGCGGGAATCTTGCAACGCATGCAGGTGGAACTCACCGAGCGCCTTGCGGAACTGGACAAGGAAGGCAAGGTGCTGGAATCGGCCCGCCTTTCGAGCCGCACCCGCTACGACATGGAAATGATCCGCGAGACCGGCATGTGCAGCGGCATCGAGAACTACTCCCGCATTATCGAGAACCGCGCCCCGGGTACGCGGCCGTTCACGCTCATCGACTACTTCGGTGACGACTGGCTTTTGATGGTGGATGAATCCCACGTGAGCATTCCGCAGGTGGGCGGCATGGCCGAAGGCGACAAGTCCCGCAAGACAACCCTTGTGCAGTACGGGTTCCGCCTCCCCTGCGCGCTGGACAACCGCCCGATGAACTTTGCCGAATTCGAGTACATGTACCCTGGTCAGGTGCTTTTCGTGAGCGCTACCCCCGGCGATTACGAACTGACGAAGACGGGCGGCGTGGTGACCGAACAAATTAACAGGCCCACCGGACTTCTGGACCCGAGAATCGAGATGTTCCCCATCAAGGGCCAGATGGACGTGCTCCTGTACCGCATCGAAGAAGTCGTCAAGAACGGCGACCGCGTGCTGGTGACGACCCTCACCAAGAAGATGGCGCAGGACCTCACCGACTTCTTTGTGGAGGCGGGCATCCGCGCACGCTACCTGCACAGCGACATCAAGACGCTGGAACGCCACGAACTCATCCGGGGCTTACGCACCGGGGAATTCGACGTGCTGGTGGGTATCAACCTGCTGCGCGAGGGCCTGGACCTGCCCGAAGTGAGCATGGTGGCCATACTCGACGCCGACAAGGAAGGGTTCCTGCGCAACTACAGGAGCCTCATCCAGACCATGGGACGCGCGAGCCGCAACGTGAACGGTACAGTCCTGCTCTTTGCAGACAACATGACCGACAGCCTGGAAAAAGCTGTTAGCGAGACCGCCCGCCGCCGCAGCGTGCAGGAAGAATTCAACAAGGAACACGGCATCACGCCGAAGTCCGTGACCCGCAAGCTGGAAGACGACCTGCGGATTAACGACCCGCTGGAAAAGGAATTCGGAGTTCAGAATTCGGAATTCGGAATTGATGACGAGGATGACGAAGAAAGCCTAGGCATCCGCCCGATGGAACCGCTGCAGCCCAGTTCTAGACGAAAACTGCATAAGGCGAGAGTTGCGACCAACGAAGTTGGGCATAACCGAGCCGAGCTGTTGGAACTTGAGCGAAGCGAAAGTACAAAGACGAAAAACTCCAGAAAGGGAATGGTGATGCCGCAACAAGTGCGGCATGACAAGTCCGCATCCAGCCTTCAAAACATCGAAGACCTGGAACGCCAGATGAAGGAGGCTGCGGCGCGACTCGATTTCGAGGAAGCGGCGCGACTGCGGGACATCATCCGCGGTATGCGTTAGGGACAGTGACCCCGTAAGGGGACGAGACCGGCCAAAGGACGGGCTCGGCGAAGCGGGGCGGAACGCCCTCGCGAGTATGGCCCGACCCGCCCCCACAATGCGTCAAACCGCAGTTTTTGGGGGGCGGGGAACGCCCAAAAGGTCGAAAATGTTTCTTTTTTTACATCTTTTCGTTTGCTTTTTATCCCTTTTTTGTTTATTTTCAAGGGCAGAAAAACTTTTTAAGAGGAAGAATCATGAATTTTGCAAAAAAAATTTTCCTGGGCTCCGTAATCGCCATGGGTGCATTCGGACTCGTTGCCTGCGGTGACGACAGCAGCACCAACGCATCTGACAAGAAAAATGCGGGCAAGGTAGAATTACCGGTCGAAAATGCAGCAAACATCTCTTCGGAAGGACTTACCTCCAGGGTCTCGGGCGACACGATCCGCTTCACGGGACGCATCCAGCTTGATTTCACGGATGAAACGAACGAAAACTCTTCCGAACTGTATTTCAAGTCGATCGATTATGAGGTGATGAACTCCGTCCAGACAAAGATTGAGGCCAATGTCCTAAGGAACGATCTTGCCCCGGCCACCACGGAAATCAACCTCGGCTCCAACATGTCCGTTTTTCCGAGAATTTATTTGCTGGACCCCGCTTTTGCCGCCTGCGACGACTATAGCCTGGTCGTGAAAGTGGTCGCATCTGACGGTGTATCGGATTTCTCCAGCGCCCTGGTGATTCCGTTCAACGAAGAAGCCAAGACGGATTTCTTCTGCAAGAGTGTCGAACCGGCCTCGTCCTCCAGCGAACCGGTCCTGAACGAAATCGTAATGACCTCGTGCATCGTGGATATTTCTACGGCGAACGACGAAGGCATCAACCTCGCAACGTGTACCGCAGTTCCCGCCGCCACGGCAGACATCGCGTTCGCCAAATCCGTTTCCAGGGGTGAATCCGACGTCACCGCCAATGCTGGCGCGGGCATCACGTTCGTAAGCCTCCTCAACGAAGATTACGGCAACAACATGTGGCCCGAGGATGTCAACAACCGTCCCGCCTACCTGAGCGACTTCAAGATGGGAACCTCCGAAAAGACAAGCCTTACGACCCTGATTGAAAACGGCGAAAGCCTATCCTATGTCGCAAGGACCGCCACATACGACGCAGCGACCGGAGCGGGCATCTATCCGTTCGCCGTGTACGATAGCGGATTCCCCGACAAGAACGGTTTCTATACCTTCAAGGTTAAAATCTACAAGGTGCAGTAATCCTTGAAGCCTGACTTTTTAAGGGCCTCCCCTACGGGGGGGGCTTTTTTTTCGGCGTTCAATTGTTAAATAAAGCCAATTTAATTGGAAAAATCTAATTTTTGCAAGTATTTTTCCTATATTTTCCGTTGTCAACAACAACTAAATAGGAGAATTACCATGATAAAGCTCGTGCTTGTGCGCCACGGCGAAAGTGAATGGAACAAGAAGAACCTCTTTACCGGCTGGATGGACGTAGACCTGAGCGAAAAGGGCCACGAAGAAGCCATTGCCGCAGGCAGGCTCTTGAAGGCCGAGGGCTATGATTTCGACGTGTGCTACACTTCGTACCTGAAGCGCGCAATACACACCCTGAACCATACCCTCGACGAAATGGACCGCGCCTGGCTCCCGGTAATCAAGAGCTGGAAACTGAACGAACGGCACTACGGCGACCTCCAGGGCAAGAACAAGTCCGAGGCCGCCGAGAAGTTCGGCGAGGACCAAGTGAAAATCTGGCGCCGCTCCTTCGACGTGAAGCCGCCCGTGCTCGACGATGACGACGAGCGCAGCGCAAAGAAACAGGCCATGTACCGCGACGTGGATCCGTCCTTCTTGCCCCAGAACGAAAGCCTGGAAACCACCATCGCCCGCGTGATTCCCTTCTACCTGGAAGAAATCAAGCCCCAGATGAAGGCCGGAAAGCGGGTAATTATCGCAGCCCACGGCAACTCCTTGCGCGCCCTGGTGATGTACCTGGACAAGCTGAGCAAGGAAGAAATCCTGGGCGTGAACATACCCACCGCCACCCCGTTGGTGTACGAGTTCGATGAAAACCTGAACCCGGTCAGGCATTACTACCTGGGCGACCAGGAAGCGCTGAAGGCCAAGATGGAAGCGGTCGCGAACCAGGGCAAGAAGAAGTAGCGGCAACTTCCGTCGCCGCCCGGAAGTGCACTTTTAACGCAGTCCCAAAATGCGCGAATCCCCATGCGGGATTCGGCTTTTTTTGAATTTGTCTCCAGATTTTTAATTCGACAGCCCGACACAGGCCGTCTACAAGGAGACACAACATGCTCAAGAAGCATTCCAACTTCCCCGGCATCAACATTGCTAGCGGCGGTGGCCGTATGCAGATTACCATGGACCGTTACAACGCCAACTGGAAGATGGTGGAACTGGGCTGGAAGACCCACGTGCTGGGCGAAGGCCGCTACTTCGACAACGCCACCCAGGCTATCGAAACCCTCCGCGGCGAAACCAAGGCTATTGACCAAGACCTCCCGCCGTTCGTGATTGCGAGGGACGGAGCTCCGGTCGGCACCATCAACGACGGCGACTCCGTGGTGTTCTTCAACTTCCGTGGCGACCGCGCCATCGAAATCACCCGCGCCTTCGAAGAAGAATCCTTCAACGAATTTGACCGCAAGCGCTTCCCGCATGTGTGCTACGCCGGTATGCTCCAATACGACGGCGACCTCAAGCTCCCGAACCGCTTCTTGGTGCCGCCTCCGGCCATCAAGGAAACCAGCGGAGAGTGGCTTGCCGAAACGGGCGTGAAGCAGTTCGCCTGCTCCGAAACGCAGAAGTACGGCCACGTGACCTACTTCTGGAATGGCAACCGTTCCAGCAAGTTTGACGGCGAGACCTACCTGGAAATCGAATCCGACGTGGTGCCCTTTGAACAGCGCCCGAGGATGAAGGCCGCCGAAATCACCGACGCCATGATCGAAGCCCTGAAGAGCGGCAAGTACCAGACGCTCCGCTGCAACTTCCCGAACGGCGACATGGTGGGCCACACCGGTAGTTTCCGCGCTGCAACCATGGCTATCGAGGCCGTGGATATCGGCCTAGCGTGCCTGCTCCCGGTGATTGACGCCCTGGGCGGTGTCGCACTGATTACGGCCGACCACGGTAACGCCGACGAAATGTACGAAATCGACAAGAAGACCGGCATGCCGAAGGTCAACAAGGACGGCACCTTCAAGGCGAAGACCAGCCACACCCTGAACAAGGTACCCTTCACCATTTACGACAACGTAACGGACGGGAAGCTTTCCCTCAAGGAAGGCGACTGGGGGCTTTCGAACATCGCAGCAACAACCGCGAACCTCTTGGGCCTCGAAAAGCACGAGGCTTGGGATGACAGCATGCTGGTTATCAAGTAATGGACCCTATCGCCGCATGGCGGCTCCAGGGTGACAGTCTAAAACTAAAAAAGGAACCCGCGAGGGTTCCTTTTTTTATTTTCCTAAAGTTCCGCGGGCGTATTCGTTAATGCAGGTGACGGCCTTGCGCTTGCAGGGGGAGCTTTCGTCGTAGAAGACCACGCGGTCATTGCGGAATACTTCGCCGAAGATTTCCTTGCCAGCGGCGTTGCTTGCCTTGTTGTACTTGACATCGTAGAAGATGTCGGTGTCGCGGGTCACCACGCGGATTTCGGCATCTATCCTGTACGCCCCGTGCGCTCCCTTGAGCTTGAAGCCGTAAGGGATTTCTTCAATCTTGAGGAACTTCAATTCGGGAGCCTCGTAATCGAGCTGCATCCAGGAACGGGCTCCGCCCTTGTCGCGCAGTTCGAACCAGCCGACGATGTTGTCGCCCGCCTTTTCGGAAGCCTCTTCCATCGCCATGTTGAGGCTTGCAACGTAGCCGTCGCGGACGAGCGAAAGGTCTTCCTTGAATTCGTGGTAGGTGTCCATGTCGCCGTCGTAGGCGAAAAGCGGCGCAATGCAAATAACAACTAGGGCTAGAAAATATCTCATGCCATTAATGTAGAAAAGAAATCCTGGCCCCTGCCTACTGTCGGCTGCCGATTTTTTCTATATTTGTGGCACGCCCGAGCCCGGGTGGTGGAATGGTAGACACTGGGGACTTAAAATCCCTTGAGGGCAACCTCGTGCGGGTTCAAGTCCCGCCCCGGGCATTAAAGGCAAGCAACGGAGTCCTTATGATCGAATTCTACCCGAACAGCATCTATTACCCCCGCGAAGCCGTCGAAGAAAAACTCGCCAAGGGAGAACTCCTGAGAACCGAAAAGCACCTGATAGGCTGGACGGAACGCCACCGCGGCGAAATCTGGGACTGTGCCAGGGACGACTCCGACAACCCGACTGACGAAATTCTCCTGGACAACCTGCGTGCCCTTCTGCTCTGCAAGGGATCGTTGCAGCCTGCCGCCGAAATGGGCGACATGATCAAGGAAATCAAGAAGGAAGAATGGTACAGGAACGAAAGCCACCACGAAGACCCCGAAGAGGTGGCCGAGGAATGGCGGGTCAAGTACCTGACCAAGTGGCGCGAAGCCCGCATGTTCGAAGCGTTCATCTTGATAGAGAAGCGCGCCGATCAGTTGCTCGCGATTCTCAAGAACAACCAATAGAGACTACTTGGAATTGTGCCGGTAACACGGTTTCCACACGACCGGCATCCAGACTTCCAATATTCCCTGGACGCTACGCGGGTATCTCCAATAGGCCCGGATATGCGAAAGCACCAGGCCCTTGAAGTTTTCGTCGTCGGTATTGCTGAAGAGGATTTCTGGTTCGAACCGCCCCAAGGAATCGAGCGAGAGTTTCAATCCCAGGACGACATCGCCGGCGCGCGCCTCGTCGGAAGCCCTGCATTTCGCCTTCCTGAAATGTTCCGCCGACACCCAATGAAAACCCGCCGCACGCCCCTGCAGGAACTTTTCGAACTGTTCCAGGTCGCGGCCCGCCGAATTGTCCAGCACGTACATGTCGTCGAGCGACGGCATCACCACCCGCCCTGTAAACGCGTGCCATTGCGGCTGTTCGACGACGGGAACAATCGAGGCCACGGGCTTGTAGGGCTTGAAGCGATATATCCCGAACAGGAAACCCGCAAAGGTCAGCACCAGAAAAAGAATCGGTAAGTTACGCCCCTGCACAAGTCACCGTCAGTCGCACGCCTCAATCGCCTTGATGCAGAGTTGCATAGACTTTCGATCGTTAAAATAATTCCATGTCGGTTCAAAGATGACGGACACGGGTTTGTCGCCATGGAGTAGGGCCTTGCTCTTGCGGAGGCCGAACGCAATCGCCGGGAACACGCGGCTTCCCGCCTGGGAAATATCCATCTGCAAGTGGCCACCACGGAGTTCGCGCAGACGGTGCACCCTGATATTGTCGGCACGGAAGGTCGGATATGGAAAATTTCCGCTGAACGGTTCCAGCAAGTCGAAAAAGTCCAGGATGGAAACCAGTTTCTTGCCGCCCGAGTTCCCCGACCCGTCGGGAGACATGTACTGTTCCGCATCGACCACCAGTTCGTTCAACGAAATGCGGATGTCGTAAGGATAGGCGCCCACCGGCTGTTCATCGACAGCGCCCGTATAGTTCTGGCTTGCGGCAGACAGTTCCAGGCGCCTGCGAAGTTCGTCAATCCGGTCGGCAGAAAGCGAAAAGCCCGCCGCATTCGCGTGACCGCCCCAACGGTCAAACAAGTCCCTGGAATCGAAGAGGGCCTTGTGCCAGTTGAACCCCGGAACCGCACGGGCACTCGCATGTGCCATACCGTCGCTGATCGAGAGTACCGCTGCAGGGCGATGATATTCCTGGGCAAGCTTTGCGGCGACAATACCTATGACGCCGACATGCCAGTCGTTACCGGCAACCACTAGAACCGTCGGGAGCGAATCCCCGTACATCGCCTTGACTTGCTCTAGGGCCATGTCGGTAATTTCGGCCTCCTTCTGCTTGCGCTTGCTGTTCCATTCCTTGAGTTCCGCCATGAGGGCGTTCGCTGCGGCCATGTTCGGGCTCAGCAACAGTTTCAGCGCCGGGTCAGGGCGTTCCATGCGGCCGGGAGCGTTCAGGAGCGGGGCGAACTTGTACATGACATCGATGCCGCCGACACGGCCGTGGCTTTTCATGAGGTCGCCATACATTTCCTGCAAACCGGGCCAACAGCTGCCGCCAATCGACTTGAGGCCCGCCTTTGTAAAGGACCGGTTCTCGGGAGTCATCTGGACCAGGTCGGCAAGCGTTCCTAGCGCGACCAGGTCCAGGAATTTCCTGGGTTCGGGCAAGCCCAGCCTCGAATACAGCGCACAGACAAACTTGTACGAAACGCCCACGCCGCAGAGTTCAGAATTCGGGTAGGAATCCCCCCCCTGGTGCGGATCGAGCAGGACATCGCATTCAGGAAGCCCATCGCCCGAAGGCTGATGGTGGTCGATGACCAGCACCGACATTCCGAGCCTTTTCGCAAGCGCTATTTCTGCATTCGCCGTAATGCCCGTATCGACCGTAATGACATTCCGCGCCCCCGCACCATGCATTTCCTCGACAGCCGATACCGAGAGCCCATAACCGTCGCCAAAACGATTCGGGAGCCTCCAATCCGATTCCACACCCATCTCCGAGAGGGCGCGCGTCATGAGCGTCACGGCGGACATGCCATCCAAATCGTAGTCGCCAAAAATGAAAACCTTCTCGCCCTTCTTACGCACGGCAAGCAGCCACTCGACAGCGCTTTCCATCCCCTTCATCAGGAACGGATCGTGCACGTCGCCTGCATTCCCGCAAAGCATCCGGTGCGCTTCGGTCAAGGTGCGGATCCCGCGCGACACGAGGAACCGGGCTACGGCATGAGGAATACGCAGGCTCTGCGACATCGAGGATGCCAAAAGTTCTTCATTGCACACCGGTAATTCCTCTGCCTCAGGCGTCATTACTTGTAACCCTCGAAAATTTTAAGCGACAGGTCCTGCAAGCCCATTGTCGGCGACATGCGGCGGGACTCGACACGCGACATCGTCTCCTGCACCGTCACCAGGGCCAGTTCCAGCGAGATCGCATCGACGCGGGGGAAACGTTCGATACCCACGTTGACGGTCGTCTGCGGCAGG
>FLNZ01004540.1_pt1 | contig 10555 bp, 17 predicted proteins | sample 1140391 | NCBI WGS metagenome assembly FLNZ01 (sample SAMEA3878171, study PRJEB12797) | bioreactor metagenome | biome: Moose rumen | place: Sweden | collected 2011-10
CGTGACTTCGCCTACAACATAAGGGTGCTGGGCCGCAAATACAACTGTCCGCTGATGGTGGTGGAAACCGGAGTGGAGGCGAAGAAACCCGTGGAGGGGAAGGTGATAATGAAGGCCATTATAGATGCCTCGAAGAACCGCACCGACGGATTCTGCAAGGGCGTGTTCTACTGGGCACCGGAGGCCGAGGGGCATTATCCGCTGGGAGCATTCCAGAATCACAGACCAACAGCGATTATGGAGGCCTTTACCGAGGCATCGGAATAGACAGGAGAGTGGACGTTATGGCTGTCATTTACAAGGATATACACGAGTTCAGGAAAGAGGACTTGGAAGACTTGTTCCTTTCGGTGGAGTGGTCATCGGGGCACTATCCTGACAAACTTGTGGTGGCAATGCGGAATTTCAGTACGGTTTATTCGGCATGGGACGGAGATAAACTTGTGGGGATGGTGTGTGCCATGGACGACGGCATGATGAATGCCTATCTTCACTATATGCTGGTGCGTCCGGAGTACCATCGTCAGGGCATAGGACACACGCTGCTCGGGATGATGAAAGAGCGTTATAAGTCATACCTGAGGATAATCCTTATTGCCTACGACCGTGAACAGAGATTCTACGAGTCGTGCGGATTCAAGAAGGGCGATGATGCAAAGATATTGAGCGAGGTTTTAGGCATCACCCTCACCCGTACAAGCGCAAAGGACATCACCGCCCAACAAGCCGCTTTTCCTGCCGCAAGCCTCGACCGTACCCACCAACGTTGCCCATTTTCGTCTTTCATTTGCTCTCATGAACACCATTCTCATAATTATGCTGATTTTTTGAGATTGCATCCAGTTTGCGTTCCATTTGATCCAGTTTCTCCATGACCTCATTGTTATTATCCTCAGCCATTGAATCAACAAAGATAGAATTCACAAACGACATACCTATCATTCCTCCCACGAACATAAGAATAGAGAAGAAACAACGTGCAAATACCCCCATATATTGGCCTCCATTTTCTGCTATTGCTTCAGGAAACTCATACCATCCCTCAATGGTGAAAAGCCGAAAAATGCTATATAGACTCACGGCAGGATTGCCGAAATATTCCGGGGTTATATCGCCAAACATGGTAGACGATATTATGGAAAAAACAATCATAAAAACCATAAAGCCGATTAGCACCAGCGGAGAGGCCTTGATTGCCAACTTTATGCCACTCAGAAGTTTGTCTATATTAGGGATAAAACGTAGCAACCTGAACGTCTTGAATAGTCTTAATGCACGCAAGGCAAGTATAGGACTCTTTACCATGGTTTGTCCCATAAACGGACTTGCTAAAGATGGCAATGCTATTAGTAGCACTATAAAATCAAATTTATTCCATCCCGAGCGCCAATATTTTTTCCATCCAAAAGTTTTGATTTTTGCGATTGCCTCAAATACAAACACAAGAGTAAAAAAGGCATCAGAAATTTCAAAAAAAGTCACTTGAGGCCAAAAACCACTCAGAAACACAATGGTGGTGTTGAGCACTATAGCATAAAATATAATTCGCTCGTCACAGAACAACCTCTGAATATTTTTCATTCTACAACTAATTTAAAGCAACCGATATCATTTTACCACATAAACCATTTTCCCCCCCCCAACAATGCCAGAGATAAAAATCGTCGTTTAATAAGAGTTATTTTCGTCGTTTCCTTTTTGGTTTACCGAATATCAGTTGCCATAGCCACCGCCCGAGTTTGGCGTTCAAGCCCATACGTGTGGTGGGAATGCCGGTGGTCGTAGCCACCTTGCGCTTGAGGGTGCTGATACCCAGCATGCGCTTCCACGAGAAGTTGAAATATAGTCCTCTGAATATTCTCATACTACAGTAACAGGAGACAGAGAGCGAAAATCAGTATTGTGAAACATCCTCCACACGCACAGCCTTTTTTTTCTTTAGCCATCTCTTCCGTTATTTATTTGCAGCTTTTTAAGCTGCGTTGATACATCTCGATACGTTTCTTGTAGCCCTCGATGACGGAATCGTGACGGGCCGCGACCGATATTTTATCTTTGCGATAGCGAGCTTTTCCCTCTGGACTGCTGGTACTCTTGATTGACGCTGCAATGCGAGCATTGTCTTTCTTTTTTTGTTCGCGCTCGCGGGCGATAGCCGCACGACAGTCTTGAATCGCTTTCTTGTAATATTCTTTACTCATATTTGTGTGATTTTAGATAATAATTAAAACTTATTTGTTTTTATTGATGTATTCAACATAATAGTCAACCGAACTGCCCAGCAAGTCAACAGGCCCGAGTTCGTAGTCCACCTCCTCGCCAGATACTTCCACTTGCACCATCTTGCCGGCCTTGGGGACAAAAATGTAACTGTCGGGGTCGTTAATATCGCTTCCCACACGGGAGATGACGATGAAATCCTCGAATGTACCCCAGTAGTTGAAGGTGTCAGGCGTGGTGAAGCGCCGTGGAGCCTGCTTGCTCCATCGTGTGTAACTGGCTTTGATTTGGGTCATCACCGGATGATTTGGCGCGTCATATTTGAATTTGCTGGTCATGGTGGTGCCATACTTCATGGTGAGCCTGCGTGTAGCCGGGTCCACTTTGTAGGTCATGGGCTGCGTTCGGTCGATGCTCACGTCATACTCCACGTATCCGTCTTGCTCATCGGGTGCCCTGCGGCCGCCGCGTGGACCGTAGCGCGGTGTCACTCCCATATACCACTCAGAGTGGTGCGCCGTGGCATTTTGTATGGCGTGCCCGCGTCCGCCGGCATCAAAAGCGATATAGTCGGTTACACTCAAGTTCTTGCCATAGAAGTCATTGGTCTGTTTCACGAAGCCTTGTGCCGTGTTCACGTTTTCGTAGTCGTAATGTTCCTCCACATCCCAGTGCAGTAGGGCGGGGCCGAAATAATACTTCCCTGCCGGAATTGCAGTTGGTGTTATCTTGTTGAACGCTATGTCGTGGTCCCATCGCACACGGCGGAACTCTTGGGTTCGTCCGTTAAGGATGCAGCCAAAGCACAACTTCAGTTCTTTAGAACTTATCCGCTCCACAAAGCCGTGAAACACGTATGGCGTATCGCCCTCAACACGCATCAGGATGCAATAGGCCAAATGATTCTTAAACGAAACGTAGTGGTACATCATCGTTTTCCCATTGTCAAACGATGCGATAGGGCCCTCGTTGTTTTGAGCGCTCCTAATGGCATTAGCGAGAGCCTTTGGGTCGAGCGCCCTGTCGGCGACAAAGTCGGGCAGTTGTTGAGCGCGTAACGGAAATGTCGTGAAGAAGGTACACAGCAAGACAAGCAAAGTGACTGTCGGGACGACATTGTCAATGGTATTGGAGAATGTTCCCCATAGGCCCTTGATAATTGGCTTCTTGTAGTCCTCTTTACTCATGTTGATACTAAGTGGCTTTTAAATGCCGCATGAGGGATGCGAATGTACATTCGCCCTCTCACGCGGCGTTTAGACTTCAGTTACTGGCCATTGATGAAATCCACCAATTTGCTTCCGAATTGGCGTGTTGTCCAGTTAGGGTCGTACTCAAATCCTATGCGCTCGGCGATTTCACGAAGAGCGCCTTTGGTGTTGTCATAGATGCGGTGTACACTGATGCTACCCGAGTCCTCTACTGTGACGATGTACTCGCCATTAATTGCTGATTTTTTTGCCATAATTGAAATGAATTAAAAGTTTGTTGATTAATAATTGTCACTCCTTGCCGGCGACTTTCGAGGCGGCATCGGATGCTGTTTCGGCCACTGCCGAGGCGGCGTCGCCCACACGTTTGGTGATTTCATCCCAAAGTCCCATTAATTATAGGACGAGCGCAATAATGTTAATTATAATGATTGCTAAGTAAATTATAATGATTGCTAATAAACATTTTCCAATGAGTGTGTGTAGAAAGAAATTCTTCAATTTCTGCACCAGAGTCTTTGGTGTCTCGTTTGTGATGGGGGTGAGCGTCGGGATGGACGCGGGTGGCGGCGGTGTTGGTTGGCTAGATGGCATTGATTGACGAGGCGGTCTATTATAACCATGTTGAGCCATATACTCAATGAGCCTACGGCCTAATTCGGGGCCGCTCCATACCTTGTTATAGACGAATCCAACTTCATCTGCAATTTCCATGAGTTTCTTCTTGGTTCTGCCGGCTCTATCTTGATAAGTATCATAAATTATTTTGCCATCTCTCGTAATATCTACATTGGGATTGGTTGTTACTCCACTGCCGCCATAATCAACGAAATAGCGAATAGCCAAATCCTTATAGTAGACAATTGTCTTAGCTGTTGCCATGATAAAAATCAGTTTTTTTATGAATGATATTGAATTGTAATTATTGCACCAATGACAAGGCTTGCCTCGTCAGTGAAACATCTGTATCTCACTTGATTATCAACACCGCATTGTATTTATATTGCATAACCCAAGTTTCGCCAGTTGCTGATAAGTAACAATAGACAAGGTCTTTGCTGAACTTGCGATTCTTGTGTTAATTATTATTCGGAAGCGTGTTGCATAAGTTTAGTGATGTACAGTCTTGTGCAGGCTATTGCTGTCTGCACAAGACTTCGTCAAAGCATCTTGAATTGTCACTCCTTGCCGGCTGCGGCGAGGGTGATGTCGTTGTTGCTCAGTTTTGTGTTGTCGGCATTAGCCATTTTAGAATTAAACTACTTGCTGCCGATGAAGTCGACAATCTTATCGAAGAGAGCCGCTTTGTCCCAATCGGGGTTGACCTGGAGACCGATGCGCGCGGCAAGAAACTTCAGCAAACTCATTGCATCATTGGGAACATCGTTGATTGAGGTAGATGCCTGGTCTTGCTTCTGCAATGCGGGATTGTCGTTGAGAAACTTGATGAACTCTTGCCCCAATTTTATACCGCTCCATTTAGCGTTATATTCAAAGCCAACTTCTTCGGCGAACTCTATTAACTTCTTCTTTGTCTTTCCTGCTTGGTCATCCCATGTTGTGAAGTACAGTTTTTCTCGCCCGTCTTCAAACTTGGTAATACCCACGCAAGCTGAATCATAAGAGTATTGTTTGTAAAATGTTCCACGCCTATACCCTCCGAAATAATAATCAGAGGAGTAATAGATGTTCCAATCTTTATACTTTGATGAAATATTCATAAGAAATATATTTTGAGGTTGAAATGAATTTAAAGATTGTTGATAAATAATTGTCACTCCTTGCCGGCTGCAGCAAGAGTGATGTCGTTATTGCTCAGTTTGGTGTTGGCTGCATTAGCCACTTGGACACCGATGCCATAGAGTTCGGTAACCTTTTTCTCGAAGTTGCCGACACGAATGTTGGAGCCCACCACGATTTCTCCGCCATTGGCACCATCTTTCTTGATGGATGCCAGGGTGGCGTCGTCATCAGCAGGGGTCTTACACGATGTGGTTGTGTACACGCGCAGGCTGCAGCCAAACGCTTTCTTGAAATTGGCCTTCAGGGATTTTACCTTCATGCGGCCATCTACTTTAAAATCTGCCATAAGAATTACGTTAATGAAATGTTATTGAAATTGTTACTTAATACGATTTTACTTCTTGTTGAGCATAAATGACACTCCAAAGATGACTACAAGTGAAGTGATTAGGTTGGCGAGCAGTAGCCAGATGACCGTACCCAACGCCATATCGGCTCCCAGCTCCCGGCACAGGCACAAGGCCTGCGCCGGCGGCCAACTTGCAATGCCGGTTCACCACATCGACGATTTGTTCGGGCATCAGTTTCTGAGCCTGCGAATTTATCATCTTACCGATGAGTTCCTCGGCGCTGGATGTGAGAAGGGCTTTAGGAGTCATCGATTATCTAAAACTTATTGTTCCAAAATAATAAACTCGGTGCGTCGATTCACCTCAAGCGAGTCTTTTGAGAGCGGCTTCGACGAGCCGTAGCCCTTGGCTTGCAGTCGATCGGCTGCGATGCCTTCCTTGTTGACAAGGAAATTGACAGCCGCCTGCGCGCGGTCTTCGCTCAACTTTAGATTGACTGCTTCGGTGCCTTCGCTCGAGGTGTGGCCCTCGATGCTCAGTTTGAGTTCGGGATTGCGGCTCAAAACCTTTGCCAAGTCGTGAAGGGCGAGTTTGGCGTCGTCGTTGAGTTCGGCTTTGCCCTGCTCAAACTGTGCGGCGTTGTAATTCTTTTCAATCTCGTCAATTTGCTCGACATAGACCGTGTCGTGTACCACGACCTCCTTGAGCACTTCTTTCTCAACTATCTGCGGTTCTTTCTTACCGCCAAATGCCAACCACGCGATAACGCCCAGCGCGCCAAGGCCGAGCAGCGCCCACAGCCAGATGGGGATGCCTTTTTTCTTCTCCTCTTTGGGTTGGGGCGGCACATAGCCGTTCAAAAACTCGAGATAGAATGAGCCTTTTTTGCCAAAACCTTTCTCGGCTGGGTCGAATTGGGCAATCTCAATGTCATAGAGCTTTGCCTGCTCAATGGCTCGCTCAAATGAGGGCTTGGTCCACATCTTCACCACCGACACCTTCTGCCCGTCGCCCATGGTGAGCAACTCGTCCTCATTCTTGAAGTAGCCGTCCCAGTTGGCGGTTGTGCCTTTCTCCTCGGCGGGGATGAAAATCTCGGCTGTGCCCTTGTCGGGGTTGAGCGAGTTGGGGAACGCCTGACGGATGTCGTCGAGCGTGGCATGCGGATACATTGTCATGTAGGCATGCATGATGCCCAGAGCAGTACGGTTTTGCGCTTTACCGTAAACGCGGATTTTACTTGCCATAGGTATTATTCAAATGAAATTTCGAGTTCGGGTTCTTCTTTCACCATATCGCAAAGCAGGAGGACTGCTGTTGCCTGGTCCATGCCAAGGGCATCAGCGATGGAAAGCAGGTTGTCCACCTCGTCGCCAGTGAGCACGCCGTCGCACAGTGCCATTTGCATCAGCGCTTCAAACACGATGGGCACATCTTCCTCATCGACTTGTGATGCTGTCTGCTCAAGGTATTTGGCGATTTGCTCGTCATTCATTTTCTCGGTAGAAGCATTAGCTTCTTCAATCAGTTTCTTGAACTCATCGGCCGGCAACTCCAGCGCCTCGATGATCTCATCGGTGGTTTCACGTTCCACTTCGCTGTACTCGCCATCGCACCACACGATTGATGACACAAGCGATGCTATCGTTTTGATATCTGTTTTCATTTTCATGTAGCTTTAAAAAGTTATCCAAATAATCTCTTGAGTCGGTTTGCGAGGCTATTCTTCGCCTTGCGTGCTTTTGCCATACGTTCGGCAATGGCTTTGCCCTCCTTGGTACGCTTATCAACCTTGCCACTCTGAGTTTTCTTCAGAGTGCTTTTCTTGGTTGTGGTTGATGACTTGGCTCGCGCTGCACGAGCCTTGGCCATGCGCGCGGCAATGGCTTTGCCCTCCTTGGTACGCTTATCCACCGTACCGTCTGCATTTTTCTTTACTGCCATGGGTTATTTAATTAATAGGTAATTACTTTGAATATTTTGATTTTAGTTCTTCCATGTCCTTCTTGGTAGCATTCTTGGGAATATCCGGGAGCTTGGCCAATGTCATCTCGTCCAAAGCGAGCACCCAGTCGTCACCAGAGCCTATCTTGACCTTCAGTCCGAACTGCTCCTGCAAGTCCTTGATGAAACCGGCCACCGTCTTGCTCCCGCGGCATTCATAACTGCCGGTGGTCTTCACCAGATCGGCCACTTTCTCGCTGCCGGTGCAGCGCTTGTTGCCGTTGTACACACGCAGAGTTCCACCGAACTCCGCTTTAAATCTCTCACAAAGGGTCGACACCAACAGGCGTCCATCTACTTTAATCTGCATAGCGATAATTTTTAAGAAAAAAATACTAATATTGAATTTAAATAGGATGTTTACCATAACTATTGAACACGCGCCAGTGCTTAAGCAAGATGGCCAAATAGGCCTCATTCGAGCAGTTGGCGAAGGGGCGTTCGGCATGAGCCAAGGCTTGGAGCACCTGCTTGTTGAATCGGTCGCTACTTAGTGGGTTGCCCGTGGTGTCGGCATCAAGTCGGATGTTGCGGATAAAGCGGCAATAGTCTTCACGGCCAAGTAGTAGCGATAGGTTTCCTTCATTGAACTTGCCCATCCGCCACAGGTAGGCATCAAGCACATCGAATTGCTGGAAACCTTGGAAAGTGCCATCCCCATCAAACAAGGACCTGCGCAACTGATTGATGCAACGCACGTACGGCTCAATGGCGGGCGTTTGCGGTAACCGCTCCACCGGCTTGAGCTTGAGCATACGGCACACGATGGGATAGGATTCCTTGGCCAGACGGTCGTAGATGGGAAAACCTTTGGAGTACCGTTCGGGCTCTTGGCACAATTCGTAGTAGGCATACTTGCTGAGCAGTGACATCTGTTTGCTGCCCTCTCGCAAGTCCTTTTGGATTCCGTAAGGCTCATCAAACAGCTTTTTGACATCCTCGCCCATACAGGCGATAGCATAGAAGTAGTCACGTGCCTGGCGTTGCGTGCCAAGTGACAAAATCTTCTCAGCCATTTCCTCGATAGAGAAATAGCTGTACGAGGCATTTGTCGAGTAAAGTGAGTCGATAACTGTCAGTCGCAATATCAACTGGCCTTTGTTGTACTCGCCATGCTTGAAGATGGAGTTGATAATGGCTCGTTGGTTGATATAATCAGCTTTTGATAAGTCGATTTCCCCGGAAACAAGTTCATCGTACACGATGTGCTTAAGTATGTCAACAATCAGGCTCTTCATTCTCATTGATGAACAATTTAGCATTAATGCTGCCACGTCGCCATGCAGCCCGGGTGGCGGGGTAATACATAAAGAAAGCGTGGACTGCTTTATGCCACGCTCGCCATTTGAAGGTCCTGAGAAAACCTGAAGACACTAAGAGTGAAATAAGATGACAGCCCACGCTTGTATAAGCGCGGAAGCTGTTTTTCCTTCGTCCCGTGTCTTGTTTTGTAGAATTTCTCAGGTTCTCAAATGACAGGCGTCAGCAAAAACGCTTCTCGTTATTCGCAATGTCGGTGCAGATTGTATCGAATCCGCGTCCCAAAGTTAGCAATTGTTTTCTTTTTCACAAAACATTTTTTAACTTTTTCCAAAGTTTTGTTCAAAAAAAAGTCCTGTAAAAAGCGGGCGGCAGAGTTGCGGGTAATTCCCCTGCAGGGTGGCCACCACTGTGCCGCCTCGCTTGTCCCCCCCCGATGGGCTAACCGGCCATCAGGGGGGCGGAATTCTCAGGTTTCAAATGACTGTTTGTAATCACGCTACCTATTTTGGGCGCTAAGTTACAGCCTTCGCAATACTCGCGCATGGTTCATTCCGGTTCATTTTTTTGGTGATTCGCAAATAAAATCGTGGTTTAATGGCCGTGATGTGGGAAATCTTTAGTAATTTCGCAAAAATTCAGCGAGTTGCAGTCTTGTATGCAACTCGCCGAGATCCAGTTCGTCGATATAGGTTTAGATAAAGTTGACTGCGCCCCAACAGTGTTCAAGTAAACTTGACTTTGTAGTCGGCTTGCACAAATTCGCAAAATCAGCGCGTTTTTGATTGAATTGGCGGGAATCAAAAAACGGCGGCAACCATTTCTTTGCCTAACTTATGAATGTGTGCAAGGATTGCTTGCTCACGCTCAGCCGAAGGCTTTTTGAATCCATTTATATAATTCCTTAGCAACGTGGGGTTTATGCCTAATGTCCGGGCAAATTCCGCGACATTGATTTCTTTGTGGGTAAGGAAAAATTTTTGCAACGCTGTAGGTTCGGCATCATCATATTTGAAACTCTCGAAACTAATGTCTTCGTCAATGTTGCGCCAATGTATGCCGCCATGGCCTATGCTAAAATCGTTACGCTGCTCATCGGTTGCGGCATTTAAACGTGGATACCATAGCAATGACTGGCGAAGAACTATGCCCTTCTCGTCCTTCCCGTAAATATATTCGTCATCAAACCATATTTCAACAATTCTCATCTTCTTATCCTTCTCACTTGTTAAAATGTTCATTCCAGTGGTTGATAATAATATCAGCATTTTCGTCAATAACTGATTTAATCTTTTTGAAGTCAGAAGCTTTTATTTTTACCTTTTCGCGTAAGACAAATTCGTCGTCTGTCAGGTCAAAGATTGCGTATCCGCCGTTACCCTCAACGTGTACATGAATCGGCTCATGTTCACGGCTATAGAAGAAAAACGAAAACCCGAAAAATCTGAATATCTCTGGCATAATGTTTTTTTGCTTATTTGTTTTCAAGTGCAAAGATAGGAATTATTTTCGATACCACAAAAATATAGACTAATCAAATTTTCGCTATCTGCGCGGCTTGTTTTTTGGTGATTCGCAAATAAAATCGTGGTTTAATGGCCGTGATGTGGGAAATCTTTAGTAATTTCGCAAAAATAAAGACAGTTAATGCGAGAATCAATTACAGACACATATGGGGCACAGAACGAAGCGTATAGAAGAGAGAGGGGACGAAAAACACCGAAAGCCGTTTATTTACAAAGAGTTGCGAGGGTTGAGGCTATGAGG
>FLNZ01000133.1_pt1 | contig 10547 bp, 9 predicted proteins | sample 1140391 | NCBI WGS metagenome assembly FLNZ01 (sample SAMEA3878171, study PRJEB12797) | bioreactor metagenome | biome: Moose rumen | place: Sweden | collected 2011-10
GGGGAGGTCGGGGTATGTGATTTTTAGTGTCACTCTTTAATGTGTCCGCACTTGTCGCAGGTGAGCTTGTAGCTGTTGTCGGGGTCGACGACCATCACGCCGTCGCATTCCGGCACTTCGCACGGGAGTTCTCCCGGCATCACTTCGCGGTAAGTTTCCTTATCCATTTTACAATTCCTCACTAGATTCTTCGACTTCGCGCCTGCGGCGTTTCGCTCAGAATGACACAACAAACCTACGCTTCAATTTCCTTCAGGTAACGAGCGAGGGCGTCCTGCCATGTGGGGAGCGGTTTGAAACCGGCTTCCACGAGTTTGCTCTTGTCAAGCCTGCTGTTGAACGGGCGTGCAGCCTTGCTGAGGCCGTATTCCGCGGTCGTCACAGGCACAACTTTCGTTGCCATGCCGGCCTGCTTGTAGATTTCGCAAGTAAAGTCGTACCAGCTGATGAACCCGCCTTCGTTCGTGGCATGGTAATACCCGTACTTTTCGGTCTCGTTCATGTCGATGAGCAGGCGAGAAAGGTCGAGCGTGTAGGTGGGCGTTCCAATCTGGTCGTTCACCACGCGCACGGTGTCGTGAGTCTTGCCCACGTTGAGCATCGTCTTGATGAAGTTCTTTCCGTTGAGGCCGAACACCCAGGCAATGCGCACAATGAAATACTTTTCGAGAGTCCCGCTCACGGCAAGTTCGCCCTCGAGCTTGGTCTGGCCGTAAACGTTCAGAGGCTTGTAATCCTTGCAGTCGGGCTTCCAGGGTTCCGTTCCCTGGCCGTCAAACACGTAGTCCGTGCTGATGTAAGTCATCTTGCAGCCGAGTTTCTTGCAGGCATTCGCGATGTTCTGCGTACCGCCCGCGTTTACCGCACGGACCTTCGCGACATTCGCATCGTCCTCGGCCATGTCCACAGCCGTCCATGCGGCACAATGAATCACCGCATCCGGGTTCACTTCAGAAATTGCCTTTTCGACAGCCGCGGCATCCGTAATGTCGAGCTGCACGTAAGGCATCGTTGTCACGGCACTGCCATCGGCAACGCCGCTATAGGCCGGAGCCATATCCGAGCCCACGCCCGTATGGCCACGCTTCGCAAGTTCATTCATCACGTCGTGGCCCAGCTGGCCACCCACACCCGTCACAAAGAATTTCATAGTAAAACCTCTAGGGAGAATATAGAAAATCTATCCCTAGCCAAGCACGAACTTCTCGATAACCTCGGTGATTCCCGAATGGTTGTTGTCGTTTACCGTCACGTAGTCGGCAATGTCCTTCGCCACCTGCGAGGCGTTCGCCATCGCGACACCGGTACCTGCCGCCTCTATCATCGGGCAATCGTTTTCTTCGTCACCCACGGCAATCGTATCGGCAACCGGCACCTTGTAGAAGTCGGCCATGAACTTTACCGCAGCGCCCTTGTTGCTTAGCATGTGCGAAAACTCGAGCATCTCGGGCTTGCTGAACACGTCGAAGAGTTTGCCCTCGGTAGTCTTCCGCATCTCGGTACGGAAATCCACGAGGCCCGAATGTTCGAAGGGCGTAATGATGTTTACCTTGATGGGCGGCTTCACCACGACATTGACAAACTCGCCGTAATACTCGCGGATATCCTTCACAACAACGTAATCCATCTTCATCAGGCGGCAATACGTCTTGAGCTGTTCCGTCTCGTATTCCGAGACAACGAGGTCGCCCGAGTAGGTGTGCGCGTGCATCCCGCGAGCGTGCGCGGCATCCATGATGGCCTTGACCTCATCGACGGGAATGTAGCGCGTGAGAATAGGCTTCTTCTCGCCGCAATCGTAAATGAGCCCGCCGTTGAAACTCACGAGGAAAAATCCAGGTTCCAGGAACCCGTACTGCTCCGCCAATTGCTTCACGCTCGTGAGCGGCCGGCCCGTAGTCATCACGAACTTGTGGCCTGCATCGATCATCGCGCGAATAGAGCGCATGTCGGTTTCCGAAATGCGCTTGTCATCGGTCAGGAGCGTACCGTCAAGGTCTGTGAACAGAATTTTCATCTTTCCCTAATATAGCATTCAAATAGGGACAAAATAGCGGTATAACGCAAAATACCGCCCAGCGGTCGATATCAGGCGATAAAGTGCAGAATTATGGAATTAGTCCTTGACGCAGCGGACGGAGAATCCGAACGCTTTAGTATCGCCGTCATCAGTCGACAGATACGCAATATCATTGTTATTACCCACACTCATATTGTACACTTCTTGATTTTCCTCTGTGGAACTCCAAAAGCCTGCGACGGTCGCCTCATGATCATCGAAGCAAGGATCCCCCCAGGAACCAAACATGTATTCCCCAGGAAGCGCCGAGAAGCCGGACTCATTCGTACCAGTGCCTCCCAAGTACCAGCCAAATGCAGACTTGAGCGCCGAACCGGTCTTTGAATTCCCACCGACGGCAGTCAATAGAGTTTCAAATTCCGTTTTGCTCGGCAAGTGCCATCCATCCGGGCAAACGCCCTGAATATTCCCCGACGGCAGGGAGCACGTTTTCCCATAGCCGCATTCCTCCTCAGTTTTGCCAACCGCATCCGCCCACCAATAAAGACGGCCGTATTTCTCGCAAAATTTCGTAGAATCGATAAAGCAGTGGCTAGAGGCCGTTTCAAAATTGAGATTTTCCGCCATCCATACCTGGTCTCCAATTTTCACGGTCTTGTACGTTCGACCGTCGCGGGAATCTGTCAACTCGCCATATTCAACATTCGGGTTGAACGGACTCTCGCTAGACAGGGATGACTGTTTTTCACCCTGGAGACAACGGACAGAATAAGCATTTTGCTTGGACACTCGCCACCAAGACTCATACGTTTCACTATAGTACAAACGCATCACGTACGTTTCATCGTCGTTGAACTCCGACGCATTCCAAAAATTAACCACAACGCCCACACCGCCATATTTGCCATTGTCCATACCGCCAGCAGGTAATGCAGAAAAACCAGAAATATTCGTATCATCATAAGTTTGCACATAGTCAAAATATGAACCGACTACAAGAAGAGGATTCCAAACGGCACTAGACTTAAGCGCAACACCAGCGTAAGCTTTGTTTGAAACAGCTGTAGTCAACAAGGTATCCCATTCGGCCCAGCGTGGCAAGTGCCACCCGCTCGGGCAAGCATCCACAGCAGCATACCAAGTGTAGAGCCGGCCAAACTTGGAGCAGCTACTTGCGGAATCTCCATAGCAATAACTATTTGCCGATTCGTAGTTCAGATTCTCCGCCATCCACACCTGATTGCCAATTTTCACGGTCCTGTAGGTCTGGCCATCGCGGGAATCGGTCAGTTCACCATACGAAATTTTCGGGTTAAAAATACTTACACTACTGCTAGACTCACTCGTCTCGCTTGAACTTGACACCGGTGTAACGCTGGAGGAGGACTTCGCCGAACTGCTACTTGATTTTGCACTGCTGCTCGTCATGGCGGCCTCGGAGCCGCCATCTCCCTTACTGCTACTGGATACACTTGTCTCGCCATCGCTCGACTGCGGTGTGACACTAGAGGAAGACCTGCTAGAGGAACTACTTTTCTCCTTAACCCATTTTTCGTCCAAGCACACATAGGTGGCAGAATTTTCCACCACATATGCCTCCATCCCCTCCCGTATGTCGTTACAATCGGGAAGTTCACCAAAAGTCTTCACTTCCAAGGAGAGGGGGGATCCAAATATATTTTCTGTTAAGGGATCAGTTGCGTTTTTGTCGCCACAGGCAGAAAATGCGACAAGGGCAATTGTCGCCAAAAACGGCATCAGGATTTTGGACGGAAATTCCTTCGCCATAGTGACCTCCTGTACATAAACTATACTTTTTGATTTCAAACGTCAACAGGCCGATTACAGCTTTTACCCAGAAATCGGCCAGTAACTAATAACCAATGACTATTGACTAATGACCATTAAAAAAACATATCGCCAAAGCGGACGATGACACCGGCGAAAACGACGCTCACCATGGTCATTAGCTTGATGAGGATGTTGAGCGAGGGGCCCGCGGTATCCTTGAACGGGTCGCCCACGGTATCGCCCACCACGGCAGCCTTGTGCGTATCGGAGCCCTTGCCGCCGTAGTTGCCCTTCTCGACAAACTTCTTCGCGTTATCCCAGGCGCCACCCGAGTTGTTAAGCATGGTGGCAAGCGCAAACCCGCTCGCAAGCCCGCCTGCCAACAGCCCGAACACGCCCGCCACTCCCATGAAGAGGCCCACCAGCACGGGCACGACCACCGCAAGGATAGACGGCACAATCATCTCGTGCTGGGCACCCGTCGTAGAGATATCCACGCAGCGCGCGTAGTTCGGCTCGGCGGTGCCCTCCATGATTCCCGGAATCTCGCGGAACTGGCGGCGAACCTCCTCCACCATAGCACTTGCAGCACGCCCCACCGCCTTGATGGTAAGCGCACAGAACACGAACGTCATCATCGCGCCGATAAACAGTCCGCCGAGCAGCATGGGGTTCATCAGGTTCAGGTTGTATATCTGCATGAAGTCCGCGTAGTTTACCTTGCTCGCGACCATACCGAGCAGGTCGCCATTCTCAGCAATCGCACGCGTGCCGCCATCCAGGAACTTGACGCCAGCGACACCCGAAAGCGCATTCGCAAGGTCGCTCGCGCCGTTCGCAAACGCGACGGAGCCCACCTTCCACACGCCCTCCGCAGAGGTCGCGAGGTGCCCGAGCCAAATCTTCACTTCTTCCACATACGAGGCGAGCAAAGCCATCGCGGTAAGGGCGGCAGAACCAATCGCGAATCCCTTGCCCGTCGCGGCGGTAGTGTTCCCGAGCATATCGAGTTCGTCGGTACGGGCGCGCACTTCGGGGTCGAGGCCCGCCATCTCGGCGTTGCCGCCCGCGTTGTCGGCAATCGGCCCGAAGGCATCGGTCGCAAGCGTAATGCCGAGCGTGCTGAGCATACCCACCGCGGCAAAGCCCACGCCATAGAGGCCCATCGCCATGTTGTCAAATCCGCCGGAACATCCGAACGAGAAGATGATACCCACCACAATCGTCACCACCGGAAGCCCCGTGGAGAACATGCCCACAGATATGCCGTCGATAATCGTGGTCGCGGCCCCGAGTTTTGCCTGGCCCGCAATGCCACGCGTGGGCTTGTACGCATCGGAAGTGTAGTACTCGGTAAACTGCCCGATAAGGATTCCCGCGGCAAGGCCCGAAAGCACGGAGCCGAATATGCCCATCGATATGAAGTCGAGTTTCACGAGCACGAGGAGCGCCATGAGGATAAGCACCGAGGAGCCAAGCGTCCCCGTAAGGAGCGAACGCAACAGCGACTTCGTGTCGGCGGTTTCCTTCGTGCGCACCGCAAAAATCCCCACGAGGGAAAGGACAATCCCGATTGCCGCCACCACCATCGGGGCGATTACGAGCTTCATGCCGCCCATCGGGAGGGCCGCCCCGAGGGCAGCCGTCGAGAGTATGGACCCGCAGTAAGATTCGTAGAGGTCAGCGCCCATCCCGGCGACATCCCCCACGTTGTCACCGACGTTATCCGCAATGGTCGCCGGGTTGCGCGGGTCATCCTCGGGGATGCCCGCCTCGACCTTGCCCACAAGGTCGGCGCCGACATCGGCCGCCTTCGTGTAAATGCCTCCACCCACGCGGGCGAACAGCGCCTGCAGGGAGGCACCCATCCCGAAGGTAAGCATGGTCGTGGTGATTTCCACCATCTTCGCGTGCGCCCATTCTGCGTTATTTACCATATCGGCGCTCCAGGCCCCGAGCGAGAGCTTTGTGGCCACATCGGCACCGAATTTCCACACGTTGTTGTCGTAGATGTAGTTGAGCGCAAAGAACCAGGCCGAAATATCGAGCAGGCCGAAACCCACCACCACGAGCCCCATCACAGCACCGCTCCGGAACGCGATGACAAGCCCGCGGTTCAGGCTGCTGATGGCGCCATTCGCCGTACGGGAACTCGCGTATGTCGCGGTCTTCATGCCCAAAAAGCCACAAAGCCCGCTAAAGAAGCCGCCCGTAAGGAAGGCCACCGGCACGAACGGGTTCTGGATGCCCATGACGGCAAGCACCACGAATACCACGAAAAGCACGGCAAATACGATGGAGACCGTCTTGTATTGCCGCCGCAGGTAGGCAAATGCACCCACGCGCACGAAATGCGCAATCGCCTTCATCTTGCGGGTGCCGTCGGGTTGCCGCTTCATGAAGCGGTAGAAGAATAACGCCATGGCGAGCGCAATCAACGCTGCAACCGGAACCAAATACCAATAGCATGGAATAGTAAGCATAGAGACCTCTTTTTTACTAGACCTGGCCGGCATCCGACGACCTTATAAAGAAATCTATACCCAAAAGAGCCGAAAAGGACTATTTTTTTTAAATTTTCCCTCCATGTTGGAAAGCCTCAACCTCCATTTCGCGTTCTACGACTGGCTGCTCGTGTTCATGGTGACCGCATTGGGCGTTTTCAGCGCCTACACCAAGGACCCGCAACTCAAGGCCGTAGCCGCCACCATCCCCATCCCCTGCGGGTTCGCCTACATAGCCGTCGGGCTCCCGATGGGGGCCGCAAACGCCATTTCGGGGTTTATGTGCTTTCTCTACGTGCATATCGTGCGAATCCTCCACTACAAGGTCAAAATCCCGATTATTCCCTCCATCGCGCTCGGACTCGCCTTCTTTGTCGCCCTCGGCACCTTCCTCATGCCTATCGTCCCCGATACCGAGGCCATGTTCCTCGGGGTATGCGCATTTGATTTAATCGTAGGAGTAATCTTCTTTCAAAAGCAGAAGTACAAGTCCGGCGTACGCTACAAGACCCCGCTCCCCGTGTACATCAAGGCCCCGGCCATCGCGGGTGTCGTCTCGGGCCTCATGGTCATCAAGCACCTCATGGGCGGGTTCTGCACAAGTTTCCCGATGATGAACTCCATCGTGAGCTACGAGAGCCGCTACTCCCTGGGCGACCAGTGCAGGCAGCTCCCGCTGTTCCTCATCGCGGGCCCCATCATGTTTATCGAGATGCGCTACCTCGAAATATACCTCCACCTGAACCACTGGATAGTGCTCCTGTGCGGGTATGCCCTGTTCGCGTGCATCTACTGGCCGCTGAACCAGGAACTCAAGCGCCGCAACGAGCGCGCCGACGCATCGTATTCGGGCGAAAAGAAGTGAAAATTGCCACAAAAGGGCGTTTTAGGGCACCTTTTGCCAAATTTTTACTTGTAAATCGGGGTAGAATAAATTAGATATAGAATTATGAAAAAAATAGCAGTTCTCCCCATTTCCCTGTTTGCTGCACTCGCCCTCACCGCCTGCGGTGACGACAGTTCCAGCGGTCCCGACAACACGACCCCGAGTTCCGGCATCGAACAGCCGGGTTCATCCGACATTCTCCCCGGCTCGTCTTCTGACGTTACTCCAGACATTCCCGGCAGTTCCGCTCTCCCGACAGAAACATCGTCCTCGAGCACAGAGTCGGTAGGCCCCAGCGTGGAATTCACTACGGAAGCTGTCAATGTACCCGATATGGGCTGCGTATCCGAAGCGCTCCCCGCCAATATCGCTTCCGGCGTGAAGATTACTTGCAACGAAAAGTATGCAGGCAACATTCTCGACGACAGCGACCCCACCCCATTTGACCCGAATGCCGCCGCCTACACGAACTTCGTCGGCATCCAGAAGATTTTCGCTACATTACAGCCGACAGACAAGGCCGTATTCATTATGCGTCATGCCGACCGTACCAGCACCGCCGAAGGCGGCTTGCTTACCGGCCTCGGTTACCAGCAGGCCATTGCCGTGGGCAAGAAAATTGCGAGCACCGAAGAGGTCAAGTTCTGGCACTCTGAAATAGAGCGCACGCTGCAGACCTGCATGGGCATAGCCCAGGGTCGCGGACAGACCACCATCTCGCACATGGCTCTTGCCGACCTGAATGGCGGCTGGTTCGAAAAGGACAACGCCAAGATCGAAGAATACAAGACCACTACCAATAACTACGACGTCATTTCCCGCTGGGCCTATAACGACTACATCGACCCCGCAGAAAACTTTGACGAAGGCTTCTACGACCTGATGGAACGCGGTGCTCAATTCATGAACGAGATCATTCTCGCCCAGGTCGCTCCGCAGAGCCGCATCAGCGTCGTCATCTCGCACGACCAGATGCTCTACCCGCTCACAGTATTCGCAACGAACCGGTTGATGGATATGAAGCACCACGAAGACATGAGCTGGCTCAACTTCCTCGCAGGCGTCGCCGTGATCATCCATGCCGACGGTTCCGTCAAGTACGTACCGGTCATGGGCCTCGACGAAGGCAACGCCTCTGCATAGGCAAGTTCCGGGCATGGACAGCCTGAACCTCAAGATAATCGCACGCATCAAGAGCGACTTTCCCGAAAAATTCGGGATACCACGACAGAGCGGACTTGTGCCCGCTCTTCGTTCTGTTGTACGCTTCGAACCCGAATTCAGGAACACGGACGCGCTCCGCGGGCTGGAAGGCTTTAGCCACCTGTGGCTCCTCTGGATATTCTCGGAGAACGTGCGCGAAACCTGGAAGCCGACAGTGCGCCCGCCGCGCCTCGGCGGGAATACGCGACTCGGGGTGTTCGCCACCCGGAGCAGTTTCAGGCCGAACCCAATTGCGATGAGTTGCGTAAAAATCGAAGAAATCCGCCTTGAGGGAAACGACGGTCCCGAGATTGTCGTGAGCGGCGCCGACCTGATGGACGGCACCCCCATCGTAGACATCAAGCCCTACCTGCCCTACGCGGACTCTGTCCCGAATGCGGCGGGCGGCTTTGCAGAAAGCAGGCGCTACGACAACCTGCAGGTAGAAATCGCACCGGAAATTCTCGGGCACATCCCCGGAGACAAGCGGGATGCGCTCATCCAGGTTCTGGAACAGGACCCGCGGCCCCACTACCACGACGACCCCGAACGCATCTACGGGATTGCGTTCGCCGGAATGAACGTGAAATTCAAGGTAGCGGGCAAAGTGCTGACCGTAACCGGAATCGACAAATAAAAAGCCCCGAGGCTTACGCCCCGGGACCTACTCGAACACTACCCTATCACTCCATTCCAAGCCAAACCCAAGGTTGCCTCCTAACCGGTTTTTCCTTGTTTGCGATTAGAGTTCGCGTTCCAGTATTCTAATTACTTTATCTGAACCTTCTGCACGGAGCGTTCGGAACCGACCTGCACGGAGAGCATGTAGCTGCCCTGCGGGAGCCTTGCGGTATCGAACCCGAGCGAACCGCCTGCAAAACTGTCACTGAAGTCGAGGACGGCCTTGCCCTGCATGCTGAACACCTTAGCGACAACCGGGCTCTTTTCCATCGCGACCGGGATTGTTACCTTGCCCGCATTCACGACAGCCTTGCCGATAACGCGCGACTGGGCCTGCGGCACATCGATTGCCGTAGGATCGACCGTACCGATATAAGAAGAGGAGTACGACGGCCAGCCGTGATGGCGGCTAGAGCTGGACGATTCCACTACAGCCTCGCTCGAGGAGCTCTCAACGACAGCTTCACTACTGCTTGACTCGGCTGCTGTCCCGACAGGCTTGACCTTGTCGCCCAGGACCTCAATCATCTTTTCGGCATAGCGCTTACCGAAGTCGCGGTATTCCTGCGAGGTAAAGTGCACGTTCTGGCCATCGCTCAATGCCTGGTTGAAGCCCTCGGAAGAGACCACATAGAAGTTCTTGGACTGCTGCGGGAGTTTTGCGATGTTGTTGTTCGCTCCGGCACTGCTACCGCTGCGCAAGACCTCACCCGCGAGGAACGGGATATCGTTACCGAGCCCCAGATCCTTGACGATGTTGTCGTAGACGCTCTTGACCTTGGAGGGCCACTGGCCGTTACCGGCATCCGTTTCGCCCTGGTGGAAGATGATGCCCTTGATGACGCCGACTTCCTGCGCTATCTTGCCCATCTCGATCAGGCGGCCATAGGGATTGCCTCCGTATTCGTTGATGCGCTGGGTCATCCAGCTCTGCTGCGACCTCGCATAATTTGCGTAGTTGTTCTTGTCAAACAGGTCGATACTGCATCCTGCAACAGCCACCACGATGACACCCACCTTGATCTGGGAATCCGTTTTTTCGACCATGGTACGACCAAAATAGTCCGTGGGGCCGAGTTTCGCTCCCTGACAGTGCGCCAGCGGAGGCACGGCAGTAGACCATTTGCCCTTGGTCTTGCCCGAGCAGGAACCGTTATTGGCGGCCCAGAGAACCTGGAAACGTTCATCGACAGTCTTGTCCTGCTGCCCGACATCGCCCTGACCTTCCATGTTGGACTGGCCAAACGCGAGATAGATGTGGAAGTTCGGGTCCGGAGCAGCGTATACAGCCGTAGCGGCGCACGCTGCGAGCGCCAAAGTCTTAAGATTCATTTTTTACTCCATAAACAACATAGGCCCATAACCCAAGCCTACAGGAGTTAAAATAAATACAAATCGGGGTCTCTTGACGCCCAAAACAGCAAATTCCGTTGTATAAAAGAGCAACACCAGCCCCTTTTTG
>FLNZ01002965.1_pt1 | contig 10513 bp, 6 predicted proteins | sample 1140391 | NCBI WGS metagenome assembly FLNZ01 (sample SAMEA3878171, study PRJEB12797) | bioreactor metagenome | biome: Moose rumen | place: Sweden | collected 2011-10
GCCGGACCCAAATGCTATAAACTGGAACCACCTGAGGGCCACCTTGGTAAAAGGAGAGATGGAAAATCTCAAAGTGGCCGAAACGAAAGTCCTCGGAGAGAAAATAAAGGTACACGTTTACGAGGAAGTAACCGGCTGGGACCTCAAAGAAGTCACCGTTGGCTCCATGAGAATCGGAGACGGCGCCGTAAAGCTTGGGGAAGTGAAGATTTACGACGGTTTTTCGTCACTTGACCTCGAGCATTTCCACATGGAGGGCGCACTCGCCAGTTATTCCGACTTCGTCAATAAAGTGGTTTTCGACGGCACAATACGGGACGGTTCACTCCTTGACATGCGGGGCACGCTGGGCCATATAGCCTCCACCCTCAAAGAGCGTGGCGTAAGGCTGAAGCTAAGCGGCCATGTGAGAGGGCCCGTCAATGCCATCGGCAGTGAAGAAGGGCTGCGCGCAGAAGATCCCGACAGCGGCGTATCATTCTTCACCACAGGCATTTTCAGGGACGCCGTAAAGATAAGAGAAAGCAGCATGCACTTTGACGTGAAGAACCTTAGCTTCGACATGCCGGGACTTGACGCCTTCCTCGCCTCGTGGGCCCCTGGGATGAAGCCGGCCGTCGGGAAGTTCGCCCCTGGCGAAAGGTTCACGTTCAACGGAACAGTTGACGGTCCTCTGGAGGACCTCGGCATAAAAGGGGATATTTTCTCCCAGGACGGAGACATTCTGGCACAAGTTGGCGTAAAGGACATCCTGGACAAGTCAAAACCCATAACTATTGCCGGGAATATAGGCACCAAGTCGCTTGACCTTGGACATGTACTTGGGATCAAAGACCTTGGAGAGGCCAGTCTTGACGCAAAACTGGGCGTAAGCATAGCCGGGAAGCAAACCGGGATATTCATAGACAGCCTCAGGGTTGCCTCCCTTGAGGCCATGGGATATACGTACACCGGCCTTGAGTGCAGCGGAAGCATGGTAGGGAAGAACATAAAGGCGAAGCTCACTTCTGCCGATCCAAACCTCCGGCTCCGCTTCGACGGGGACATAGACCTTGACCAGGAGCGCTCCGGGGCAGATGCGCACTTCACACTTGACATCCCCCATGCAGACCTTCATGCAATAGGCCTTGACAAACGGGAAATCTCAAAGATAGCCTTGAGCGCGAAGGGAGACATAGTGCGCCACACCCCCTCCAGCGCGTCAGGAGAAGTATCGGCCACAGACATTACCCTCGAGAGCGACCAGGGCAGGAGCAATATAGGAAACCTCATCGCACAGGCCGTCCAGGACGGAAACAACCACAGCATAGACATAAAGTCATCCTTTGCAGACATCTCATTCAAGGGAGACCGCCCTTCTACTGAATTTGCAAAGGATATCACGCAGGCCATTTTCTCCGAAGAGGACAACACCTGCGGCAATTATACCCTTGGATTCAATATAAAGGACGCGCAAAAACTGCTCTCCTTCCTCCATCAGGGCATATATGCCGAAAACGGCACCGGCGGCACCATAACAGTTACGGAGGACGGAAGGATGAACGCCAGCGTCTCGTCCGGCCGCCTCGCCTTGTTGGATAAATACATAAAAGGGCTTTCCTTAAGCGCCTCAAGCAGCCATGCCGATGGTGTCTCCCTGTCCGTCAGCGGCAAAACCATTGCCGTTGGCGGCACATCCCTCACAGACAGCAATCTCAAATTGAACGCAAAACTTACAAGGGAAGCCGGCGGGCCCAGGATTCTTGGAAAGGTACTCCCTTCGGCCACACATCTTGGAGACAGAACATGGGGCTTGTCTTCCGGAGACATCGCATTCCATAACGGAGACATTGAGGTAGACCGTTTTACCGTCGGCAGCGGAGAAATGGAGCTTGATGTTTCCGGAGGGTATTCCAAGACAAAGACAGACACCCTTCGCATCGGCATGAAGCAGTTTGACCTTGCAATGGTGAATACCATCATTGGAGAAACCCCTCAGATTACCGGAAACGCAACTGGAAACGTCATGCTTGTCTCCCCCTCACAGGAAGCCCCGGGCCTGATTGCAGGAATCAATTGCGAAAACATACATGTTTCCGGGAGGTCGCTGGGAGACATTGTTGTGAGAAGCAATTGGGACGAGGGTAACAAGCGCTTTGTCGCCAGCCTCAAAAACAACCTGGAAGGCCGCACAAGCATAGACGTGAACGGATGGCTCTCCCCCTCCACCAAGGATGTAAATGCCACCATGAACCTGGATGCACTGGATCTAGGTTATGCGGCTCCCTTCCTTGAAACGCTGTTCTCTACATTCGAGGGAGCCCTCGGCGGCTCGCTCAGCGTGAGCGGCAAACTTGGAGACCTCAAATTAAGCAGTAAAGACCTTAGCATATCCAATGGCACGATAGCACTGGAATTCACCGGCGTTCCATACAAGGCCGAAGGAGGCCTCTCCCTGGACAATGAAGGCCTGCACTTCACTTCGCTCAGCCTTTCTGACGGGGAAGGAGGTACCGGCAGCGTCGGAGGCCTGATAGACCTTAGGGATTTCAAGAACATCGGCATGAATCTGGAAATACCTTTCAGGAACATGCACGCCATAGATGTAAGGCACCAGGATGGCATCCCGTTCTTCGGTTCCGTTTACGGAAGCGGGAAAGTGAGCTTGAGCGGCCCCCTGAAGCATCTCCTGCTCAGAATAGAGGCCCGCACGCGCTCCGGAGACCTGCACATTCCGCTCGGTTCCATAAGCGGAAAGAGTTCGAAGAACCTTCTCACCTTCAAGGAAGCCCCGCTTCCCTTCGATGCAGACCCGTATGAAATGTTCATCGGCACAAAGAAGGAAAAGGAAAAGGGCAAATCAGACCTTGAACTCCGCCTGAGGGTGACGGCCCGTCCCGGCACGAACATCCATCTTGACATTGACGAAGAATCGTCGCTCCAGTGCACTGGAAACGGCGTTGTAGACATATACAACCGCGCAAGGCAAGGAGTCTTCACCCTTGGCGGAGACTATACCATCTCCAGCGGAATGTTCCACTTCTCTGCAATGAGCCTTGTCACGCGAGACTTCACCATCCTTGACGGCAGTTCCATCCGCTTCAACGGAGACCTTTGGGATACAGACCTCAACGTGAACGGCCGGTACACCACCAAGGCAAGCCTCGCCCCCATCACCACGCAGGAAGCCTCATCCACCCGCCGAAACGTGTACTGCGGGCTGGGCATTACCGGAAAACTGCGCAACCCGCAGCTGGAGTTCTCCGTTGAAGTGCCAGACCTTAATCCTGCAATCCAGGCCGAAGTTGATGCAGCCCTTTCTACGGAAGACCGCATCCAGAGACAGTTCATATACCTTCTGGTTGCCAGCAGTTTCCTTCCTTCGGAAGAATCCGGAGTGAGCACCGGAGGATCGGACGTGCTCTACTCAAATGTTTCCAGCATAATGGCAGGACAGCTCAACAATATCTTCGAAAAGCTGGATATTCCCGTGGACCTCGGCCTTGGCTTCAAGTCTACCCAGGCCGGCGACAACCTGTTTGACGTCGCCGTTTCCACACAGCTTTTCAACAACCGGGTTGTCGTGAACGGCACTGTGGGAAACAGGGAGCAGCTTGGAGGAACAGCCGCCAGCGAAGTGGCAGGAGACATAGACATAGAAATAAAGCTCAATCGTTCCGGTTCGCTCAGGCTCAATCTGTTCACCCATTCGGCCGACCAGCTTTCGTCCTACCTCGACAACAGCCAGAGGCATGGAGGCGGCATTGCATACCAAATGGAGTTCAACACTTTTGCACAGCTTTGGAGAGAGCTCTTTACTCCACGCAGGGCTCGTGAAGAGGCTGCAATGAGATTGCCGGGGAACGTAGTATATCAAGTGGACAGCACCGGAAAAGTACACAGACATGAGTAACGGAAAACTTTACCTTATTCCCACTCCGCTTGGAGACGGGCCCATGGAAGCAGTACTTCCAGCCGGCGTGCTGCAGCTTTTGCCCACGCTTGACTGCTTTGTCGTGGAAGAAGTGCGCACGGCAAGACGTTTTCTCTCTGCCGCCGGCCTCAGGGGCCACATAGAAGGCCTTGAATTCCACACCCTGAACGAGCATACAGACCCTCGTGAAGTGGAAGGGATGGTTTCCCTTTTTGAAAATAACAGGAATGTCGGCCTTCTCTCGGAAGCCGGTCTCCCCGCGGTAGCAGATCCCGGCGCCCTGCTTGTAGCCCTCTGCCACAGAAAGGGAATAGAAGTCGTGCCCCTCACCGGTCCATCGTCCCTCATGCTCGCCCTCATGGCATCCGGCCTCAACGGCCAGTCCTTTGCTTTCGCGGGATACATCCCCGCAAAGGCCGATGAAAGAAAACCCGCCCTCAGGGCGCTGGAAAAAAGGTCGGCCTCCGCCCGCCAGACTCAAATCCTCATAGAAACGCCCTACCGCAACGATGCCCTTTTTGCCGACATGCTCGCCACTCTCTCCCCCGCCACAAAGCTCTGCATTGCAGCAAACATCACCTGCGAAGATCAGCTTATCCGCACAAAGACTGTCGCCGAGTGGAAGAAAGCCCCGGTCACAATTGGTAAACGTCCCTGCGTATTTGTCATTCTGAGCGAAGCGAAGAATCTATGAAGATAGCTTTCACAACACTCGGCTGCAAGCTCAACTATGCAGAGACTTCCACCTACGAGCGTGGCTTCAAGGACGCCGGCTGGGAGGTCGTAGGCTGGACGCAGCAGGCCGATGTCTATCTCATAAACACCTGCGCAGTTACTGAAACCGCCGAAAAGAAATCACGCAACCTCATACGTCGCGCCCACAAGACCGCCCCCGCCGCCAGAATAGTGGTTACCGGCTGCTATGCAGAGCTTCGGAGGGACGAACTCCTCAAAATAAACGGCGTCTGGAAGGTATTCGGCGCAAAGGAAAAGAAGGAAATAGTACCGTCGCTCTGTCATTCCGGGCCAGGCGAAGAATCTCAATCTGACACATTCGGCGCATACAGCAGCGGAGAAAGAACAAGGAGTTTTCTCAAGGTTCAGGACGGATGCAACAATTTCTGTGCATACTGCACCGTGCCCTACGCCAGGGGCAGGAGCAGGAATATACCCATCTGTGAGTGCGTAAAGATGGCACGGGAAATTGCGGCCGAAGGAGTTAAGGAAATTGTTCTCACGGGTGTAAATACCGGAGATTTCGGAACAGCCACGGGAGAGTCGTTCCTCAGCCTCCTCAAGGCCCTCAATGACGTTGAAGGCATACAGCGGTACCGTATTTCGTCAATAGAGCCCAACCTCATAACTCCCGAAATTATCGACTGGATTGCCTCGGGCACAAAGTTCCAGAAGCATTTCCACATCCCGCTCCAGAGCGGCAGCAACACAATTCTCAGACGTGTGGGCCGGAGATATGACACGGAACTCTTCGCTTCGAGGATAGACTATATAAGGAAGGTCCTTGGAGACAAGACGTTCTTCGGCATAGACGTAATAGCGGGCCTTCCCGGTGAGACCGAGGAACTGTTCATGGAAACGTACAGTTTCCTCAAAGACAGAATCAAGCCGGCTTTCATCCACGTATTTCCCTACTCCAGAAGGCCCGGCACTCCCGCAGCCACTTGGAAAGACCAGGTTAATGACAGCGTAAAGACGGAGCGGGTAGCAAAACTGGAGGCTCTGTGCAAGGAACTTCACGAAGAATTCGTAAGCACAAATAAAGGCACGAAGGAAACCGTCCTCTGGGAATCATCCGTCAAGGACGGCCTTATGGGCGGCTACACCGGCAATTACATAAGGCTTGAGCGGCCTTATGACCCGGCTCTGGTAAACACATTGCAGGATATCGTACTATGAGCGTGAAACTAACATTTCTTGGAACCGGAACGTCGCAGGGAGTGCCGATAATCGCCTGCCAGTGCCCTGTCTGTCAATCAGCCGACGAAAGGGACAAGCGCTACCGCGCATCGGCACTTGTAGAGATGGACGGGCTCACGATACTTGTCGATGCTGGGCCGGACTTCCGCTCTCAGATGCTCCGCGCCGGCGTGAGGCACCTTGACGCCATTCTCCTCACGCACAACCACAAGGACCACACCGGCGGCCTGGACGACGTTCGTTCCTTCAATTACATTGACAGGAAAGCGGCCGAGATTTACTGTGAGGAAAGGGTCCTCCAAACGCTCAAAAACGACTACGCCTACGCCTTTGCGGAACATAAATACCCGGGTGCGCCGGAGTGGCATGTCCATCTGATTGATGAGCGCCCTTTCAGGGTGGATTCGCTTAAGGGTGCGGGGGAGCTTGAATGGGTTCACGACATCGGCTACTTCTACAGGCAGCCGGACGGCAGCCTTGTTCCGTCGGACAATGCAGTTGTGGAAGCTCCGCACGAAAATCCGAACATTATTCCCATACGCGGCTTTCACGACAAGATGCCGGTCCTGGGTTTCCGCTTCGGAGACATCGCATACATCACAGACATGAGCAGTATCCCGGAGAGCGAATTCGAGAAACTCAGGGAGCTTAAACACCTCACGCTCAATACGGTTGGCTACAACAAGCACCATTCTCATTTCTCGCTGGACGAAGCCATCGCCCTTGCCGGAAGGATAGGCGCAGAACACACCTGGCTAACACACCTTTCCCACACATTCCCACGCCATGAAAAATTCTGTAAACAGTTGCCCTTGCATATCAAGCCGGCTTATGACGGACTCATTATACAAGACGAATGACCACAAATCCTTGAGTATATGAAAAGAATTATTTTAGTCCTTGGCATTCTCACATTGTTTTTTGCTTGTCAGAAAAGCACGACTGATGAACTCGGCGAGTTTCAGGATTGCGCTGATTTTATGGATATGACAAAGAAAAATCTCTTCGACCAATCTCTTTTCTACAGGGATTGGAAACTTTCAAAGTACTACTCTGAAACTTACGAAGACGGGGTTCTTCAGGGAACAGAAGATTTGACATACAAGTATAACGGAAACTGGTTATCCTTTTACAACGACGGCACACTAAACGGCAGTAAGGGCTCTGGGAAATGGATGTATTCACACAACTATCTGCTATGTAAAGGTGGTAGCGGTATTATGAATTCTTATGAAGTCATTGAGCTCACACCAAATAAACTTTCCTACAAGACAGAAGTTCCTGCTCCCGGCACAATTATGGATTTCTATACCCCTTTTTTCAAAGACAAAAGCGGCACTCATTTATTTCTCATAAGCGAATATATTGCAATACAACAAAATTAACTGTATCATGAAAAAGTGCATTTATCTCGCTCCCCTTCTGTTTTTTGCCATATCCTTCACTTCCTGTGTTGAGAACATTGATTTGGATACAGGAGAACGGATTCCTAATGTGTATTGTATATTAAACAATGGTCCTGAACAATCTCTGGACCTTTCCTATATTGCATCATCTGGAGAGGAAAGCCGCCCTATTGGAGAAGATGTAACTATTTCATTATATGAAGACAATACCCCTGCCGGTAATTTCGCCAGGGTATCGGAGACGAGATGGGCTCTTAGTTTTACGCCTCATGGAGGAAAAGACTACCGGATTGAAGTGAATATTTCGGGGAAGGAAGTCCTGACAGCAAAAACGACATATCCACTTGTTTCAAATTTACAAAGTGTTTATTTTGCAAATGCACAGGGCGAAATTCTGCCCACAAACGGATTTGAGCTGAACTCTGATAAAGACCAAATTCTTTGGTGTTATTTCGAAAGTGAATATGAATCCCCTGTCTTCTCACAATACATATTGACAGATCATCCCGGATTGGACACAAGAGGGGAAACCATATATCCTTTTGACCAGGATGATCCTATTATTGAGGCCGAATTCCATTCCAATAGTCGTGATGACAAAGAAAATGAATGGTGGTTTACAACTTCAAAGTTTTCTTCCATGTTTAGTGGCAGGAGAGCTTTTCTTCATGAACGTTTTTTAAGAGTCTTACATCCGGCAGGGTTTAGTCGTCCTGTTGACCCAAACGAGTTTCGCATCTTTTCTTATAGGGGTGGCAAAGTCAGTTTTGAAACGGTAACAGAAAGTGGAGCATTTTTTATAGCCGGAGTGAACAGATCTCATATCCGCGCTGAGTTGGTTCTGCTCTCTGTAAGCGAAGAATACGACAAGTACCTTTCCGAATTCTGCTTCCAAAATGATGACGACGATGTTTTTACTGCCTTAGCTTACAAAAGGAACCATTTTTCAAATATTATAAATGGGACAGGGATTTTCGGAGCATGCCATGAGTACAGAGAGGGATTCTACAGTTCTTTTGATAATCCTATCTTCTTAGACTTCTAGAAATTGAAGTGATGAGAACCAAGATAATAATATCATTTCTTTACGCCTTCTTCGTATTCAGTTCCACGGCACTGTCAGCGCAAAATAGCGTATGGCATGAGCAGCTTGACTCATCACTCATTGAGGCCGGCCGATTTCAGCAAAAGGTGGCGGCAACAGTGATAATGCCTGAAGATTTGTTACGGACTTCTTCTCCCTTGGGAGAAGCGGATCCAGTAAAATTCATCCAGACTCTCCCTGGAGTATCAAGCGGGATGGAAGGCACATCAGCATACTATGTCCGTGGAGGCAACGGGGCTAATAATATAACCACTCTGGACGGCGTTCCTATGTATGGCGCCGGACATCTGCTTGGACTCACCACTGCATATCCGTCAGAGATTATTTCTCAAAACGATTTTTATCAAGGCGGATTTCCGTCCGATGCAGGCGGTTTCACCTCTTCACTTCTACAGCTGACCACAAGGGATGGAGATTTCCGTAAAAAACGCGCAAGTTTTTTTGTAAATAATTTCCTAGTCGGAGTACAAGCTGAAATTCCTGTCAAGAAAGACAAATTATCGTTGCTTGTATCAGGGCGATTATCCCCTCTGGGGCTGGAATACAATCTATTACGGCCGATTATCAACTATAATTTATCTCTTCCAGACCAAATAAATGTGCTCACGGGGGATATTTTTACAAAAATCTCCTGGAGACCAGGGAACAGAGACCGGGCTTTTCTTTCCATTTTCGCAAGTCACGACCAGTTTGGATACAACCACGGTACATCGGCATCGCAGTCTCTCGGCTGGAGTAACTTAATTGCGAATCTCACATTTCTTCATGAGACTCATTCAGGATGGGAATGTGAAGGACGGCTCTCACACAATAGCTTCACGGCCTTTCAAGACCAGACTCACAAGACATCCCCCGTAACCAGGATGTCCCTTCAATCTTCTATTATTGAAGAAGAGCTATCATTTAAAGCATCCAAACATCTGGGAAATAGCTTTGATATTAAGACTGGCGCGGATGCCGCCCTTTCCGTTTTCAGTCCGGGTGTCTTAAAAGGTTATATCGGAGGCAAACGATCTTCTTCAATAGGAGAAAGGATTCCCACTTTCCGTAGTTCGCTGTTTGGGCAAATTGACTATGAAAAAGGTCGCATACATACCAGCGCGGGACTAAGGGCGACTCTCTTCTTCTCTGATTCCTATAAAACGTTAAAGCCAAGTGCCAGCCTCTTGGTTTCATATGCTTTTCATCCTTTACTTGTCGCAAAGGCCGGCTACGACCATAGTGTACAGTTTTTTCATTCCCTTGAAGGAATCCCCACCGGCTGGTCAATGGAAATGATAGTTCCATCCACTATGGATAACAAGCCTGAGGTAGCCGATCAGCTATGGGCTGGTTTTGACTTCTCACGTGGATTTCTTTATCTTTATGTTGGCGGATTCTACAAATTCATGAGGGAATTGGTATTCTATTCCGACGCATCATCCTTCTTTAACACTGCATGGAAAGAATGGAAAACAAATGTGGAGAGCGGGGATGGCCACTCCTATGGTTTGGAGATTGTATCAAGAGTAAAAAGTACACGCTTTAATGCTCAGTTATCTTATACTCTTTCAAAAACGGATCGAGTCTTTTCCTCCATAAACTTCGGCCAGCCAATTCCATTCAAATTCGACAGGAGGCACATCCTTAACCTTACCGGAGAATATAAACTTTCAAGGAAGTATGAATCAACCCATAGCCTCACCGGAGGTATTTCTTTCATGAACGGTCATTGGGAGACCGTCGAGAGCGGCTACTATCCCATCTATTCCCCCGGATCTGAAGAGCAGCGGGAAGTCAGAATTGCTTATTATACTTCTCATCCGAATAACTTCCAGCTCCCCGCTTATTTTCGAATAGATCTCGGCTATCATTTGAGTATTGAAAGAAAGAATAAGCGGCACGATCTGTCATTTGGCATTTACAACTTGACTAATCGTCACAATGCGTACAGCCTTACTTGGGACATGGAAGAAAGCCGATGGAAAAAGCTTAGTATATTCCCGATATTTCCAAATTTTACCTATAGGTTGTCATTAAAATAACGGACAACAAAAAAGAGACTGAAACCAGTCTCTTTTTTGTTGTCCGCTTAGTGCTGTTTAAAGCTTGGGGCCGGCCTTGACGAGGGCCTTGCCGGCGCGGTTGGACTCGTACTTGTGGAAGTTCTTGATG
>FLNZ01000432.1_pt1 | contig 10511 bp, 5 predicted proteins | sample 1140391 | NCBI WGS metagenome assembly FLNZ01 (sample SAMEA3878171, study PRJEB12797) | bioreactor metagenome | biome: Moose rumen | place: Sweden | collected 2011-10
ACCTTTCGGAAGCGGGTTGCTAAGACCGTTGACGGCGTTTCGCAAAAGGGACCTTATGTGAAAGGTTCGCAAGTGAACTTGTACGAACTAGACGGAAATTTGAAGCCGACGGGCAAAGTTTTCCCCGGAGAAATTTTCAACGACAGGGGAGAATTCTCGCTGGCAGGAATCAATCTGGAATCCCAGTTTGTCCATTTGGTCTCCAAGGGATATTACCGGAACGAAATCTCGGGCAAGACCTCTGTTGGCGAAATTACGCTGAATGCCATTTCCAACATTCTGGACCGTAAAACGGTGAACATCAACCTGCTTACGCATTTGGAATACCCGCGGGTCCTGTCGTTGATTTCTAACGGAAAGTCTCTTTCAGAGGCGAAGTCGCAGGCGGAGTCCGAAGTGTTTAGTTCCTTCTACATAGATGATGGTGAACAGCGCAACTTTGAAGACTTGAACATATTCAAGAATTCATACGAAGATGCCGCATTGCTGGCCGTATCTGTCTTGCTTCAACGGGAACTGTCCGAAGGAGACCTGACGGCAGAGCTGAAGGAAATTAGCGACGAAATTGCAGAAAAAGGAGCCTGGTCCGACAATTCCGCTAAGACGAAAATTGCCGATTGGGCCGAAAGCGCAGACCTGGAATCTATTCGCGCCAATATCGAAAAATGGGATTTTGGGACAGTGCCGGAATTTGAACACTATGTAAGGCGTTTCTGGTGGCTCGTTTACGGGCTTGGCGTCTGCGATGAAGAACGCGATGGTGACACTTCCCTGGTTACGAATAAACTAAGCACCAATTATGAAAAGGAGTACGTCTGCCGTTCAGGAAACTGGACTAAACTTTCTGTTGTAAAACGGGGCGAGGGTTTTGAAGCCTGGAAATACACGGACGGTAACAAGATTGTCAGCAACTTGGGGGAGGGGCAATGGGGCGTGAATACAGATGCCTTTAACGGCGGGACGACTACGGTTGCCTTTGGGAAAAAAGAGATATGGAATTATAACGTGCCTGATTACATTGTCGTTAAAAGCGCTCCAATTTTTGATTGCGAGGGGCTTTGCGGAACCATTCAATTCGGCCACGAAGGGATTCCTGGAAACGGTGTCTATGCCGTATTCAGTGCAAATGCAGGGGGGCCGGGAAACGCAGCGTCCTGGTTAGGATTTTGCGTTGAATATGAATCCAGTATGAAATTTTTTGCAAATGTGCAGCTGAAGGATTCTTATAGTTCGTCTATAGGCTATGACAATCCGGGATACCACTTGCCCAAAAGTTCAAAAAGAACGGTGGCCAATATCCCCTGGGATTCTCTGTATCAAAGGGGCTATAGTGGTGTAAGCGTGGATATGTCCGATGTGATGGATATTGTCACAGGATTAAAAATGACTTTTGAGGGTTCCGAAAACTCAACCGCTACTTTCAATATCGTAAAAGTCGGTGCCCTCGGAACCTGCGAATAGGCTGTGACGCCATGCCGGGCTAGGGCTGCCCCGGACTTGCCTGCACTGAGTGGAACCGAAGTGTTCCGGGGTTCCGGCATCTCCATTGCCCCCACCCCCTGTCATGCCGGGCTTGTCCCGGCATCTCCTTGTATCGCACTTTTTTCTTATTTGTATTGTTTTGTTCTTTTGGGCGTTTTTGGAGTTATCTTTTAAGAAAAACAGAATGTAATCACTTCCAAAGGAGCGTTTATGAACCTAAAATCTTTTAAACTTGGCGCCATATTGTTTGCTACAGCCATATCGTTGAATCTAACCGCCTGCCTGGGCGATGGTGCCGACGGCAAGAATGGAGTGGATGGTATCCCGGTGCCGATGGCATAGATGGCGTAGATGGCGTGGACGGCAAAGATGGAATTGACGGGAAAGACGGCGAACCTGGAGAACCGGGTGAAAATGGCACGAACTGTACCGTAGCCGACACTACGGATACCGATAAGGACCGCACAGGCTACAAGCTGCTTTGCGCAGATACACTCAAGGGAATCGTGTGGAATGGCGAAGATGGCAAAGACGGAGCATCTGCGTTGGAACTTTCAGGTTATGACGATATGGATGAACTGCTGGATGCCTTGAAGGGGGACCCCGGCAAGAATGGCACCAGCTGCACAGTGGCCGACACCACCGACGAAGCGGATAACACCAAGACGGGCTACAAGCTGCTTTGCGACGGCACGCTTAAAGGTGTTGTTTGGAACGGCGAAAAAGGCCAAAAGGGCGACCCTGCCGACCTGACCCTAGAATACTACAACAAGCTTTTGCTGGGTCAAAAGGGCTCGGGTATTAGCTGGAAAGCAAGCGAAGGCTGCACAAAATATATAAATGAGGTTTTTAATTATTGGATGTATTATAACGATGGTGAGGACGGGCGAACAACAGGAAAAAGCAATATAAAGGTCGGCAACAAAATATTGGCGACCCAGGGGCTTCTCGCTGATGAAGACGTTGATTGCACGGAAGGCGTCGGCGGCGAAATCACCGTGGGACCGCTTTGGAAGCACTCCACCAATGAATGGTGGGCGGGTTTTGCTCAGATTCAGTTTGAACAGGCTACAGGTGGTTCTGTAAATTGGCCGACTAATACAATGCTTGGATTATGTGTTGAATACCAGAGTGACTTTGACACGGTAGAAGTCCGGATAGAGTATGATAGCGATGGCGCAAACGATTGGGGGCGTCCACTGTACAAACTAACAAAAAGTACAAAGAAAAAGGTTGTAAACCTGCCATGGGCCATATTTGATGCTTTTACCGATTTTGGTGTAGCGAAGGTCGATGTTTCTGAGGCTATCAAGAACATGCGCGGGGTCCAGTTTACAATCCAAAATGTCACCTATGACCAGGTGACAGGAGATTTTTACATCACCAAGCTGGGGGCCTACGGCACCTGCGAATAGGCGGGTCCTAGGGAAGTGCCGTATCGTAAAACCTCAAAAACTCGTATTGTGAAGCCAAAAATGCGGTTTTTGAGGTTATTTTATGAAAAAAAGGCAGGTACGCTTGACAATGTTGCTTTTTTTTTACATTTGAAGGTGGGAGATTGTGTTTTGAACAAAATAGTCCATATCCGCAAAAAAATATACCTGGCGTCATTGCTTTCATTGTCCGTCCTGGCCCAGCTCTCGTGCTCCGACGAAAGCTCCACAGCTTCCGAAACGGACGATATTCCGGCCTATGCCTCTTACGATGAAATGCCAAATTGCACCGTTAAACGCGAAGGTGAAAAGGCCCTGGCCAAAGATGAGAATCTCACATACACCTGTACCGAGGGGCGCTGGGTTGAAGGGAATTCCTACTACGCCTCCGAAGAGGACCTGCCCAACTGCTCCAAAAATAGGGAAGGTGAAACCGCCTATGTAGAACAGTCCGGTGGCACCTGGACTTGCAGCGGCGGCATTTGGACCGAAGACCCCGATGGATCGCCCCTGGTTCTGGAAGTCGTATACCGGGATTTCAATTCGGACCATAGCGACTTCGAAAATTTCGCCGAAGAATACATAGGCCATTCCGAAGAAATCCTGAAGGCGGGCTACGTTGGCTACGATGTGGCTTGGGCATCAGACGAAGAATACCATTTGACCTGCGGAAACCAACAGTCCAAGACCGGTGTCGCCCTGGGTGTCGATGGACTGCCTCAGAAGATAAACCCCTATTTGCCGGACTACCTGCAAGACGTTTCGACGGAAAAGAACCTGAAATATGGTGGTTGCAAGGCGGACTCTAACGTAACGGCGGAGACGCGAGGGTTCTTAAACGCCACGAATTCTACGGCGCCAAGTTGCGAAGGAATAGAAAATTGGAGCAATACCGTCTATGTAACGCCAGGCATGGTCAAGAGCTACCTCAAGTTTGACAAGGGTAAAGATGGGAAAATTGACATGTTGAACGGGGCGCACATCCAAAAAGCCGCCGAACTTTGTGATAACAAGAATTTTGACCAATGGTTTGTAGATGTGGATGGCGTGAACCTGCGGACCAACGCCGCTCTGGAACTGTCCTACGATGGAACGGATTATGGTTACAGCCGCACCTGGAACAATGAAGGATTTTTCCCGCTGGATGACCCCTGCAATGCTGAAATCCAACCGAACGGGAAATGCGAAAATTTCGGTCCCCAAAGTTTTACCATTTATTGCCCGCCATACGACTATAGATGGGCGTCTTCGCAATTCGACGCCGACGGGATGAATACTTCAACGCTCTGCAGCGAATGGCTCAAGCGTGGGGGCCCAAAAGCTACAAAGGCGGCTGCCGCCGTTGTAAAAAAATGGGAAGTCGGCGAAGATGGCAGCAATTTTGCGGCGAACCACCTGAGAAACTACCACTATTCCATGCTTGCGCATTTGGCATTTGCCTATAGTACCGAAGGCAAACAGGGACAATTCTTTGAGATTGCCAGCAGCGAAGATGTCTGGATTTATGTAGACGGTGTTTTAGTCGTCGATCTAGGTGGACCCCATATTCCTGCACCTGGGAAAGTGGACATCGCTTTACTTGCAGCCAACAACCACGGCTGCAATGCCGGGGAACCCCTTGCCGACTCCGACAACTGCAATGGAGCTGAGGGTGGCGGCTGGACCGAAGGGAGCGTTCATCACCTTCACTTGTTCAAGATGTCCAGGAATACCAACGGAGCGGATTTCTACATACGTACCAACTTGAAAAAGGCGTTGTAGGATTTTAAACAAATTAAAAAAGAGGAAGGCTTATGAAAAAACTGCAAGGACTTGGCGTTGCCGCATTTTCTTTGGTGGCGGCCTGCATTGTGGCCTGCGGCGAGGACTCCGGCACAAAAACGGACGAAGCGGAGCAGGTGACATCCGTCACAAGCGAAGACGACCTTCCCAGCTGCGGAAAGAAGAACGAGGATACCCGTGCCTTGGTGGGCCGTGAGATTTTCGTATGTTCCGACCGCCAGTGGGAAAGTCTTGGCACGACCTACGGGACAGAGGAGGACCTGCCCAACTGTACCTCCAAGCGGGAAGGGAGTGCAGCCTTTATAACCGAGACTGGCGAATTTTTGACCTGCTCCAATGGCGAATGGGTTGCCCCCGAAGATGTTTCGGGCGACGATAAGCCTAGCGAGGGTGAAGACGAGGGCGACGACCCGGCCACGGTCAAGTCCAGCAGCAGCGTATTTTGCTGGGACGATGACTGCAGCGGCCTAAATGCAAGCAGCTCTAGCAAGAAAGAAGCGTCCAGCAGTTCCGTAGCAATGGAATCCAGCTCCTCGGTCAAGGAAAAACAGGTGGAGTTTGAAGAAGGCGTGCTGTGGAAGCCTAGTTACGGCAAAAGGGTGCATGTGTTTGATGACGGCCTGGACGAATACAACTTCTTGGATGACACGACTAGAGTTGGCTGGTGGCGCGTTTCCACTGACAAGGACTACGAAGACAATGGAGCTTCTACGGCAAGCATTACCTATGGAAACAACTACATGACAATCAAGCACAATCTCGTCTATGACAATTGGGTCAAAAAAGACGGTAAAATTGTGGCGTCGCCAGAACCTTATGCAATGGCCTCCTTTTATTTGGGAAAAAGCGGTTCCACGGACTTGAGCGGTAAAACCGGCATTTGCCTTGTCTATACAGCAGACAAGGAATACCGCCTGGATTTACAATCCAAGGGTGACCCATATGACTATTGGGATGTCCCCATATTTGCAAGCTCCACAAAGCGCACTGCGAACATAAAGTTCAAGAACCTGCCTGCCACCTGGTGGCAAGAGAATTCTACTACGATTTCAAAGGCCCTAAAGCAGACATACTCCCTGAGTATCGAGTCACCTTACTATAACAAAGTCCATTGCTACGAATCCAAGGTCAGCAACTGCGATAGGCAAACCTACGCCAACACCATCAAGCTTTACATGATTGGAGAATATGGCTCATGCCCGGATTACGACACATACGAAGCTGGCAACAAGATGGTTACATTCGTGGATGATATCCTGTGGCAACCCTCCTATGATTTAGAAGATGGCACGGCCCCCAAAGTCAGAACCTATTTCGGGGATGTGGATGAATACAACTTCTTCAATGACGATCAATCTGGCTGGTGGTTTACTTATGACGATAAGGATAATAAAGGAACTTCCCAGGCTTCTATTTCCCATAAAGAAGACCACCTTCAAGCAACACTAAAGCTGGTCTTCAACTGGGCCGAAAACGAAAAGGGTCAAATTGCGCCAAGCCCCTACCCTTATGCGGCATTCGGATTTGATTGGTCTTCTAACGGTAGTAAAGGCCATGCTGACTTGACCCAACTTGGAACGGGAATTTGCCTGGAATACTCATCGACTTATGATTTTGATGTAAAACTTAGTATGAACATTAATGGCGACGGGCGTTGGGTACACACCCTGCCGGCAAGCTCCAGCAAAAAGGTCGTGAACCTAAAATTTAACGATACCGATTTTACCCAGTACGACTGGCAAGAAGAAAAGGGCTCAACAGAGTTCACCGACGATATAAAGAAGGTAGAAGGTTTGCACTTTGAATTCTTCAGCGGACAGGCAGAACCCAATATCGAAGGGTGCAACGAGGCAGATGTCAGCGATTGCAATACAGAGATTATCACCAACACCGTCAAGCTCTACAAGCTCGGTAAGTATGGTGCTTGCGACTAAAACGAATGCATGAATCGCCCCGGCCACAAGGTCGGGGTCTTTTTGTATATTTGTCGTAATCATGATCTTTCTCCTGCTCACCATCGGCCCCGCGTTCCTATTCGCCTGCGGAAACATCCTGGAAAAATCCGGGGTTTCCACCGTCGGCAAACGTACCGGCGGAACATCGCGGCCCTGGGAATTTTTCAAGGGCGTCATTACCAACAAGTTCTGGTGGCTGGGCATCTGCTGTTCCGGCCTTGCTACGCTGGGCTACTACATCGCCATGGCACAGTACGACCTGAGCCAGGTCCAGCCCATGATGGTCCTGAACCCGGTGCTTACCGCCCTGATGGGTTTTTGCATCTTGAAGGAGGCCCTGACCAAGCGCATCGTGGTGGCTATCTGCTTTGTGGTGGCGGGTCTGCTTTACTCGGTGGAAAACCTGGGAGAATCTACGGCCTTGCAGAATATTCCCATGCTGTGGGCCTATTCCGGTGGGCTTTGCGCAGTTACGCTGTTTGCCCACCTGTTCGTGAAGGACCGTGAAATGGTGGACTCCCTCATTATGGGGGTGGGCTTCGGACTTTCGGCGGCCTTCTACAAGAGCCTTGCCATGGATTTTGACCTAGACCACATTGAACTTTCGTCGGTGGCGAACCTGCTGTTGGATTTCAGGACTCTCGGCTATATTGCGACTTACGGGATAGCCTTCCTCTATTCGCAGGTCTCTTTCTCCCGCGGACGCGCCTTGTTTATCATCCCGTTCAGCGCGGCGGTGGGGGCTGCTGTGCCGACACTTGCGGGGGTCCTGGTGTTCTCCGAGGCGTTCCCTATGGGCAAGGTCATCTCGGTGACTTTGGTGCTGGTAGGAGCCTGCCTGTTTATTGTCCGCCGGCCCCGCCGTAAGAAATCCGCCAGCTAGTGGATGTGTCGCTCTTTTAGGGGCCATTTTGGCTCTTGCGACCTATAAACGCTTAGCCTGCATAGGGCCTTATAGGTCGTTTGTTACTTTGTTTGTGCGTTTTACGGGGTGTCGTAGGCTTGGACGACCTATAAAACAGCAAAAATAGTGCCGCTTATAGGTTGAATTTTTCATTTTTCTCCCGACATGTTTCAGACAAATTAAAATTCGACCTATAAAACACTGTGCGAAACCATGTTTTATAGGTATTCCTTTCAAAAACAGACGAATATTTTCAGCTTTTCCTCATCTTTTTCATCATTTCGGCCTTTTTTCATATATATTTATTTATATGGATCGGTATCTGTACACAATCTTGTTCATAGGCCTCTGGTTTGCGGCCTGCTCTTCGAGCGACGGGACTACGACCGTCGTCGAATGCCTGGACTGTGAAAGCGAAGAAGGTGCGAACAACAAGGACGCAAATGACAGCGACTCCTTGGATGTCATATCACGTGGCCCCATCCTGTTTACCGAGGTGGATCCCGTCAACACGGTTTACGAGGATCACGAGGGGGGCGACGCGGGCTGGGCTGAACTTTTCAACACCTCGTCCGATACGGTGGACCTGTCGGGCCTGTTCCTTACGGATTCGAAGGCGGAACCGTTCAAGTGGAAATTTGGTGCAGTGAAGATTGCCCCGCAGTCATTCTTGCTGGTATTCCTGTCGGGAAAGAACTACCCCGACTACGTCCTTCCGCATGATACGCTCGATATGATGGGTCCCGGATGCTGGACCTGGACCGACGCCCAGGGCGACCCGCCCGGCTTCAGTTACGCAAATCCGCTGCCGGGGCAAAAGAAGAACTGCTTCACGGAAAATGGCGAACGCCGCTTTGGGGCAGTAATGCAGTTGGGCGAAAACGAGGAACTCGGCTGGTCTTCGATTGCGGCCTTCGTGGGCACGGGAAACAGCGACCCTTCGGACGTGCTTGATATTTCTGCGGCAAACGAAATCCTGATGCATGCCTATATCACCAAGGATCGCAAGGTTTCTTTCCGCCTGACACAGCCCGACATCGACGACTGGAAGGGTTACGAAATCGTCTTTACGGGAACGGGGGATTCCTCGACGGTGTATCGTTCTTCGCTCCCGACGGGGACGACTTTCCCCGACCTGAAAAACATCTACGGCACCCGCATAAGCCCCGAGGCGAACGAGTCGCAGGAAGCTACAGTCAAGGTGTTCAGCTACATTGTGCGCAATCGCGGCCACGAACCGCACGCCTCATTTAAGTTGCGCAAGCCGGGCGGAAGCCTTTATCTGGTGAACGCCGATACGGCGATTGTCGATTCTGTTGCCTACCCGGAAATGCCCGTCGGGAAAACCTGGTCGTTTGGAAATGTCGGCATGGCCGATGGCGCCTTGCTGACGGGCTTTGGCTATGCAGACCCTTCGCCCTATGGCCTTGCCGCATCGATGGTGGTGCCTTCGCGCTCGCCTTCGGTCGATACGCTTGCTGTGCTTCCGCCGTCGGGATTTTATACGGAGCCTTTTACGGTTGCCTTCCCCGAAGACGCCTCGGTGCGTTGCGAGACGGGCGGGGCAATCCCTACTGCAGAAAGCCCGCCAACGACTTTGTTACAGATAAATTCGACGACTGCGGTACGTTGCGCAAGCTTTGTCGCGGGTGCGCTCCCCGGCGAAGAAATTTCGCGGACGTATGTGTTCGAGGCTCCACCGGGTGTCGTTACCGTGTTCCTGACGGGAGACCCCAATTCGCTGTTCGACCCCGATTCGGGAATCTACATGGAAGGAAACTTTGCACAAAGCAAGGAGCCGCATTACGGGGCGAACTACTGGCTCGACAAGGAAATCCCGATTCATGTGGAACTCCTGGAACCCGGCGTGAATCAGCCCGCGTTTGCGGAGCGTGCGGGACTCAAGATATTCGGCAATTACAGCCGCCAGAACGACAAGAAATCCGTAGCGATAACCTTCCGCGAAAAGTACGGGAAAAATCGCCTTGATTACGCCCTGTTCCCCGATTTTCCCGAGTTGAAGAAGTTCAAGGTTTTCTTGCTGCGCAACAACGGGAGCAATTTCGGAAACGACTACATCCGCGACAGGCTCGCAAGTTCCGTCAGCGAGGGTCTCGGCGTCGATTACCAGCGAGGGCGCTTTGCGGTGGTATATTACAACGGCGAATATTTTGGAATCCATAGCATCCGCGAGCGTTCTACGGAGTATTATTTCGAGACGCATTACGGGATGGATCCCAGCCGGGTGGACCTGTTGAAGGCGGACAATTCCGTTTCGGCGGGTTCCGCCGTGGATTACGTGGCCCTGATGAATTGGCTGGAATCGCACCACCTTGACAGCGACGAAAATTACGCCCATGTGGTGTCGCAAATAGATGTGGACAACTTTATCAGTTACATGCAGACCGAAATGTATGCGAACAACCGCGACTGGCCCGGCAACAACCTCAAGAAATGGCGCGGCACCAGCCCGAAAACCCCGTGGAAGTGGTTCCTGTACGACCTCGATTTTGGCATGGGTAACGAATACAGCAAGTTCAATAACAACATCTTCGAGTTTTCTGCCGCCGAAGACGGGGATTCCTGGCCGAACGGCCCCGAATACACGCTGCTGCTAAGGCGCCTGCTCGAAAACGGCGGCTTCAGGGCGGCGTTTGTCAACCGTATGGCGGTGCTATTGAACATGAACTTCGCAAGTTCCCGCGTGCTTGCGCGAATCGAAAAGATGATGGGGGAGATTGAATCCGAAATCCCGCGCGACCAGGAACGCTGGGGCCTGAACTCTTCGCGGATGGAACGGCAGCTGGAACTTATCAGGGCTTTCGCCAGGGAACGCCCCGGAGTCGTCTATGACGAACTTCGCGAATACTTCGGTCTGGGAGCCGCAGTGCCTGTTACCTTGTCTGTAAAAGGGCCCGGTGCGGTTCTGGTCCATGGGCTTAGACTCGATGGATA
>FLNZ01003332.1_pt1 | contig 10507 bp, 8 predicted proteins | sample 1140391 | NCBI WGS metagenome assembly FLNZ01 (sample SAMEA3878171, study PRJEB12797) | bioreactor metagenome | biome: Moose rumen | place: Sweden | collected 2011-10
CTCGAGCGTCGACGACGCCAGCGCCAGCGCCGACATATACTCCGCGTGACGATCGCGTTGAATGACTTGCGTTGCCAACGGCGCCCGCTCAAGCCCGAGTTTTTGACAGACGATCTCCTCGACGCGCGGATCGATGTTGGAATAAGTTCCGACCGCCCCCGATAATTTTCCGACCGCGATTATTTTTTGCGCCCGCTCGAGCCGATCGATGTCGCGTTCGATCTCCGCGCTCCACAATAAAAGTTTCAATCCGAATGTCATCGGCTCGGCGTGAATCCCATGCGTCCGTCCGACGCACGGCGTCATTTTAAATTCGACCGCGCGCCGCCTCAACACTTCGCGCAAATCCCTCAACAGCCCGAGTAAAATATCGGCGGCGTCCTTGAGCATGAAACAAATCGCCGTGTCCTTCACGTCGCTCGACGTCAAGCCCTTGTGCACATACTTCGACGCGTCGCCGACATTCTCCGCGACATTCGTCAGGAACGCGATAATGTCATGATTGGTCTCGCGCTCGATTTCATGGATTCTGTCAACGTCGAAGTCGGCTTTAGCCTTGACATCGTCGAGCGCCCACTGCGGAGCTTCCCCGAGCTCGACCATCGCCTCGAGCGCCGCGATCTCGACTTTCAAAATCGTCGCCCATTCGTTTCGCTCCGACCACAATTTTTTCATCGGCGCGCTCGTGTATCGTTCAATCATATGCATCACTCCTCGCCGATATTTTACCACGTCGAAAAAAAAAATCCTGCCGCGCGCAATGCGCTACAAGATTGTAATTTTGATGATAAGCCCGTTGTCAATCAGATGTGCAGGAACTCGTTGCACCGCGCCACGCACCGCGCCATGCAATCCATTGCCGAGCGAAATCTCCCCCAGCACTGATTGCCGCAGCGGTCGCACTGACTCCCGCAACCCGTCAAAATCTTATTGTCGACAATCGGTCGGATCAAAAATTTCATTCTACGCCCTCCCGATCTGAATGCCGCACGCCGCGAGCATGCGTCCGGCTTGGAAGGTGCAATCACTGCCACACCGATCGCACTGCCTGCCGCAGTTGCCGGACTGCACACCGCAACTTGCCGATGCCTTCTCGACGAGCGGTCTGATCAAGAATTTCATCTTACATCCTCCCGCTCTGCACGCCGCAACCCAAGCGTCCGGTCTGAACTCCGCAACGCCCGGTCTGAACTCCGCAGCCCATGATCGTTTTTCCGCCGTTCAACGGAGCTACCAAAAACTTCATACTTAACACCACCTTTAATAATTTTTATGTTTAAGAGCCGCCGAGAATCGCCTCTCTTACGGTCGAGCCGTCGGCAATTTTGCAGTGCCCCTCAACATGCGACCAAACAATTTGCCCCAGCAGAGCAATGCATTTATGTCGAAGAGCCGCCGCGAATCGTCTCTCTCACGGTCGAGCCGTCGGCGACTTCGCAACTGCCCTCAACATTCAACGTACCTATGACGCAATTCGAGCCGATAATCGCGTCCTTACATTTGATCACGTCGACTTCGCAATTCTGCAGATTGACTTCGTCGGCGTCGATGCTCTTGATCCGAACGCGCGAATCGGCACTCCGCGCGGAGCCTCCGAAAAATCTCGAGAGAAAACCGCCGTTGATCTCAACGCCGCCGTGCTCGAAAATTTTTATCCGCCCGCATTTGATTGCGCCGATCGAGCCGCCGCGCGACTCCATCACAATTTCTCCCGCGTCGAGATCGTCCGAATGCACGCTGCCCGACACATTCAATTTGCCTTCGACCTTCAGCGTCTTCACTTTGAGCGTGCCGCTGATCGTCGCGTTCTTTGCCGACAACGACGAGCCGGAGCATTCGCCCTCGATTTTTACATCGTCGCAATCAATCTCATCGAACGTGCACGAGCCCGACACCTTCAGACTTTCGAGCTCGCCGTCCGACACGCTGCCAATTCCCGCGATCGTCCGACGGTGCCCGCCCTTATCGACATAAGTAGCTTCGCCCGCAATCTTCATCTCAGAACACCCTCTTTTTGCTGTCGCAGGAACCGAACCGCCAACATTTGGCAAAACAATCATTGCAATCGCTAACGTTGTCGCCAAAATCCTTGGGTCGAACCAAAAATTTTATGTCGCCTCGCCTCCTTTCAACTGCTCGTAATAATACTCGAGCACGCGATCCAAATTATATTTGACGGTGCCGCAAACCGGTTGCCCGTCCTCGGACTTGCGCCGCGCGTCCGCGCAACCGCCCATGCACAGCGGCAGAAGTTTGCACTCTCGACACTTCTCGTGACGGATCGGATTCCACTCGATCCACGACAAATAATTGTCTCGCAACGGCGCCGGATCGAAGTCGCCGACATTGCCGCAACTGCGTTTCAAATCGCCGACGTGATTCCAACACTTGAACAACGAGCCGTGATTGTCGACGACGAACGAATTGACGTAGTCGACACAGCAATAATTTGCGCGCGTCGACGGATAAACCGACATCTTATTTATCGAAAAACCTTTCGCCTCGACCTTCGCGTAGAGCGGAATCATCATGTCGGCGTATTGAGCATTATTGTAGCAGTCGCTCTCGATCGAGCGGCAGATGTCGGTGAACGTCGAGACCTGCCCGAAATCGATCTTCGCATTTTGATATCGATCGAGCCGATTTTTGAGCGTGTCGAGAAGTTCGTCGACGCGATTAATATTTTCCTTGTCGATATTGATGCGGACGATCACATCGAAGTCGTTGTTGAGCAAGACGTTCACCCGATCGATGAGGTGATCGAAGGTGCTCGTGCCGTCGATGTGCCGACGCCGTTTGTCGTGAATGTCCTTCGGACCGTCAATGGTGATCTGCGCGCCGCTGATGCGATAGCGTTTGAAGTGCTCGATATCGGCGTCGTCCATGAGGCTGGCATTGGTGATGATGAACGCGTCGTATTCGACATTGTGTTTTTGACAGAGGGCGAGGAATTTCTCCGACAGCTCGTAAATAATATTTTTGGTGAGAAGCGGCTCGCCGCCGTACCACGTGACTGAAAAATGCCGCGCGGAGTTGAGACGATTTTCGACGAATTTGATCAGTGCCGATTGAACGTCGTCACTCATGACGCCCTTCGGATGGCGCTCGAAACAATATTTGCAACGGAAATTGCAATCGAGAGTCGGAGCGATCGTCAGACCGAAGCGCGTCGTGTCGTACTTGGCGACGTTGCGATAGAACTCTAGCCGATCGGATTCATCGACATCATTCTCGACGATGCACCCCGACAATTTCATGTCGCTGATCAATTGAGGATCGTATTGCGTCTCGTCATAGCGATCGTTTTCAATGTCATCGAGCACGCGCAAAAAATTTTCGTCGACGACCGCCAGCGCGCAAGTGCAGGCTCCGAACGGGCAACGCATGTCAAGTGATCGGAGGCAATAATATTTTATGGACGCCGCCCGCGATCCGTGCTATAATTTCCGATATCATTTTTGAAAAGGAGACTGCTTCAATGTTTGGAGTTAAAAATTCTGTGGCAATCGTGTGCGGCGGCGGTCCGGCGCCCGGCATCAATGCGGTTATCAGCGGCGTCACCGCCGAGGCTTATCGCAAGGGGTGGGACGTGCTCGGCTTCTACGACGGCTTTTCGAGACTGGCGCGCGGCGAGAAAAATTACATCCGCCTCGAGCCGTCCAACATCAGCCGCATTCATCAGACCGGCGGTTGCATCCTCAAAATGTCGCGCTTCAATCCGACGAAGAAAGAATCCGATCTGCGCACGGTCGTCGAGACGCTCACCGAGCTCGGCGTCAATCACCTCGTGACGATCGGCGGCGACGATACCGCCTTCAGCTCCGCGAAAGTCAGTGAGTTTGCGCGCTCGATCGGCAAGACGATCAACGTCGTGCACGTGCCGAAAACAATCGACAACGATCTGCCGTTGCCCGAGGGCGTTCCGACGTTCGGTTTCGAGACGGCGCGCGCGTTTGCCACGACCGAAATTCAAAACCTCATGGAGGACGCAAAGACTTCCAACAATCGCTGGTATTTTACGATCGCCATGGGACGGACGGCGGGTCATCTGGCGTTGGGCATGGGGCGTTCGGCAGGCGCCGCCGTTACCATCATTCCCGAAGAGTTCAAGCAGGATAAAATTCCGCTTCAACAAGTCGTTGATATCATCGTCGGCTCCGTCATGAAACGTTATCTCATCGGCAAAAATTACGGCGTCGCCGTCATCGCCGAAGGCGTCATTGAAAAAATTCGTGAGGAAGATTTTACGGCGCTCGGCACCATCGAGCTCGACGAGCACGGGCACATCAGATATTCGGAGCTCGACTTCGGTCAAATTCTCAAGAAAAAAGTGTTGGCTGAAGTCAAAGAGCTCGGCATCAAACTTTCGATCGTCGACAAGGAGATCGGCTACGAGTTGCGTTGCACGGCTCCGATCGCTTACGACATCGACTATGCGCGTTCGCTCGGTTATGAGGCGATGCAGTTCCTGCTCCGCGGCGACTCGGGCGCGCTGATCTCGATCCAGGACAATAAGGCGGTGCCGATGCGTTTTGAGGACATCAAAGACCCCGAGACCGGCAAGACGGCGGTGCGTCGGGTGAATACCGCCAGCGTGCATTACAAGATTGCGCGCAATTGCATGATGCGGCTCGAAGTTCCCGATCTCGACGATCCGATCGTGGCGAATGCGTTCCGCATGAGTGTCGACGAGTTCAAGGCGCGCTACGGATATCTGTTCGAGGAGGAATGATTGATGAAAGTCATTCTGACGACGGACGTCAAAAAAGTCGGCAAGGCGGGAGAAATTGTCGAAGTTGCCGACGGCTACGGACGCAATTATTTGTTGGCGCGGAAGTTGGCGAAGCCTGCGACGGCGGAGAATATCAATCAGGCGAAGACGAACGCGGCGACTTCCGCGCGGAGAAAAGCGCAAGCGTCGGACGAGGCGCGCTTGTTGGCAAGCCAGCTCGAAAAAGTCAGCTTGATCATTCCTGTGAACGTCGGCAAGGACGGCAAATTATTCGGATCGGTGACGGCGGCGGATATAGCGGAAGCGCTTAAATCGATCAACGGGCTCGACGTCGACAAGCGGAAAATCAATCTCGAGCAGGAAGTGACGGGCGCGGGAGATTACGTCGCCAACGTCAAGCTCGAGCCGGGCATCAGTGCGAAACTGAAATTTACGATCACACAGAAATAATTTTATGGGCGCCGCCGACGCTCCCACCCACCGAGCACGGCGCCCAAATTTTTTTTTGCGATTCCCACCCGCGTCGGCGGCGCCCGACCACATTGCTAACGTTCGTCCGCGTCGGCGTCCACGTCCTTTGTTCACATCGGAGGCGCTCAACCGAGGATGCACGGCGCCCTAATTTTTTTGCGATTCCCACCCGCGTCGGCGGCGCCCGACCACATCGGCAGCGTTCGTCCGCGTCGGCGTCCACGTCCTTTGTTCACATCGGAGGCGCTCAACCGAGGATGCACGGCGCCCTAATTTTTTTGCGATTCCCACCCGCGTCGGCGGCGCCCGACCACATCGGCAGCGTTCGTCCGCGTCGGCGTCCACGTCCTTTGTTCACATCGGAGGCGCTCAACCGAGGATGCACAGCGCCCAAATTTTTTTTTTCGATTCTCACCCGCGCCTTCCCTTTAATTCCTAATTCCTAATTCCTCATTCCTAATTATCTTTTCGTCGGCTTCCTGCGAAGGGCGGCTCTTTTTTATTCTCGAATAAGACGGCATTGACTTATTTTTGTTTGAATGCTATCATAGAAAAAATTTTTTGTCGGAGTGATGGCGATGAAATTTGTGGTGCCGATCATTTTTTTGATCCTGATTGTCGGCTCATTGAGATACAGCAGCGGCGAGCCGACCGAAAAACTTGAAACAAAACTGCCGTTATCGGTTTCGACGGCGACGGTCGAGCGAAAGGAAAAATCCGATGAGCTGTGGTTCGCCGGCACGGTCGAGGGCTTGACTTCGGCGATCATCAGCAGTCGATACTCCGATCAAATTTCGGATGTGTACGTCGAAAACGGTCAGACCGTCCGATGCGGCGATGTTTTGTTCACCATCGACAGCAAAGAGTTGGAGAATAATGTGCGTCTCGCCGAAAACGAGCTCCGCAAGGCGCAAGTCAATCACGAAAATATCACCGTCAATCACTCGCGTCAAGAGCAGTTGTTTGAAATCGGAGCGGTGTCGCGAGAGACGCTCGATACTGCGGTCGTACAGTGGAAGACGAGCCGCGCGGATTTGGACGATGCACAGACAAAATTGCAGATCGCGCAAAAAAGATTGACGGACGCGACGGTGACAAGTCCGGTCGACGGCGTGGCGGCGAATAAAAAATTGACGCGCGGACAAATGGTCGCGGCGGGCGAACAATTGATGACGGTTGAGGAGATCGACGCCGTCTACGTGACGATTCAGGTCGAGCAACAGTTCATATCCAAAATTCAGATCGGCACCGTCGCAAGCGTCAAGGTCGATGCTTTTCCCGATCGAACATTCGAGGGACGGGCGGCGGTGCTCAATCCCGTTGCCGGTCGCGACAACCGATTGTTTGAAGTAAAAATCCGCGCGGAGAATACCGAATTTTTATTGATGCCCGGCATGTTTGCGGAAGTTTTGATCGACGGGGGCGAAAAAATTTCGGCGCTCACCGTTCCGCGCGCGGCGGTTATCTCCGTCAAAGGGCAAAATTATATCTACACGTTGAAAGGCAATCGAGCCCAACGACGGCGGATCGAGGTCGGCGAATTGTTTGATGACGACATTGAAATTTTGTCCGGAGCGAACGCGGGCGAAGTCGTGATCGTCGATAACGTTGACAAGCTAAAGGACGGCGACGAAGTTTTGATTCGCGGAGGCGATTTCGCTTGAGCTTACCGGAAATCAGCATTCGCCGCCCCGTGTTTGCGACGGTAATGACGTTGGCGTTGGTGATGATCGGCGTCGCGAGCGTTTTTCGCATGAACGTCGAAGAATATCCGAACATGTCATTCCCTTACGTCACGGTGCAAATAACTTTCGAGGGCGCGCGCCCCGAGCAGATTGACAGTCAGATCACTCGAAAGGTCGAGGAAGCGGTCGGCGAATCGAAAGGCATAAAACACATCACGTCGATATCGAAACAAGGAGTGGCGGAGATCGGCGTCGAGTTCAATTTGGAAATCAATCCGATCGAGGCGACGCAAGACGTGCGCGACAAGTTGAGCGCAATCCGCGCGGAACTGCCGACGGGAATAAACGAGCCGGTGGTGGCGCGCTACGACATGCACGCCGAGCCGGTCGCGGCGCTCGTGTTGACTTCGGACGTTTTGACGCAACGCGAGCTGTCGATCATGGTCGACGACCAAATAAAACCGAGCCTGCAACAAATTGCGGGCGTCGGACAATTAAGCATCTACGGACGGGAAGAACGCGAAATTCAATTGTTGATGCGCCCCGAAAGTTTGCGGGCGTTTTCGTTGCCGCCGACGGAGATATCGGATAAAATCTCGAAAGCGCTGAAAGAAATTCCCGGCGGAAATTTGGAGGACGGCGCGCAAAGATTATCGGTGGTCACGCGCACCAATATTGAAACGCCGAGAGATTTTTCCGAGCTGATGATCGCGGAGCGCAATCGGGCGCCGATTTATTTTCGACAGATCGGCGAGGTGAAAGATGCCGTCAAGGATCGCGACAGCGTTGCGCGCTACGACGGCAAGCCCGCGATCGGGATCGAAGTCGGCAAGCAATCGGGCGCAAACGCCGTCAAGGTCGCCGAAGCCGTCAAGGTCGAGCTGACAAAAATACAATCGGAGCTGCCGACGGACGTCTCGATACAATTGATCAGAGACGACGCCGCCCGCATTCACGAGTCGATAAACGACGTTTGGCTCAACTTGATATTGGGGAGCATCTTTGCGGTGTCGGTGGTGCTGTTGTTTTTGGGCGATGTGCGGAGCACGCTGATAAGCGCGTTGACGATACCGACCTCGTTGACGAGCGCGTTTTTCTTCATGAACGCGGCGGGCTTTACTCTGAACACCATGACGATGTTGGGCTTGTCGCTCGCGATCGGCTTGCTGATCGACGACGCAATTGTCGTGACAGAAAACGTAATGCGTCACGGTCGACAGGGTAAAGAGGCGACGCGGGCGGCGGCGGACGGCACGAACGAGATCGTGTTGGCGGTGACGGCAACTTCGTTGAGCGTCGTCGCGGTGTTTCTGCCGTTGGGATTTATGTCGGGCATCACGGGCGAATTTTTCAAGGAGTTCGGCTTGACGATAGTATTTGCGGTGATGCTGTCGCTGTTCATCTCATTTACTTTGACACCGATGTTGGCGTCGAAATTTTTGCGGCTCGACGGCTCGAACGGAGGATATCTTTACAGGCGCCAACGGATTTTCAGCCGACGGTTCGATCGATTGGCGGAGCATTATTCCGTTTGGTTGAAAAAAATTCTTGAGCGACACAGAAAAAAAGTCGCGGCGACGGCGTTCGGATTGTTTTGCGGCAGTCTCGCGTTGTTGCCGCTTTTGGGGACGGATATGATGCCGCCGACCGACAAAGGACAATTCACCGTCAAATACGAAGTGCACGAGGGAATGTCGCTCGAGGCGAAAGAATTGTTGTCGCAACGAATGACGGCGATATTGTTGAACACCGCAGGCGTGGCGCATGTCTTCGCAACGAACGGCACGACGGGCGATCAGGAATTGTTTGTGACGCTCGTCGATAAAAGCGAACGCGCATTCGGACAATCGGAAATCATTTCGACGATACGGCGGGAGCTCAACGCGCTGCCGGGGGTGTACATCAGCGTCGAGGGCTTGACGGACATGGGCGCAAAGCCCGTCGGTATTTCCGTCAAAGGCGCCGACATAAATTTATTGGGCGAGGCGTCGGAGCGGATCATTCGGCTGTTGGAAGGCATGGACGGCGTCATCGACATAACGTCGACGTATCGCCCCGGCAGTCCGCGTCTGTCGATCCTGCCCAAAGAAAGTCGCGCGCACGACTCGGACGTTTCAAACGAATCGATCGGAATGACGGTCGGGATAATGTTGGAAGGAATCAAGCTCGGCAAATTCAACGACGCCGAAGAGCAGGTCGATGTGCGCTTGCGATTGATTGACAGCGGGCGCGAACGTCCGAGTCAACTGAACATGATCGAAGTGCCGACCGCGCGGAGCGATGAAAACGGCAACGCCCGATTGATCCCGCTGTCGTCGGTGGCGAATTGGAAATACGATACAACGCCTTCGGCGATCAATCGCTACGATCGACAAAAGGAAGTGCGCATATCGGCGAATCTCGACGGTTTATCGTTGGGCGAGTTTGAAGATAATTTGGCGCGAGAGCTTGAAAATGTCGAGTTGCCCGACGGAGTATATCTCGACAACGCGGGCGAGGCTGAAGAGATGGACGATATGATGCGCGACATGCTGACGGCGTTGATCATGTCGGTGGCGTTCATCTTCATGGTTTTGGCGGCGCAATTCGAGAGTTGGAGCGAGCCGTTCACGATCATGGCGGCGCTGCCGTTGGCGTTTATCGGCGCGCTGTTGGGCTTGTTGATTTTCGGCAGTCAACTTAGTATGATATCGGGGATCGGGATATTGCTGTTGATGGGATTGGTGACGAAAAATGCGATCCTGCTCATCGACTTTGCGAAAAATCGGATCGCCGACGGAATGAATTGCGACGAGGCGTTGACGGCGGCGGGTCGCATTCGCTTTCGACCGATTTTGATGACGACGCTTGCGATGCTCCTCGGGATGTTGCCGCTTGCGCTGTCGATCGGACCTGGCGCGGAGGCGCGAGCTCCGATGGCGCATGCGATCCTCGGCGGGCTGATCACGTCGACGCTTTTGACATTGGTCGTAATCCCGTGCCTGTATTCTTTGTTGCACGGTTTGAAAAAACGAAAGGAGTGCGGAGCTTGGCATTCGACAGAGAAGAATTGCTGCGAAAATTGACGTTGGCGTTGGCACTCAACCCCGGCATGACGATGACGGAGCTTGCCGTCAAAACGGGCATCAGCAAAGCCAGTCTGCATCGGATTTACGCGACGAAAGAAAATCTGCAGAACGTCATCGTTGAGCGGCTGAAAAAAATCCCCGTCGAGCTCGGGCTGATCATCGACGGGGCGCACGAAAATTATTTGGGGGATTTGCGGGATTTGATATCGGTGCTGTACAAAAATCGGGCGTATATTTTATTCATGTTCCGCGACAAAATTGACGATGCGGAGTGGAAGAGGTGCGAAGAAAAGCTGACGGATTTTTTCCGTGAGGGGCAACGGCAGGGCATTTTGAGTTCCGATTTTACGGTCGAGATGATGGTGTATATATTTTCGGGCATGTCGACTTGGATGATGGGCTTGCAAGCGGAGCGCGATGATTTGTCGGAGCGCGAAGTCGAAGAAATAATTTTTAAGGCGCTCCTCAACGGCATAAAAAAATAATTTTTGAGCCCGCCCGTTGTCAACTGAGTTGCCGAGCAGGAAAGGGCGCCGCCGCCGCTCCCGCCC
>FLNZ01002619.1_pt1 | contig 10481 bp, 8 predicted proteins | sample 1140391 | NCBI WGS metagenome assembly FLNZ01 (sample SAMEA3878171, study PRJEB12797) | bioreactor metagenome | biome: Moose rumen | place: Sweden | collected 2011-10
ACTTCCAAATCTCCGTCGAAGACCTCATGCCAGGGGAGGCCTTTCTCATTGAGGAGCTGCATGAACGGATCGGGGTCGAATTCCTCAACATTCCACACGCCGGGCTTCTTCCAGATGCCCTTGAGCAGCAGCATGGCGCCAATCATGGCCGGCACGCCGGTGGTATAGCTCACGCCCTGCATGCCCGTCTCTTGGTAGGCCGCCTGATGAGAGCAGTTGTTGTAGACATAGTATGTGCGCTCCTTGCCGTCTTTCACACCACGGATGCGGCAGCCGATACTCGTCTCTCCCTCGTAGTTCTCGCCCAGGTCTTGGGGGTTGGGCAGCACTGCCTTGAGGAATTGCAGCGGCACGATTTTCACTTTGGCGGTTTTTGTCGGGTCGTCGGCCAGCGGTGCCTCGTATGTGATCTCGTCGATGCGGCTCATGCCGATATTCTGTATCACGTCGAGGTGCTTGAGATATTGTTCGCCGAAGGTCATCCAGAAACGTGCCAGACGGATGGTGGGATAGTTCTTCACGAGGCTCTCCAGTTCCTCATGGTGCATCAGATAGCTTTCGCGCGGACCGATGTTGGGGTAGGTGAGAGGCTTGTGAACTTCCAGCGGCTCTGTCTCGAGCCATTCACCGTCCTTATAGTATAGGCCCTTCTGGGTGATCTCACGGATGTTGATTTCGGGGTTGAAGTTGGTGGCGAATGCTTTGTGGTGGTCGCCGGCATTGCAGTCCACAATGTCGAGCGTGTGTATCTCGTCGAAATGATGTTTGGCGGCATAGGCGGTGTAGATGCCGCTCACGCCCGGGTCAAAGCCACAGCCGAGGATGGCGCAGAGGCCTGCTTGCTCGAAGCGATCCTTGTATGCCCACTGCCAGGAATATTCGAAGTGTGCCTCATCGCGCGGCTCATAGTTGGCGGTATCCAGATAGTGGCAACCACATGCCAGGCAGGCCTCCATGATGGTGAGGTCCTGATAGGGGAGGGCGAGGTTGACTACTAATTCAGGCTTGTAGTCGTTGAGCAGGGCTTTGAGCTGTTCCACATCGTCGGCATCCACTTGTGCCGTCTTGATGTCAAGGGCGTAACCAGCTTTATGTATTGACTCCACGATTTTGTCACATTTTTTCTTCGTACGACTGGCAATCATGAAATCAGTGAAAACATCAGCATTCTGGGCTATTTTGAATGCTGCCACTGTCGCGACGCCTCCGGCGCCGATCATTAGTACTTTTCCCATTTTTTCTCAGTTTTAAGGTATATTGTATATGTTTCAGATCTCCTCTGCACGGATGTCAAGGGCTTCCTGCTGATGGACTTCTGTCGGTGGCCCATGACTCAGATCTCCTCCGCGCGGATGCCAAGGGCGCTCATGAGTGAGTAGCCCAGGATTTCTTGTTGGAATGCGCCACCCATCATCGGCTGCATGGCAAAAACCGTGATGGTCTTGCCGTCGATGGGCTGGCGGAGTATCTGCCGCACCTGGTCGTAGCAGGCCTCATCGGGCACCACCATGATACGCCTCACCTCGCCGGAGGCACAGCACAGCCGGAGGGTCTCTGCCATCAAGTCCTCCTTGCTGATGATGTTCTCATCGGTGTAGGCGTTGATGGTAAACTCTCCGAGATTGTCGCTGAAGGCCTTGCCGTGCAGCTCATTGATGTAGTGGCCTGGTGTGAAATACTCCATGCGCTCATGGCTGGAGTGGTGTATCAATACCACCTGGGTCTGCTCTTTCCCCTCGCGCACACCGCCGTCAAGGGCCACACAATCCAACCACCGTGCCATGTCGGCATTGGGAATTTTGCGGCCTATCATACGTTCAAAATTCACGATGAGGTCGAATGCCACTCGGTCCACAAAGTCGGCATCCACGATGATAACATTGTCGCAGCTCACGATGGGCTGCTCTGTAGGATGGTTCATAGGCACAAAGTTACGAATTTTATCTGAATCCACAAATCTTTCGCTTTTTTATGGGGAAAAATCTTTGAAATTATGGAATAATGAGTCCTCATGGCCTTGCGACACTCCCCCATGAAACTTCGGAGATCCACTCCCTTTTAGCTCCTCAAATCAAAAAACGCAATCGTTTGAGTGAGATTTCATTGGATTTTTTTCACATATTTAAATATAAGTATATTATCTTTGTAGGCAGAACGGAAAAACAACAAAAATCCTGAGAAATGACATCTTTGACTACGGCGATTGTAATCGTCTTTATCGTAGGGTACCTGTGTATTGCCCTTGAGAGTGTGACAAAGGTCAACAAGGCTGCCATTGCCCTGTTGATGTGTGTGGGATGCTGGACGCTGTTGATGCTTGCGCCTGGTTCCTATTATCCTGATGTGCCTGCAGCCGATGTGGTGCATAAAATCTCTGAGGTGATAGAGCATCACCTGGGCGATGCTGCCGGCACTCTCTTCTTCCTGATGGGTGCCATGACCATCGTCGAGATTGTGGACTCAAATGGTGGGTTCAATTTCGTGCGCGATGCCATCAAGACACGATCGAAGCGGAAATTGATGTGGCGTATGGCCTTTATGACCTTCTTCCTCTCTGCTATCCTCGACAACCTCACCACCTCTATCGTGATGATCATGGTGCTGCGTAAACTGGTGCAGGAGCGCAAGGAAAGGCTTATCTATGCTGCTATGGTCATCGTCGCCGCCAACTCCGGTGGCGCTTTCTCGCCCATCGGCGACGTGACGACCATCATGCTTTGGATTAAGGGTGTCATCACCACACAGGGTGTGCTCACCGAAATCTTTATCCCCTCGCTCATCTCCATGCTCGTGCCAGCTGTCATCATGCAGTATTCCCTTAAAGGGAAGTTTGACAAGTCGCAGAACCTGCCTGCCGCCGAGGTGAGCCAGTTTACAAAGACGCAGCGCAACATTATCTTCTGGCTCGGCGTGGGAGGACTGGTCTTCGTGCCTATCTTCAAGACGATTACCCATCTGCCTCCGTTTATGGGCATCCTTCTGGTGCTTGGCCTGCTGTGGACTACAACAGAGATTTTCCATCACAACACAGATGAGAACGACACTATGGCCAAGCGTGTGAGCGACCTGCTCTCACGTATCGACCTCTCTACTATCATGTTCTTCCTCGGTATTCTCATGGCTGTGGCTGTGCTCCAGGAAGTGGGCGTGCTCACCGCTTTGGGACAGTCGCTGGATGAAATGTCGGGAGGCAACCACTATCTCGTTACAGGCGTCATCGGTGTGCTCTCGTCGATTGTCGACAATGTGCCGCTCGTGGCAGGATGTATGGGAATGTATCCCGTGGCTCCCACTGGCGACCTGGCCGTCGATGGCATCTTCTGGCAGTTGTTGGCATACTGTGCCGGTGTGGGTGGTTCCATCCTGATTATTGGCAGCGCTGCCGGTGTCGTGGTGATGGGATTGGAGAAAATCACTTTCGGATGGTATCTGAAACGTATCTCCTGGGTGGTTCTCGTGGGCTACCTGGCTGGTATGTTCTCCTATTGGCTCCTGAGAACATTTATCTTCTGACGGGCCAACGGGCGCATGCCTCTTTCGGCAGACCCTCGCTTTGAGGGGCGGCTGTTTCCCGTTGGACGGTGGCCTTCGGCAGATGATGAAAAATTGAGGATGTGTCAAAAGAAATTGACACATCCTCTTCCGTTGTGATAGACATCTAAAGGTTTTGAAACCAACCGTTTCACATAATCATTTCAAATATAATTTCAACCATTCCTTTACAGTGGATACTCATCGAAGGCGTAGAGCACCGTAGAGAGATAGCGCTCGCCAGTGTCGGGCAGGAGCACCACAATGCGTTTGCCGGCATTCTCGGGACGCTTGGCCACTTGCGTGGCTGCAAAGGCGGCAGCTCCTGAGGAGATTCCTACGAGGAGACCTTCCTGCTGGGCCAGCTGACGGCCTGTGCGGATGGCATCGTCGTTGTCAACGTCGACGACCTCGTCAATGACGCTCGCATCGTAGGTCTTGGGAATAAATCCGGCACCAATGCCCTGAATCTTGTGCGGACCGCTCTTGCCGCCATTGAGGACGGGAGAGGAGAGGGGCTCTACGGCGATAATCTTTACATCTGGATTCTTCTCTTTCAACAGACGGCCGATACCCGACACCGTACCACCTGTACCTACACCTGCCACGAAGATGTCCACTTGACCCTCGGTGTCCTCAAGGACCTCCACACCTGTGGTGTTATAGTGGCGCTCTGGGTTTGATGGGTTCTCAAATTGCTGAAGGATGATGCTGCCAGGGATACTGTCGCGAAGCTCCTCGGCAGCTTTGATGGCGCCAGCCATGCCATCCTTGCCACTGGTCAGTCGCACGTCGGCACCATAGGCTTTCACCAGGTTGCGGCGCTCCACGCTCATGGTCTCGGGCATGGTGAGTATCAGCCGGTAGCCTTTCACTGCGGATACCAAGGCGAGACCTACTCCTGTGTTGCCGCTGGTTGGCTCGATGATGGTGGCTCCTGGTTTTAACAATCCTTTTGCCTCGGCATCCTCAATCATGGCCAGGGCGATGCGGTCTTTCACGCTGCCACCGGGATTGAAATACTCTATTTTTGCTATCAGGGGGGTGCTCAACTGGTTAGAAGCGGAGTATTTTCCCAGTTCCAGCAATGGGGTGTGGCCAATCAGTTCGGTCAACTTCTTTGCTATTTTTGTCATAATTTGTTGTTTTTTTGTGATTAAAAGTGAATTCTCTTGATTTGCTCGCGCTGATTTAAATCTTTGCCAATGCCTCGTCTAATGCTTCAATCAGGTCGTCGACATTCTCGATACCGATGCTCAGGCGGATCGTGGAGGGATAGATATGCTGAGCCTCAAGCTCCTCGGGGCTCATTTGTGAGTGGGTCGTGGTGGCGGGGTGAATCACCAGTGATTTCACGTCTGCCACGTTGGCCAGTAGTGAGAAGATGCGCAGGTTGTCGATAAAGCGCCATGCTTCTTCCTCGCCGCCTTTTATCTCTATCGTGAAGATAGATCCGGCACCATTGGGATACAGCTTGTTGTAGAGCGCATGGTCTGGATGGTCTGGCAGTGAGGGGTGGTTCACCTTGGCTACCTTCGGATGCTTGGCGAGGAAATCGACGATACGCAGGGCATTTGATACGTGGCGTTCCACTCTCAGGCTGAGGGTCTCAAGTCCTTGAAGCAGTGCCCATGCGTTGAAGGGGCTGATGGCGGCGCCGGTGTCACGAAGGATGACGGCACGGATGCGGGTGACAAAGGCGGCGGCGCCTGCCACGTCGGCGAAGATGGCTCCATGGTAACTGGGGTCGGGTTTGGCAAGTGTGGGGAATTTGTCGGGGTTGGCTTTCCAGTCGAATTTTCCACCGTCTACGATGACTCCACCGAGGGAGCTGCCATGACCGCCGATGAATTTGGTGGCTGAGTGTATCACGATGTCGGCTCCATGCTCGATAGGACGGATGAGGTATGGGGTGCCGAAGGTGTTGTCGATGATCAATGGTATATGATGGCGATGGGCGATCTCTGCCAGACGGTCGATGTCGGTCACGTCGGAGTTGGGATTGCCGAAAGTCTCTGCGTAGAGTGCGCGGGTCTCTGGAAGAATGGCTGCCTCGACAGCGTCAAAGTCGCGAACGTCGACAATGGTGTTCTTGATACCTAAACTTGCCAGGGTGTGCGTGATGAGGTTGAACGAACCGCCATAGAGATTGTCGGCGGCCACCACATGATTGCCGGGAAGCAGAATGTTCTGGATGGCGTAAGTGGCGGCAGCGGCACCGGAGGCCACGGCGAGACCGGCAACACCTCCCTCAAGGGCAGCCACACGATCCTCAAAGACTCCTTGCGTGGGGTTGGTCAGACGACCGTAGATATTACCTGCGTCTTTCAGCGCAAAACGGTCTGCGGCATGCTGTGAGTTGTGAAACACGTATGAGGTGGTTTGGTAGATAGGCACCGCGCGGGCGTCGGTGGTCGGGTCGGCATTCTCTTGTCCTACATGCAATTGCAATGTCTCAAAACGATAATTTTTCTTACTCATAATTCTATAGTTTTTATTGTTGATGATTTCATTTCTTTTCTTTTCTGTGTGCAAAGGTACGGCGGAAAAATGGCTCCCAAAATAGCACAAAAGTGCCATTTCATATACCACAAATGTGGTATTTTCTTGATTTCTTGCCTTTTTTCTTGAAATATCATTTTTTTGCATTACCTTTGCGGAGAAAGGATAAAGCATTGTTGTCATGGATGATAGTAATGTCATGCATCATAATGAATGCCATGCATAATAATGTCACGCAAAATATTAATGTCATGCAAAAATACGCCGACTATATAGAGCAAATAGAGATCGACTCGCTATGGAGTGGTCGAAGGCATGTGAAATGGGATCTCGACAGGCATGTCAACATCCTCAGTGGCACCAACGGACAGGGAAAGAGCACTATTATAAACAAGGTGGTCAAGGGACTCGCCGCGGGCGGGGAATATCCAAGCCATCTGCTGAAAGGTGTACATCTGAAAGTGTCACCGGCTGAGGCCAAATGGATACGCTATGATGTGATCAGGTCGTTCGACAGGCCCCTGATGAATCTTGAGACGCTGACAAAGATGGACATGAGTCTGGCGACGGAGCTTGACTGGCAGCTGTTCCAGTTGCAGCGAAAATATCTGGACTATCAAGTCAATATAGGAAATCGTATCATCAGTGTGCTCCAGAGTGGCGACCCAGATGCCGCCGTGAATGCACAGAAACTCTCGAGGCCGAAACAACTCTTCCAGGATTTGATGGACGATCTCTTCTCTGACACTGGCAAGAAAATCGTCAGGACTGCCAATGAGATCTTCTTTACACAGATTGGAGAGACTTTGGTGCCGTACCAACTCTCAAGTGGTGAGAAGCAAATGCTCGCCATCCTGCTCACTGTGCTCATACAGGATAATAAAAACTGTGTGCTCTTCATGGATGAGCCCGAGGTGAGCTTGCACATAGAATGGCAGAAGCGACTGATTGACATGGTGCTCGAACTGAACCCCAATGTGCAGATTATCCTCACTACGCACTCACCGGCTGTCGTGATGAACGGATGGGTGGACCAGGTCACGGAGGTGTCGGATATTACAGACAAAGAATAATCACATCTCTTCTTCATGGGTAAACGCCTGAAAGACAATTTGACATCTGATTATGTCTCTGCCGCCAACTCGATGAAGTCGAAGACGGCGAGGAGACGAATCGTGGCTTATGTGGAGAGCTACGACGATGTATTCTTCTGGCGGATGGTGCTCAGCAACTTCGAGAGCGATAAGTTGTATTTCGAGGTGATGCTGCCTTCAAAGACGAGTCTGTCGAAGGGTAAGAAACAGGTGCTGATGAATCTCGTGGGCGACAATCTTGGCAAGGATATGATTGCCTGTGTGGATGCCGACTACGATTATCTGATCCAGGGGGCGACAAAGACATCGGAGAAAGTCATCTCCAGTCCCTATGTCTTCCACACATACGTCTATGCCATAGAGAACTTCCAGAGTTATGCGCCCTCTTTGCATGACGTGTGCGTGGCTGCTACGCTCAACGACCATTTCATGTTTGATTTCGAGGGGTATCTACGGGATTACTCGCTGGCCGTTTTCCCTCTGTTCGTATGGAGTGTGTGGTATCATCGTCGACCCAACTATACGGATTTCAGCATCTCAGACTTCAATCAGATCATTGAGACGGGACATTTCTCCATTCAGTCGGCGTCGGCGTGCATTTCCAACGTGCGCCGCAAGGTGGGACGACAGGTGGTGCGCCTGCAACGCCAGAATCCCGATGCCAAGGAGTCGTATCTGGCATTGAAGGAGGAAATCAAACAATTGGGCGTGTCGGCAGAGACTACCTATTTATATATACAGGGGCATCATCTCTACGACAATGTCGTGTTGCCGATGATGAAAAAAGTCTGTGACAAACTGCGCCGGGAGCGTGAGACCGAGATTCACAACAAAGCGGTGCACAACACCCAGATGCACAATGAGCTGTCAAGCTATCAGCACAGTGTGCAAGGGGTGGATGCAATGTTGAGGAAAAACATGGGATTCTTCCACTCTCCTGAATTCCAACGTCTGAAAGGAGATATCGCCCGTTTCTTGAACCCACAGGATGCGGTGGATGAGAAGGACGAACCCGCGGAGCAGGATGCCTCCGTGCCCTCATCAGAATGTTATTATACGTAGGTCTCCAGAAATTTTACTTTACCTTCAATCTTTATTCTTTGCGTCTTGGCGGGCACCAATAGCGTCTCGCCGGTGCGCATCGTGACTTGTTCTCCGTCATCGTCGGTGAGCACTGCGTCGCCGGCAACACAGATCAAGATGACAAAACTGTCCAGCGCACTGTAGTCGAGTGTGTAGGGCGCGTCAATATCGTAGATGGAGGTGGTGAAAAATGGACATTCCACCAGCCGCACGCATTGGTTCTTGTGGGGGGTGTAATGCGTGCGGTAGTCGCTGAGCACTGTATAGTCAATGCTCTCGCTGGCCTCATGGGTATGCAGCTCACGATAATTGCCATCTTTGTCCTTGCGGTTGAAGTCATATATGCGGTAGGTCACGTCGCTGGTCTGCTGGATCTCTGCCACCATACAGCCTTTGCCGATGGAATGGATACGCCCGGCGGGAATGAAAAACACATCCCCCTCATGCACATCGTAGCGGGCAAGGGCATCGCAGATAGTGTGGTCGGCCACCATCTCCTTGTATTTCTCTGGGGTGATGCTTCTCCGAAGACCATTGTACAGATGGGCGTCGTCATCGCCATGAAGCGCATACCACATCTCGGTCTTGCCACAATGCTTTCCTTGACGGTGGGCGGTCTCGTCGTCGGGGTGAACCTGAATGGAAAGGTCGTCATGGGCGTCGATGAATTTCACCAACAATGGAAACTCATTGCCAAAACGCTGGTAATTGGCGCGACCCATCAGGCGTTCCTTCTCTGTGGTGACCAGCTCGTTGAGTGACATACCTTGGTGGGGACCCTCACTGATGAGTGTCTCGTTGCCTTTCACACCAGAGATTTCCCAACTCTCTCCAACTTGTTCCTGGGTGGAGTCAAGGTGTTTGAAGGGAATGATTCTTTCTCCACCCCAAAGAGTGGATTTCAATAGCGGTACAAATTTGAATAGCGACATGGGTTGTTATATGTATTTATAGGTACAATTATTTCAATTGTTTTTCCAGTACGATGGGGTGAATAATAACAGCACATTGAATATCTCAAGACGGCCCATCAGCATCAGGATGGAGCACAACCACTTTGCAAGGATGGGAAGCTGGCTCCAGGTCATGTCGGGACCCATCTCGTTAAGTGGCAGACCCACATTGTTGATACAGCTCAGCGAGATAATCATCGAGTTGGTGATATTGATGTCAAGCATCATCATGATGGCTGTAGTGCCCAGCAACGCCACCACATAGATGGCAAAAAAGGCCAGCAGGTTCTGGACAACGGGGGAAGGCATCGACTGGCCATTGATACGCACGGGCAGTACGGCACGGGGATGCAGCAGGCGCACAAACTCATTGCGGATCACCTTCCAGATCATCAACATGCGGATGCTCTTGAAACCACCGCTCGTAGACCCGGCACAGGCTCCTATAAACATCAGTACGCTGAGGATAATCCATGTGCTGTGGGGCCAGGAGCCGATGCTGTCACAGATGATACCGGTAGTGGTCATCATCGATATCACGTGGAAGAAAGCGCTGCGCAGCGAATGCTCGATGTTGTAGCCATTGTGCGTGAAGAGGAGGAATGCTATGATGAGACCACAGATGAGCACCAGCGTGGCATAGAATCGCAATTCAGAATTTTTGACGAACGATTTCACCTGACGTTTGATAATAAGCAGGTAGAGCACCGTGAAGTTTACGCCGGAGACAAACTGAAACAGCATGCCGATGTATTCGATGGCGGGGGAGTGGAAATGTCCGATGCTGTCGTTGTGGATGGAGAAACCACCGGTGGCGGTGGTCGTCATGGCATAGTTGGCGGCACTGAACCAGTCCATGCCGGCGACAAGATACGACAGACAGCATACGATGGTAAGGGCGAGGTAGACCGACCAGATCCATTTGGCATTGGTGCTCAGACGGGGGTGCATCTTGCTGCGGATAGGACCTGTGGCCTCGGCGGAGAACACTTTCATTGAACCGCCGACCATCGAAGGGAGGATGGCGATGGTGAAGAACACGATTCCTAAACCGCCTATCCATTGTGACAAGGAGCGCCAGAAGAGGATGGCCTGGTGGGCATTCAGCTGTGATTCCACATCGTTCAATATAGAGGCGCCTGAGGTGGTGAAACCAGACATCGTCTCGAAAAAGGCATCTGTGGGGTTGTTGATGATACCGCTGAAAACATAGGGCAGTGAACCGAAAATACTGAATGTGAGCCAGGTGAGCGTCACCACGGCGTATGAGTCGCGGCGGGTCATCATACTCGGAGCTCCACGACTCTGTCTCAACAAG
>FLNZ01000135.1_pt1 | contig 10447 bp, 9 predicted proteins | sample 1140391 | NCBI WGS metagenome assembly FLNZ01 (sample SAMEA3878171, study PRJEB12797) | bioreactor metagenome | biome: Moose rumen | place: Sweden | collected 2011-10
TGGTATAACTGTGATGGCGCAGAACCTTGCATATGGCGATAGTGCCAAAAGCCCCTATTTGAAAGGAGGAAACTGGTGCTACAATAATGACACGACGAACTGCTTGAAGGGTGGGCGCTACTATACTTGGACTGCTGCGATGAATATAGATTCAAAGTGGCTAAATGCCACGGTTCCCACAGGGATGATTAAGACCCCGCACCAGGGTATCTGCCCCGAAGGCTGGCATATTCCGACAAGTTCGGAATGGTCGTCTTTATTCTCGGGAATAAGTTTCGCGGCACAGCAGGCTGTAGGAAATGTCGGCTGGAAGAATGCGACGAACGCTAGTGGTTTTTCCGCTTTACCAATAGGAATTTTATTTCATGGATTTAACCAAGTAGGGACGAAAGCGTATTTTTGGAGTGCCACTGAAGACTCTTTAGTTTATTCTGGAGGTGGCGGTGGTGGAAGATGGGGCATAGATGTAGGCTCCGCAGGTCCTGGTCAGATAGGTAAGGATTATGGAAACGCCGTTCGTTGTTTTAAAGATTCAGAATAATAATCTTTAAAATAACATCAATCAACCAATGTGGTAAAATTATGAATAAAGTTGAATATGTAAAAAAGCTGAGAGAAAAAACTTCGGTAAAACATGTGTTCGCAAATGCCGATGACTCAATTACGATAGTTGTTGATAATGTATGCCGTTGCCGTAAAACAGATTTCAGCGAGCCATCCTTAAAAGTAGATGGAGACGCAATTAATAAAATCGTGCAAGAAGCTAAAGAAAAAAAGATACAAGAAAACCTAGATGAAATAGAAGAGGATTTTAAATGATTCTGAATACTAAAACATTTTATGCTGTTGGTCAGGGAGGCTTTTATTCCGAACGGATTTTTTTTGAAGGAAAAGAATTTTGTGTGGTTTATGACTGTGGCGCGATAACAAAATTTCCTTATGATGGTCCAACAAAAAAATTAAAGCAAACGATTGATGATTCTGGTTTGGAAAAAATGGATTGTCTCGTTATAAGTCATTTGGACAGCGATCATATTAATGGATTAAAGCTCCTTAAGGAATATCTAGGCATCTCGAAGGAAGTTGATCCGTTTGTCGAAAATAAACCATTGTTGATATTGCCAAAACCTACCATACAAGACCTGTATGTATTTTTTTTGAATGCTTCAGAGGATGATGTAAATGTTTTTGTTGATGTTTTGTATAATTGGCGTGTTTTGTATATAACAAATGAAGATGTTGATCAAGGACGTGTTTCTATAGACGAAAAAAATGCTAGAGTAAGACAAAAATCACATAAAGGTGAATTTTTCTTGTTTGATAAAAATGAAGGATGGCTTTTAAAATTTTATGTTGATTGTTCAAAATTTGATATAAAGGAAAAAGGTGATGAACTTGAAAAACTAAATTGTGCTTCTTTGGATGATGTAATCAAAGAGTTTGTAAAAAAAGGAAGAGGAAAGAAGGTAGAGAAGGGTTTGAAAAAGGCTTATGAACATGTGATAAAAAATTGTGGAAAGTTTGATGATAAAAGTAAGATGAACCACTCATCCTTGGCAATGATTTCTGCTCCACTTAATGAGAATATATGGACTAGAAATTTAGATCAAGAAAATGTGCCCCCTTTTATCTCATGGATGAATGGTGATATATCTTTAAAAAAGGATTATGAAATTGATGCGATTGAGAAACATTTTGAAAAATATCTTTCGTTGAACATAGATTTCCAGATTCCGCATCATGGTAGTCATAATAATTTTTCGCGGTTACCTAAATGCAAGAAAAAATTGCGCGCATATCTCTGGGCTGGTGCAGAAAATACCCACGGACATCCATCAGGAACTGTGTTACGGAAAATACAAAAGGAAAATATCGAATTCTATTGGATAACTGAAGAAGACAATCACATTATCCGGCAAGAAATATGGGTCTGATGAAAGCGACAATGTCTTATGGGGCAAGAACCCGTGTGTATTTAAGCAGGTCTAAATTTCATCTCTTTCAAATTGAATGAAATTTTTTTGTGGAAACCATTTACAAATGAAAATTGTTGTGTAATAGGGAAGAATCTATGAAAAGTAAATGTCCTTTATGTAAGATTACGTTGGTGATGTTAGGGATGATGCTCGCTGCTCCTGCCATTGCAGAAAATAGCAGTGTGCAACCTGCTACATCTTCTTCGCAGTCCGCTTCCATCTTCGTGCAGGACCCGGCGGTGTTTCACCAGCGGCAAGCCGAACTTGAAAAGTTGAAGAAGTCCGTCGAGGGCAAGAACGAAGGACTTGACTCGTTGTTGCTTGATGCCAGCCGCATCGCGAAGATGAACGACCAGTGTGCCGCCATCAGCATCAACGACGTGATGGGCGAGGAGTGCTGGACCTTCTACCGCGTGGAACTCCCTGCGTTCGAGGAAAAGTACATGAAGGTCACTGGCGAGGTTCGTCTGGGCCACATGGAGACTGCCCGCGGGCTTGAGGACCGCAAGTTGCAAATCGATGCATGCGTGGAGGCGCTCTTCAGTTTTGCGCAGAGCAAGGACCAGTTCCTGAATCTGGACGGCGGCGTGTACCTGGAACCGCTGAGCAAGGGCTTCCAAGCCAACTATGACTTTACGCTTCAATACGAGCCGAACCACCGCAAGCACGCCTTCGAAATCGCGCAGAAGTGGGGCGAGACGTGCCGCGAGATGGTCGTGCGCAAGGACGGAAAGGGTTTCGCCCCGTTCTTCCTGGAACGCCTGGTTAAATTGAACGCGGATCTGGAGGGGAACGGCTCGCTGGCGGTTTACAGGACGGACACGAGTTCCGCCCCTACGCTCTTTATGGATATCAGCAAGCCGGTGCGCAGCGCATACTACCTGAACGGTGTCAAGCTGTTCCACAGCCGCATCAGTGCGGGCCCCGCAAATGAAAGCCCTGTGCGCATTCGCTTTGAGGGCGCAAGTGTGAAGGTCGATGGCGAACCCGTGGTGATGAAGCGTGGCAAGCCGCAGAAGTTCGAGGGCTCGGTCAACTACCAGCAAAAGGAAACGGCCCTTAACGGGCGCTGGATTTGGGAAAACCAGGGCAATACCGCTGGCGTAGACTTTGGCCCCGAAGAGGACGAGGCTGTGAAGGATAGCCTGTATGCGCTTGAAGTCGCCGCACGGGCCGCCGCCGCGGAAAAACGCCGCGGGGTGCATTTCTCCCCGTGGGTGGGCGTAAGCGCTGCGTTCGCTCCGTTCAACGACAAGAACTACAAGGCTTTTGACCTGGACGAGGGACACCTGATGATTCTGACGGACCTCATGGCGGTTGCCCGCATTAAGGTCGGCTTTGGCGAGAATGCGGACTTGTTTGCCGCTTTCGGCGCGGGCGCGTTCGTGGGTTTGGGCTTCGGCGAGGGGCTTCGTCGCGGGTACGTGGCTCCGGTGGCACAGGCTGAATTCGGGTACCGGAACTTCGGCGTTCGCGAGACTGCGGTCATCGCGATTCCCGAGGACGATTCCGAGGAATGGATGCAGTTCAAGACGGGAGGTTTCTTTAACTTCGGAATGTTCGGCGTCGAGGCCGGTTTTGACGTAATTACGAACTTGGGCAAGGGCGGCTACGTAACGCTCTACTGGAATCTGTAGGAGTGGCGAATTATGAATTCAAAGTTTGGAATAAAGAATCGAATTGTCATCCCCGCGAAGGCGGGGATCTTCAGTCTTGTTTTTGCGTTCTTCTTTGCAAGTTGCACCTTCGTCGACGACTACGACATCGACCTGATGCAAGATGCCGTGGCGAGCGCGGAAACATCGTCGTCTATTGCGTCGGCGAATTCAACGGGTTCCTCGTCTGATACGGAAACCTCGACATCCAGTTCTCGCAACGAAGAAACCACGTCCAGTTCAAAAGACCCTGAGACGGTCGAAGGGTCATCCAGCAGTGTGAAAAATGTTTCAAGTTCTAGCGAAGAAGAAATGGCGAGTTCCAGCAGCAATGAGCCGAAATCTTCAAGTTCTTCTGTTCCAGGCTTTATCTGTGGCGATTCCACGATGAGTCGCGGCGGCGTGGAATACGAGACAGTAAAAATTCATAACCTCTGCTGGACCAAGAAAAATCTTGAGTTTAAGCCTTCTGCAAGCGAGGGCTATATGTGCAATGGGGACTTGGAATCCAATTGTGAAAAATATGGCTTCCTCTATAATTCTGAAACCGCTCAATCAGTGTGTCCTGCCGGTTGGCGTTTGCCAGAAAAACAAGACATAACGGATCTTCTTGCCTATATCGATGATTTTGATTTCGCAGGTACATTATTAAAGGCTAAATCTGGCTGGGATGGAGATCCCGGTAACGGAACGGATGATTTTTCATTCACCGCGCTTCCTGGCGGGTCGTGTAATGTTGAAAAAACATGTGGTGGGGCTGGAAGCGTCGGTATCTGGTGGACTTCGACCGAGAAAAAGGCTAAGACAATGTTTGTTCTTAAGTTGACGGGCGATGACGAGGATGCTTATGACGAAACCGACCTGGATAAAACCTCGTTTGCGTCTGTTCGCTGCGTAAGAGAATAGCAAAAAAACAAGAAACCCATATTTCAATATTGAATTCGGCGTTATGTCGCCCCCAGTCCCGTTGCATAAACGGACAGAAAAATGTATATTGGAAATGTAATAAGGGTAAATTATGGTGTTCGCCGAAAACATATTACGGATATTCCGTGAAAACAAACTTCTTGCGAAGTATCGCCTGAAGGATGTCTTTGTTTTCGGTTCGTCTGTTCGAACAGCAACTCCCAACGACATTGACCTGCTAGTCCGTGATTTCCAGGACTACAATGACCTGTTGTCCTTGCGAAAGGAACTTTCCGAAAAAACTGGCAAGTCCGTGGATGTCGTCATAGAGAAGTTCGCAAACCCCATTATCCTGTATCGAGCAAGCAAGGAGTCCATCCGTGTCGAATGACCCCAGGAACGACCTTTTCCACTTATTGGGAATGCTCGAATCCCTGTTGAAAATTCAAAAATATACACGGGATATTCATTCCACCGAAGAACTTCTTGAGAAAGAAGACCAGATGGTATTCAACGCATGTTTGACTTTGCTTGCAAACATAGGCGAATCCATCAACAAACTCTCGGACGATGCCAAAGCGGGAATCGCAAGCGAAAACATTCAGGCAATTCGCGGTATGCGCAACAGGATTGTTCACGATTATGCTGGGCTCGACTCGTTTGTTGTTTACAACACTATAAAGAACGATCTTGATCCGCTAAAGGAAACATTTATCAAAATCATTAGAGAAGGTCTAGCAAACAAGTCCTTTGACGAAGGTGAATTTGAAGCAGCGAAAAAAGCGGGCTTTTACAAGTTCATTGATTTCAGTGTAATTTAAGAGTTGCAGCGCTATGAAAACAAAGACCCCAGCATTATGCCGAGGTCTTTAAGTTTGTGGATTCTCAACCTTATTAGTACAACAGCGCGAACACCATGCCGGGGCGGAAGTACTTGCCGGCGGTGTACTTGAGAGCCGTGCTGTGGAGCAGCATGAACAGCGCGCTTGCTTCAACCTTATTGGCCTTCGCGATGCTGCCGAATGCCTTCGTAAAGGCGGGCAGGTTGCGCGGGAGCTTCGGGCTGATGCGGCTGTCGGCAAGCAGGGCGCCCTTCTTCAGGAGGCCTTTGTGCAGGGTGTCGGCGGCGGTGGCGCTAAGGCCGAATGCCTTCACGAGCGCTTCCGGGTGCAGGCGGCAAGAACCGTTGAATCCTTCCGGTGCGGCGAACGGAATGCGGGCTTCTTCGTAGAGGTTGCGGATCATGGAATCGCCCATGTCGGCAGCCTGCAGACAAAACCGTTCGGCTTTTATGTGCAAAAAGAGACTACGAAATCGCCTCACTCTCGCCACCGTCCCAACTTAACGCTTGGGACTTTGTGGCTCACAGCGAATCCGTGGTGCATCATGGCGCACATGATGCTGTACTGAATGCCAATCCACACGTCGTTAGAGATATGGGCGTTCCCATACATCCTTGATGTGTGGTCGGGGTTGTAATCCTTAACGCATATCACAAAATTCATTTGTCTCTATTTGCTTTTTTTTTACAATTTAATTATTGACAAACAAATTAATCAATAGTATTTTTCTTTAGCTTTTTTGTAAGGAGCTCTTCTTGAAACGTCTCTTTTCTTATTGTGTCATGGCTCTGTTGTTGTCTTTTGAGGCTGCTTTTGCCATTGATTTCCCTTATTCTGAATGGAACCTTGCTAATTACAATGGGGCCTACGCTATATTCAATAATGGTTTCGTTGCTGTGGCGAACGGAGGCTCAGACTATTGGCATGTCCAGCTGACTCGCAGCAATATTGAATTACAGGCTGGCAAGACATACGAAGTCAAGTTTTACCTACAAGGTGTTAGTGCTCGCCGCTATGTAGAAGTTCGTATCGGGCGTGATGGCTTCCCCTATGATGCCTTTGCCGAATTTGGTGAAGTTGTGGCGACCGTAAACGGACGAACCGTAACAAAAACTTTCACGATGCAGTCGGGCAATGTAAGCAATGCCCGATTTGAATTTAACCTTGGAAAATATTCTGGAACGGTTTATCTATCCGATGTCAGCCTAAATTGCCTTGACTGTGGCTCTAGCCAAAATGCAACCGGAAACAATTCTTATGCAACATCGGCAAGCGATTGGGGTTATGTGGTTGTTGCCGACATGGTCGACTTCCGTGACAATTCCATGTCCTTGGGCGATGTATTCGGTCAAAATCTTGAACTGGGGGTGGATTCCAAGATTTACGGTAATGTTGATGCTTCGAACCATTGTTTCTTGCGTGAACGGGCGAATATCAGCGGTGATTTGCACTATACTAGCCAATGCGAGGAACAGAATGGTGTTGGCGCCAAGACAAAGAGCAAAGCGACGCTTTCAAAACCTGTTGTAGGCATTCCGAACATCGTTGCAGGGATAACTCCAATTTCCGTTGGACTTGACCAGAACGTTACCCTGTCACCGAATAATTACGGAGCGTTCTATGCCAATGCAAGATCCAAGGTCCATTTGTCATCGGGTTCTTATACATTTCAAAATATCTTTACGGAACCTGATGCCGAGTTTGCATTTGACTTGACTTCCGGCCCGATTACAATAAATGTCTTGGGGAATGTCCGCTTTGGCGACCGCAATACATTCTCCATTACGGGCGGGAACCCCAGTGAAATCTTGTGGAATGTCGCCGGTGAGAATGTCGATATGGGAACGGACGGTTTGTATTTTGGAAAGTTTGTCGCTCCGTCCGCATTCGTTCGCATTCCGTCGCGATCGCACCTTGTCGGAGCCGTGTATGCCAACAAATTCCAGATAGAGCCGCAATCTACGGTTTCTCAGGAACCCCGGGCAACCGAAATTTCCCACAGCGAGGAACATTTCGGACCGTTCTTTGAGCCTGGAGTATTCCGCTATGCTTCTCAACTGCCGCTTTCCGCATCTGCTATCGAAATGTTTGTCTATGCGGATAACGCCCAAGTCAAGATAAATGACGGAACTTCGCCAGTCGTTGAACTGCCTTCTTCTAACGGAACGGTCAACATAAGACTTAAACAAAAGCAAATCTCAGGTTTCCCCGCCCAGGCTTTCGGTTGCAACTATGTATTCAGTTTTACAAAGAGTGCAAACTACCGCATCTACTGGAATCCGCAAACCCAGTGCAAGCAAGGCTGTGACGGTACTACTGCGGCGACAGCCGTGGGTGACTTTGCGACCGTACTCGAAACAGCCAAGTCAACCGGTCGCGAAATCAACATGGTTGGTGGAATATGGGACGTAACTCAAAACTATACTGACGGGATCGTTCCTTGGAATGTTGGCTTTGAACTTGTGGGATATACGGGAAATATTTGGGATTTATCGTCCGCTTCCAGCATGCCAACGATATTCCTAGGAGAAACTTCTCATATACAGATATACGGGAAATCTCCACGTTCATTAACAGGTTTTTGGATTGGGAATGGATATAACAAGAATCGCGGAGGAGCAATTGCTTCGGAATCCCAGCATATTACATTAAGAAATATGCTTCTATCTGCTCATAAGTCTGATATGGATGGCGGAGCTCTGTTTGCTGCCGATACGCTTGACATGTATAATGTTCACTTCAAGAACAGCCAGTCAAAAGGAAATGGCGGAGCCATATATACAGAGGGATTGATAAGAATGCAGAATGTCATATTTGATAAAAATATAGCTGCTGGTAATGGAGGCGCGTCTTATTCAAGTGACAAAGCTTTTGTTCAAAATGCGATATTTAGCCAAAATGAGTCTAATGGAGAAGGCGGAGCATGGTTTGCTCAAAATGGATCAATAAAGGTCAGCAATGCGACGATTTTTGACAATAACGGTAAACAGGGTTTTTCGGCTGTTGGCGGTAACGCAACAGGACAAATTTATAATTCGATTCTATGGAAGAATATCAAATCTTCTTGCTCTTTAGAAAAATGTAAAAAAGAAGTGTCTCCTTCATTATCGGTACATCATTCTATTACCGAGACTGTTTATAATGGAATAGGAAATCTTGTGAATGACCCGAAGTTTCTCAATGAAAGTAAACCTGCCGGGGATAATGAATATATGAGTATGATAGCGGGATTGACGTTGCAGAATGAGTCCCCCGCAATTGGAGTTGGTGTAAAAGATGACTTCGTTCTCGAAACGGATATAATGAATATTGTTCGGCCCGAGAGAATTGATTTAGGTGCATATGCGTGGTACGATTTAAATGCTGATTTGGAATTAGGCGAATTTACTTATGGCTCGTTTAAGAAGAAAGAACCTGCCTACCCAATTTTTGAAACTCTTGGCAATGAATATGACATCCTTGCTGTCGGAAATAGCCCCAAAGGGCGTGTGATGCGCAAAAAAATGCCTAAAAGCCAAGTTAAGAATGTAAAACGCGCTACTATAGAATATACTTTATTGGATGAATATGGTAATCCATACCCTAATATGGAAAAGCAAAAAGTTGTCTTCTATAAGGCTGGTGAGGAAAATGAGAAAGTGATATTCCAAACATTAGTATTGGATCCATCAAACAAGGATTATAATCCTGACAAACATGGTCGTTTGCTTGTTTTTACTTTTGCGACACGTAAAGCAGGAATCTATAAAAATGTACAAGTTTTTCCTATTATTGGAATTGCAGACAAACTTTATGGGGAAGTAATTGATTGGGAATAATATGAAAAAGATTGTTTGTGTTTTTGCATGTGTGGTGTTTTGGAATTGTGGGGGGGGATGGTCTTAGGATAACAGATGAGCATGATGTAAAAAATAAATCGTCCACAGAAAAAAATATAGGGAATTATCCCGGCTTTTCCGAACTGATTCAAAAGCCCAAAGGAGATGATGATTTCTATAATGGCTTTTTTGATAGACATCGCGAAGATGTAAATCACGTCTCATATGATTTTGATTCGGAATATACTGATGATAATGGAAGTGTTTCTATTGAGAAAACATCGATTGCAGCGTATGTTAATTATGGAGGAACTCCATCACAAGTATTTGCTTTGTACGATAAATACAATGAGGTTAATATTCACGTTTCGTGGAATCCAAATGAGAACTACGCAAATCGTGAGGATTTAAAGTTCTTCCTCTGTGATGTAGACCACGGAGAGGAGTATAAACCTATTGAAGGTTTAGAATATGATCCTGTTAATGGCTTGAATTGTTCGCTTGAATCAAGCATGTGTTCAATTGATCAAAGCGCATGGATTAAAGGAGAAAAAGATGTAATTTTAAAAGTGAATTTGAATAACTATAATAAAAATATAAGAGTTGGACTCTGCATGCAATATGCTACCTATTTGCCTGTGCTGTATGATGCCTTGGAAATCAAGGCCTATCCAAAGCAGCTTTTTGATGTGACTCTTACTTCTGTTGGAACTATAGATGTGAAATTAAAACAAAAGATAGAGGATAGAATAAAAGAAACTTTAGGTCGTGCCGGAGTTGAAATTAATTTTAAAGAAGGGCTAGAATATAATATACCAGATGTTTTTGAAAACAGTGCATTTAGAACACGTCAATTGCCTTCGGATTATTTGTATGTTGAAGTTGGCTCAAAAGATGGGGGAACAGATTGTTATGATAATGTCCGTGATGACCTTTTTTGGCTTAAAAGTAAAGTAGAGTCTGATATTGGTTATGGAGTAAATGAAAGAAGAACTGCAGTGATATTAAATCGTCCGACAGTTAAGTTTTGGACTATAAATAGTAATTATACTCCGTGTACAAGAAATTTAGAGGACCGGCCGCGAGAGGATACTTTTTTTGGGTATATTGTAGGTATATTGAATAATGGGTACCTCTAAAAATACATTCTTTTCCTGAAGATGGGTTTATTTGTCGTTTTCAGGCGTAAAATTATCGTAATTCAGGCGCTATCCCTTCTTTGTTCCGGGCCTTTCGGACCGGTTTTTCGC
>FLNZ01002620.1_pt1 | contig 10421 bp, 4 predicted proteins | sample 1140391 | NCBI WGS metagenome assembly FLNZ01 (sample SAMEA3878171, study PRJEB12797) | bioreactor metagenome | biome: Moose rumen | place: Sweden | collected 2011-10
CCAGTGGCATCGGCGAAGGATGCGCACGTCGCTTTGCGCATGGTGGTTACAATTTAATCCTGACAGGACGTAATGAGATACGACTGGCAGAGATAAAATCTTATTGCGAGGCAGAGGGTGCCAAGGTGCTTTCCCTCTGTTTCGATGTCCGTGACCGACAAGCCTGCGAGGAAGCGGTTGCATCAATAGAGGAAGCTTGGTCCGAAATAGATGTATTGATCAACAATGCCGGTCTCGCCTTAGGGTTGGAGAAAGAATATCACGGTGATATGGACGACTGGGAGACAATGATAGACACCAACATCAAGGGACTTTTGTGGATGACACGCCTTATCGTCCCGAGGATGGTCAAACGTGACCATGGACATATCATCAATATCGGTAGTGTGGCAGGAGATGCCGCCTATGCCGGTGGCAACGTCTATTGCGCGACAAAGTCCGCCGTAAAGACAATCACGGATGGTCTCAGAATCGATGTCGCCGACACTTCTGTGCGTGTGACCAATATCAAGCCCGGTCTTGTAGAGACGAATTTCAGCGTCACTCGTTTCCATGGTGACAAGTCAAAGGCAGACAATGTATACAAAGGCATCACTCCGCTCACAGGCGATGACATTGCCGATGTGGCATTCTATGCCGCCTCTGCTCCAGCACATGTCCAAATCGCCGAGGTGCTGGTATTGGCTACCCATCAAGCCAGTGGATCTGTGATTCATCGCGAGGTTTGACAGAAATTGGTTTAGTAAGTCTGGAATTCCACATTTTTTAATTGTATCATCGCAGGATCATCGACAGTCATCTGATTCTTTGTAAAGAAGAAGACACAGTCGGTGATAGAGATATCATGTATCATACTGATATTCCCTTTAGCAGCGATGGCAGTCTTAGAATCACGGCATACCACATGGTCGATATGGATATTGGAGAATTCAGGAATGAAATCCTCCGCTGCAGTCTTTTGCCCACGTTCATTGCTGCCCACAGGTCTGTCAGCATAGGAGGTTTCAAAAACGACCGCCTCATTTTTTATATCGCTCATATAGATGCGCGAGATATAAATATCGCGGGTCTTGCCGCCTCTGCCAGCACCACTTTTAAAACGTAGTCCTGTATCAGTACCAGAAAAAGTGTTATCTTTTACCACGATATTAAACATGCCACCCGAAAATTCTGATCCGATGACAAATCCGCCATGGGCATGATAGACCGTATTGTCAATGATGAGGATGTTTTGGCATGGGCCATATTTGACACCCTCCTGCCCGACTCCTCCTTTGAGGCATATACCATCATCACCCACATCCAATGAGCTTCGTGTGACCAACACATCCTGACATTGCATCAGATCGATGCCATCTCCATTCTGGGCATTCCACGGGCACCTCACAGTGACGCCGTCAATGATAACGTTTTTACAGTGCTGAGGTACAAGATGGAATTTGGGGGAGTTTTGTATTGTCACTCCTTTGACGAGCACCTTCTCGCAATCTGTGAAACGGACAAGATGTGTCCGCATAGTTTCTTGTCGCTCATAAGTATCAGCGACATTGTCGAAAAACTTCAAATCATACGGATACCATAGTTTTCCATCGGCTGTCACCGTACCTCCCATCTCACGATAATTTTTCCATTCCTCGTCGCTCACCTTTCCTCTCTTCACAGCGCGCCACCATTCACCATTTCCATCAATAGTTCCCTCACCGGTAATGGAAATATCATGCCGCTTACTGGCAGTAACACATGGCACAGCCTTGGCGCTACCGTTTTCCATCTTTTCTGGCATAAATGCCTTTTTGTCAGGTGACGCCATCATCATGGCATTTCGCTCAAGATGTAGATCAATGTTGTCCTTGAGCGAAATCATCCCCACCATATAGATACCCGGTGGGACGTTCAGATGACCACCACCTTTATTCGACAAAGCACTGATGGCTTTCCGAAACGCCTCCGTATTGTCTGTCAGTCCATCACCTTGCCCTCCGAAATCAAGGATAGATACATGATTATCGGGAATCGTTGGTGCGAGGGGTTCAGACATTTTAATGGGAAGATTTTGATAGAGTGAATGGAAATCACCTGCATAGGCATGAAGATTTGCCGCAAAAATGAACATCAACAAAAGGTATCTCATAACAAATTAAGGAGAAATAAACAGATATAATAGTAAGTTGTTTGTGCAAAAGTAAGAATATATTCCGTGAGAAGAGCAGATTATATGAGTTTTTTATATATTTTTGCAGTCAAACTGCTAAAACAACCTATGAAACCATCTATTAAACTTTCTTTTGCCATCTTCCTATTGCTCATCTCTGGCAATATGATGGCTATCGATCGTGTGAAACGCAACATCAATAATAATTGGCTATTGCATATCGGGGATGATAGCACAGCGATGCAAGCAGAATACGACGACACGGGTTGGCAATCAGTGACATTACCCTATGCCTTCAACGGCCACGAGGCATTTGCCCGTGACATTATAGAGCTGACAGACACCATTTGCTGGTATCGTAAGCATCTGAAACTAAGTGATACGACACATTCTAAAATATTCATTGAGTTTGAGGGCGTTCGTCAGTGCGGACGAGTATGGGTAAACGGCACCTTCGCTGGCATGTCTGAAAACGGAGTCATGGCATTTGGACTCGACATCAGCGCATTGGTTCATGATGGGGATAACGTGATTGCCGTGCGTACCGACAATGACTGGAATTACCATAGCGAAGAATATGACAGCCGATACCAGTGGAACGACAAAAATTTCAATGCCAACTATGGAGGTATCCCGAAAAATGTATACCTTCATCAGACAGGACTGCTATACCAGACCTTGCCTTTGTATAGTAACCTTCAAACAGTCGGCACATACATCTATGCCAGCGACATCGATGTGAGTGAGCGTCATGCAGTGATTCATGCAGAATCTGAAGTGCGGAATGAAGACAAGCGAGCTCGCACCTTCACCTATACAGCACAGATATTCGACCTTGACGGCCAACTGATAGCCACTATTGACGGCGACCGCTCAACACTTCATCCTGGTGAGACTTGCACAATGAAGGCGGAAGGTCAGGTAGAGAACCTTCATTTCTGGAGTTGGGGATATGGCTATCTCTATACAGTAAAAACGATATTGAAAACCGATGATGGCATACAGATAGACGATGTCACCACTCGAACCGGTTTCCGCAAGACATCTTTCGGTGAAGGCAAGGTTCGTTTGAACGACCGTGTGCTCATGATGCATGGCTATGCACAGCGTACAAGCAACGAATGGCCAGGGACGGGGCTATCTGTTCCAGCATGGCTTAGTGACTATTCCAATGGGCTGGTGGTAGAGTCGGGCGGTAACCTGATTCGCTGGATGCACGTCACCCCCTGGAAACAAGACATAGAGAGTTGCGACCGAGTGGGACTGATTCAGGCCATGCCCGCCGGCGATGCGGAGAAAGATGTGGAAGGTCCACGATGGGAACAGCGTCTGGCTTTGATGCGTGACGCCATCATCTACAACCGCAACAATCCGAGCATACTCTTCTATGAATGTGGCAACCGAGGTATCAGCACCTACCACATGCGACAGATGAAAGCTATCCGTGACAAATATGATCCCAAAAGCGGTCGTGCGATCGGGAGTCGTGAGATGCTTGATGACAGCGTGGCTGAATATGGAGGTGAGATGCTCTATATCAACAAAAGTGGCGACAAACCATTATGGGCGATGGAGTATTGTCGCGATGAAGGACTACGTCGATATTGGGACTCCTATAGTTGGCCCTATCATCAAGAAGGTGACGGTCCGCTCTATCGAGGTAATCCAGCCAACGACTATAACCACAACATGGACATGTTTGCCGTAGAGATGGTGCGCCGATGGTATGACTACTGGTTGGAACGCCCAGGCACCGGAAAAAGAGTGAGCAGCGGCGGCGTGAAAATCGTCTTCTCTGATACGAACACACACCACAGAGGAGAAGCCAACTACCGAACGAGTGGCGTCGTCGATGCCATGAGGATTGCAAAAGACGCGTTCTATGTGCACCAAGTGATGTGGACAGGATGGGTGGAGGATGAGCGTCCCATGACACATATCGTAGGCCATTGGAACTACGACAAGGAAACCACCAAGCCAGTCTATGTAGTAAGCAATGGCGATGAGGTAGAATTATTTGTCAACGGCAAATCCTTGGGAAAAGGAAAACGGTCGTACCATTATCTCTTCACATTTGACGATGTGACCTTCGAGGCTGGCAAAATAGAAGCTGTAAGTTATAAAAATAATGTGGAACAAAGTCGGGCGGAAATTGAGTCAACAGGCACTCCCCATCATCTGAAGATGACGGCTATTGAGAATCCTGAAGGCATGCGTGCTGATGGCGCCGACATGGCACTCATCCAAGTGGAGGTTGTGGATGCGGAGGGGCGCCGTTGTCCTTTAGCCCATACCATGATTCATTTCAAGCTTGAGGGTGAGGGTCAATGGATAGGAGGTCTGGCGCAAAGAGAGGATGTGGAGCGTACGGACAGTCCCTCTTCCGTGGAAGGTCTTCTCGACAGCTCGGCAGATAAGCCCATCACAGACAACTATGTTGGCGCAATGACACTGCCAGTGGAGTGTGGTATCAATCGAGTGTTGGTCAGAAGCACCAATGTGCCCGGTGAGATACGGCTTACCGCAGAATGTGAGGTTGGAGATGCCTCATTAGTGATGAATACACATGAGGTCACCGAAACCTCATTGCCACAACTGACCCTCCCCTGCCATTTAGATCGCGGAGAAACACCATCCACGCCATCTTATCCTTCTGAGCAGGCTCCGATATCTATTGTCGGCATCAGTGCTGGCAGTAATGCCACAGATGCCCCCCTTACCATCGATGACAATGAAATCACAGAATGGCGAAATGACGGAAGCCGTGAGACAGCATGGATAGAATACCTGTTTGACAAGAAGACAGCGGTCAAGGAAATCGTTCTGAAACTGGCTGGATGGCGGACAAAATGCTATCCTTTAGCCATCTATGCAGGAAAGAAGAGAATATGGGAAGGCATTACGCCGGCCTCTTTAGGCTATGTCCATATCCCCATCTCCAAACCCGTGAGGAACAAATCATTGAGAATTGTCATGCTGGGACCCTCTACGGACAGTTCCACTTTCGGCGAGATCAAGGAATTGGCCGGTGGTGTGGCGAATGAGCTGGAACGTGTCCGCAGTGCCACGGGCAAAGTCGAATTAAGGATATTGGAAGCCGAATTCAAATAATCTGTTTCTGCTATTTCTTCGGTTGCCAATATACCTCCAATCCCTTTGAAGGGGGATTTATCATATCATTTTGTCAGATCTTGGAATAAGTCTAATCTTGGAAATAGACTCTCTTGACACGGTTGCTGACAGAGGTAAACACCTCATAGGGAATCGTGCCCAAACAGTCGGACAAAACCGTAACAGGCAGATGCTCACCGAAAATCTCCACAGTGTCACCTTCATTACAATCAATGTCGGTGACATCAATCATAGCCACGTCCATGCAAATATTCCCCACGTATGGAGCTTTCCGCCCATTTACAAGGCAATAACACTTGCCTTGCCCCAATCCTCTGTTGAGTCCATCAGCATACCCAATGGGGATGGCAGCAATGACACTGTCACGCTTGAGAATTCCTTTCCGACTATACCCGACAGTATCCTCCTTTGCCACATTGCGTATTTGTAAGATTGTCGTCTTCAGTGTACTGACCGTATTGAGAATGCGATTGTCGCGACTGCTGACACCATAAAGTCCCAGTCCAAGGCGGCACATGTCCATCTGCCGTTCCGGGAAATGCTCAATACCCGCGCTGTTGTCCATGTGGCGCAAGATATGGTGTGAGAAAGCCTCTTGTAAACGCGAGCTTCCAATCAGAAATCTCTGGAACTGCAAATTGGAGAACTCATCAAATCCGTCGCTGTCACTACCGACGAAATGTGAAAACACGGATCGTGGTATCACTGCGGTCTGACGTCTAAGTCTATCAACAAGTTTCTCCATGTCATGGAGAGGGTCAAATCCCAAACGATGCATCCCTGTATCGAGTTTGATGTGAACAGGGAATCCGGTGATGCCCTCCTTTTCGGCAGCATGAACCAAAGCGTCAAGAATTCTGAAGTTATACACCTCTGGTTCCAGTTCATAGTCAAACAAGGTCTTGAATGAGGTCATCTCAGGATTCATGACCATAATATTACACGTGATGCCATTACGTCGCAAGGTAGCCCCCTCGTCAGCCACTGCCACGGCAAGATAATCCACATGATGGTCTTGCAGTGTTTTTGATATTTCCACCGCTCCAGCGCCATAAGCATCCGCCTTCACCATACATACGATTTTTGTCTCTGGCTGAAGGAAAGATTTATAATAGTTGAGATTTGCGACGACGGCATTCAGATTCACCTCCAAAATCGTCTCGTGAACTTTCTGGACCATCATTTCAGTGATTCTGTCGAAATAGAAGTCTCTCGCACCCTTCAGCAACACCACTTCGTCGTGAAGTGACGCAAACACCTCACTCTCAAGAAATTCATCGCAGTTATTAAAGAAATATTTCTCAGTAATATTAATCTGCTGGCGCTGTGATGAAATGTCTGCACCGATACCTATAAATTTTTGCACCCCTCGTTTTACCGCCAAATTCGACACCTCTTGATAGAGAATATCCACTGGCATTCCACTTTGACGGATATCACTTAGAATCAATGTACGCCGACGACCTTGATGGTCTGGTCTACGACTTACAAAATCAAGGGCGATATCCAAGGAATTGATATCGGAGTTGTAGGAGTCATTGATGATTGTACATCCTCTTTGACCTTCCTTTACCTCCAGCCTCATAGCCACTGGCTCAAGTGATTTCATGCACTGCTCCAACTCTTCTGACGGGACATTCAGACACAAGGCGACGACGGCACAAATGATGCTGTTGGATATTGAAGCCTCATCAATAAAGGGGATGGTATAGGAGCCACTTTGTCCTTTGTAAATATAGTTGACAGATGTCGTATCCAATGCTTTAGTGACAGAGGACACATTAAATGCCACGTCACGGTTTTCTTTTGACCATGCCAACATCTCGCCATGGAATCCCAACTGTTCCACCTGTCTGCGAATCACCTCGTCGTCAGCGGGATAAATAAGGATCTTTGCATGATGAGCGAGACATAGTTTTTCACGACATTTCTGTTCTATAGAAGCAAAATTCTCCTGATGCGCAGTGCCAATATTCGTAATCACACATATATCTGGCTGTATGATATCCCGAAGAGCCCTCATCTCACCAGGCATACTGATACCTGCCTCAATCAGAGCCACCTCTGAGTGTTCGTTGATATGCCATACAGAAAGAGGCACACCAATTTGGGAATTATAACTGCGCGGTGAGCGTGCGACAGTCATATTTGTCGAGAGAATCTGATAAAGCCACTCCTTCACGACCGTTTTGCCATTGCTTCCAGTTATGCCCACCACGGGGATATTAAACTCATCACGGTGCCGCTCCGACAATCTTTGCAGAGCGATGAGCGTATTCTCGACCTTCAAGAAATTGGCATCTTTATATGTCGACTCGTAGCCATCAGGCAATCTTTCAACGACAAAACATCTTACACCTCTATTATATAGTTCCGGCATGTAACGATGCCCGTCATTGCGTTCTGAATGCAAGGCAAAGAACAATGTAGACTCAGGAAAGCAGAGTGAACGACTATCTGTCAACAACCATTCTATTATTGCATCGCTATGACCAAATCGATGTGCACCAATTAGTGCAGTAATCTTTTCTATGGTGTATTTCATAATGATTGAAATTTAATGCAAAGTTACTGCAAGTGAACCGGAATACAAAATTATTTCCCAAAAAATGAGGAGATATACAATAGTTATTCACGTATTGGATATTTCCTTTCAATTTGACTTGCACGCAGACGTGCATTGGCAACAAACTGTTGATATTCAGAAGAATCTGGATTGAAAGGACGATGCGCCAATGCTTCTTTGACGGGTTTCCATTCCTGAAGGTACCGCAAAGTATCCTTGTCAAAAAAAGTATCTTGAAATCGTTCCCAGATATATTTCACAGCTTGATTGGATGGATGCAGCATATCTTCATCATAGTAACGGTAGTCACGCAACTCATCGCAAACGATCTCATAGGCAGGAAAATAGACTACCAGATTGGGGAACAGATGCCTCAATTCTTCAGTGGCCAATAAAAGTGTGGCTTTTGTCAATTGACTCCCGTGAAATCCATATTTCGCATAACGGATGGGACTGACCGTGATGACGATTTTGGCATCATTTCTTCGAGAAACCAACAATTTGACAGCCTGGGAAAGATAGGCGACACACTCATCGACAGACAAGGAACGCTCATAAAATAAGCTTTGAGACCGTTTTTGGCAATTGTCCACAATCTCATCCGTCTCTTTCAATATATAAACATGATTGGTGCCTAATGTCAAGAAAGTCACTCTCGGCGCCATGTCCGTTCGTTCTATCGTATGGAGGACACTTGCAGGATTATACATCACACCATAGGGATTAACTACAACCGGGAAATTCTCCTGCTGGAAAATACTCCCTATTCGTTGAGCGAAACATGAGCCGACAAACAACATTCTCTCGCGGGGAAAAATTTTGAAAGAACTTTTCTCTATCGTAACAATCGTCCTGAAATTCATATCTAACTTCTGCTTATCTGCAATCCACTCATGCTTAGACTCATCTCCACAAAACGCGCATTCGCATATCGACGATTATTGTTCAATATCTGACGGATTCTCGCTGCCGCCTCAGGGTCTTTTGCCACCATATAAAGATAGCCGCCACCACCAGCTCCTGGAAGTTTGTACCCCAAACATAAATCATCAATCAATTCAGTAAGCCTTCTTACCTCTGGGGGATTTGTCCCACTATCCAACAATTGATTTTGCCTCCATGTCTTACGTATCAGCCTTCCCATTGAATAGAAATCATTACGCTGCAGAGCCTCATACATATCATTTGCATGGTTTTTCATCTCTCTAAGCATTGACAATTCCTCATGGTGATTGAGAAACATTTTCCGGACTATTTCCGAGAGGATGTTTTTAGCTGTTCTTGTAATACCTGTATAATAAAGCAGATGACATGACCTATATTCCGGCAGGGTATATAATTCTGACGGCACCCACTTGATGGTAGGCGTCTGAGAGAAGCCCTTCTCTGTCTGCAACAATTTAGCGCCATGTAAAAGGCCGCCAAACTGGTCTTGCCACCCGCCGCCAGTCGTGAGCAATTGTTCCAAGACAAGGGTGCGATAACCGATTTCTGTCTTATCCCACATCAGTCCGCAAAAATCATTTAAGGCACCCAGGACGGTAGCGGCGAGAATGCTGCTTGTCCCCAGTCCACTCCCAGCAGGGATGGCCGACAGCAAAGTGAGTTCGAAACCACCCCCAAATGCGGAGAGCTGACTTTCCAAAGTATCGTATTCGATGTCAGAGAAACCTGGTTGGAACCCGGCAAGGACCAAAGCCGCCTTGGGAATGGAGAATGGGCTGCCCACATGGTGAAAATCCGCCAATTGCTCATAGGTCGTCACAGACTCCGCCGCCCCAAGGTCGATACTGCGAAGAATGATATGGCGTTCCTTGCAAGGCCGCAAGTATGTCTGGATAGGGGGTTGACTATTGAGCTCTATAGCCAGGTTGACAACCTTGCCACCCTCCATCAGGCAATAAGGGGGTGTGTCTGTCCATCCCCCTGCTATATCTATGCGCACAGGACTTCGCCCCCATACAATTTGGTCTGCATAGACTGACATGACAGGCTTTTGACGGTCTGCCAACGCAGAAGCCGTCAGTCCTTCTCTGAGAAGTGTAAAAGCTCTGTTTTCCTCGTCGGATCCGTCACGGCCTTTCAATGTTCTCAATCTGGAGCGGAACATCGCATCATGGATGCGTGTAAGCAATGGTTCACTTTGATCAAGTGGATACGGCTCAGCTATATGATTTTGAGCAAATTCGTTTGCAGCATTGTCAAGGTCAATCTGGTAGAAAATACTATGTTGATAATTTTTTGCCAAGAAAGGCCAATTCTTAAAACGATTTTCTTCCCGTTGTCTCGTCAGCCTGACAATGTTCGCCTCAGCTGAGATCTCATCGGCGCTTATTTTTCTTGCCGACATCCACAGCATTCGTCCACCATCTTTCTCGGGCTGATTAAGCATCCATCTCAATACCAGACTCATATCACTGATATTGTCAACCAGAGGAAAAACACGAGCTTTCTGGATGTCGTCTATATGCTCTATAGTGTCAATATCAATCTTTCGAAGAGCTGCCCACTCTGTAAATGGCTGGGAAATAAACATTGTGTCAGCATTGTGCAAATCCCCTTTTGAGGCAT
>FLNZ01000136.1_pt1 | contig 10403 bp, 7 predicted proteins | sample 1140391 | NCBI WGS metagenome assembly FLNZ01 (sample SAMEA3878171, study PRJEB12797) | bioreactor metagenome | biome: Moose rumen | place: Sweden | collected 2011-10
AGGTCTTCGGCGTCGTGGATATCGACATGGTGGCTGGCCCCAGCGAAGTGCTCGTGATGGCCGACAACACCTGCGATCCGGACTTCGTGGCTGCTGACTTGCTTAGCCAGGCGGAACACGGTTCCGGCTTCGAGGCGGCCATCTGCATTACCGACAACATGGAAACCGCCCAGATGATTAGCGCCTGCGTGGATATCCAGGTGGAAAACTCCCCGAAGCGTGAACTCCTCGAGAAGGTGCTCGGCAACTTCGGGCGCATCCTCGTGGTGAAGGACTGGTTCGACGGCGTGGAAATCGCGAACCGCATCGCTCCGGAACATCTGGAAGTGATGACCAGCGAAGCCGAATCCATGGCGGCGCAGATCGAGAATGCGGGTGCCGTGTTTATCGGCCCGTGGTCCAGCGAGCCGGTGGGCGACTACTTTGCGGGTCCGAACCACGTGCTGCCTACCAACGGCACGGGCCGCTTCTTTAGCCCGCTCGGCGTGTACGACTTCTTAAAGCGCATGAGCATCATCCGCTACAGCGAGAAGGCCATCAAGAAGAACGCGAAGGCCATTGCCACCGTCGCGACCGAAGAGGGCTTTATCCACCACGCCGCCGCGGTCCTCAAGCGCCTCTAAGGCTTCGCTACCCGCGTCATTCCGGCGCCTGTCATTCAGGAGCGCGGAGCGCGATAGAATCCAAAATATGTACAAATTAAAAGGCTCCCTCGGGGCCTTTTTTATATGCGATAAACGCGAACTTAGCGCGAACGGCTATCTTAAAGGATATTCCTTATAGTCCTGCACGCCGAATTCCTGCTTCAGGTAATCCCAGCGAACCAGGCGGTTCTTCCAGAAGTACTTGCGGTACAGGCGGCGCGCCACGCGGCTTGTTAGTTCGTACGGAATCGTGTGGTGGTCGTCGGCGACACTTTCCATCGAAATGCGGAAGTCGAGCTCGCCGTTTACCACGTCGACAGTTTCGCCGACCTGCACGTCGGGAATGTGGCTCACGTCGACCATCGTCGCGTCCATGCAGACGCGGCCGAGAATCGGGCAGAGCTGCTCGCGGATAAACACGAATCCCTTGTTGTACTCGCCACGCAGGTAGCCGTCGCCGTAACCGATGGCGATGGTCGCGATGCGGGTGGGCTGCTGTGCCATCCAGTAGCCGCCGTAGCTCACCGTCTCGCCGGGCTTCACGTCGTGAATGTGGCGGATGGTGCTCTTGATTTTCATGACGGGCTTGATGGGCCACGGGGAGGGTGCTGCCCCCATGCAGTTGTAGCCGTAGAGCGCAAGGCCCGGGCGCACCATATCGAAGTGGCTCTCGGGGCGAGTGAGCGTGCCTGCGGAACTGCTGCAGTGGCAGATTTCCGGGCGGAGTCCTTCGGCTTCCAGCACGTCCACGAGTCGCGTGAATCGCTGTATCTGGATATCCGTCTTCGGGTTCCCCGGCATGTCGGCCGTGGCGAGGTGCGTGAACATTCCCTCGAATTTCAGGCTCTTGAGGCTCAGTGCCGCGCGGATGTTGTTGAAGTCTTCGGCATCGAAACCGTAGCGGTTCATGCCCGTATCAATCGCGAGGTGCGCCTTGCAGGTCGTACCCGTTTCGCGGAGGAACTGGTCGAACGCCATGGCGGTACGGATGTCCGTGATGGCTGCCGTAAGCTGGAACTCCACGAAGTAGGCGAAGTCTGCTGGAGTGCAGGGGCCGAGCACCAGGATAGGCAAGTCCATACCGTACTGGCGGAGCAGCATGCCCTCGCTGATGTGGGCGACGCCCAGATAGTCCGCACCGCCGAACTTTGCGGCAAACGAGCAGGCGAGGCTCCCGTGCCCGTAGGAGTCGGCCTTCACGGGCAACAGAATCTTCGTGTTTGCCGGAATCTGGCTGCGGATGAATTGAATGTTGTTGCAGAGTGCGTCAAGATTGATTTCAATCCAGTTCGGGCGCGCGATACGGTTCAAGTCGGGTGGGGTCGGTAAAAGCTTCATAGTACGTAAAATATAACAAACGGCCATGCCTGCGGCCCGCGACAGGCCTGGTTGTGCGCTCTAGAGCCGTTTAAAACTCTAGAACGTAAACAAAATATGCCTACAAGGTGGAATAAATCTGTTTGCAATAACTTTTTGTAAAGTTGCAGGACTTCGCCGTATCAGCAAAAACGCGCGCAGCCCTTGTACTTATTGGTACTGCCACTTTTTGTCGGAATTTACAATTCAAATGTTGAAAATTTGTTTACCCGTTCGGGTGAATCCGTTCCGATTTTTCTTTATAGTTTAAAATCAGAGAGAACAATTTGTCTTGAATCTGAGTGAAGGAACGGAGTTGAGACTGGTGTTGTGGATAAAGTAATTCCTTCGATGATTGTCGTCTAAATCCCCCGAACATTGTTAGTTTGTGCGAAAGGCTTGACCGTTAAGCCCTGTTCACGAGAATTGCATTTTTGCAAAATTGAAGCCTTGACCGCAAGGCTATAGGTTCACTTTTTGCCTTGAAAAATTACCCCCAGAAAATCACCCCCAAAATAAACCATAAACCATCAATTCCCTCGCAAGAGGGGGAGGATAAAATCATGAAACCGAAAAAACAGACCACGGAAGAATTCGTGGCTTCGCTCATGCCTGATTCCGACAAGCGGCTCGGACGCATCTCCGGCGTCTCGCTTCTTGTCGCGCTCGCGCTGAGTTTCTGGGCCACGACATATGAGGTTGTTATCAACGATATGATGTTTGAGAAAACCTCCAGTTTGGAAATCGAAACAAAAATCGAAATCGCAGATAAGAAAGAAGAGAAAAAGCAGGAAAAGAAACAGGATAGGAAACCGAAAGACATCGCAAAAAAGAACAACAGGCCCGGCGGTGGCAAGCCCAAGAATCAGGGGAAACCGAACGCGCCCAAGACAAGGGGCGTCCTCAAGGAACTCGCGTCAATGACCAAGAACGCGTCAGCTTCGGCATACAACCTCATGAACGACCAGAAGTTCGCGAGAGACATAGATAAAATTCTCAAGAACACGAATGGCTTGCAGACTACGGGAAAGACGCATATTGGCGTGAGGGCCGGAAAGGTCGATGGAGCCTTTAACGAGGCTGTCGCTTCTGGGGGTGGCGGCGGAATCGATGGGGCGCTCGGAAACCTGTTCGGCGGTTCGGGTGGTGGAATCAATACGAAGTCCATGAAGGGAAATATGAAGACCCCTTCCGTGCGCGATATCGACCTGGGTGCAGGGAACTCCTCGCGATCTGCCTCCGATATCATGAAGGTCGTTCGCACACGTACACCCGGACTACGCCATATCTACAATAAGTACCTGAAGAAAAAACCGGGCCTGGAAGGCAAGGTGACGCTCAAGTTCACGATTGCCCCGGGCGGCGAGGTCATCAGCATCGCGGTTGTCTCGTCCACCACGGGCATCGGTGAATTCGATGGCGAAATCAAGAATGCCGTCGGTCGCTGGACATTCAGCAAGGTCAAATCCGGAAACACCACGGTGACCATACCCTTCACGTTCACCGAATAAGACTCTAAAATCCTGTAAATGATACCATTCCGGTGGCCACACGGCTGCCGGAATTCCTTTTTTCCTTGTGGAATAGGCCTACGCATTTGTGGATGCCGAAAAAATATATAGATTATCTGGAAAAATTCCTGGTAGAGGTTAGGTTATGCTAAAAGCGAAACATGGACTTTCTTTTGTTGTTGCGGCTGTTTCCTTTTTGTTGCTTGTCGCCTGCGGCGATGACGATAGCGATTTTGCAACTCGACCATCGGAAGGTTCGTCATCTAGCGTCACACCGCAGTCGAGCGATAGCGAGACAAGTGTGTCCACTGGAACCATGACAGATTCCCGCGACGGCCAGACTTACAAGACGGTGACCATCGGCTCGCAGACCTGGATGGCAGAAAATCTCAACTACGAAACATCAAACAGTTACTGCTACAATGACAGTGCAAGTTACTGCATCAAGTACGGACGCTTTTACACATGGGCAGCCGCGATGGACAGCGTGGGCACGTGGAGCACGAACGGCAAGGGCTGTGGCTATACTAAAACATGCTCACCGACATACCTTGTGCGAGGCGTATGCCCCGAGGGCTGGCATCTGCCTGATTCAACGGAGTGGGCAACACTATTCACTGCAGTTGGCGGTCAATCAACCGCAGGCAAGATGCTCAAGTCCACAAGCGGCTGGAATGATTATGTAGGAGAAAGCGGCAACGGCACGGATGCCTTCGCCTTCTCTGCGCTCTCTGCCGGCGGCAGGAACGAAGGTGGGGGTTACAACGGCGAGGGCAACGGCGCGCTATTCTGGAGTTCCGCAGAGGGCAATAGCGGCAGCGCGTACTTCATGGACTTGTACTTCGGCCACAGCTATGCAAGCCTGTACAGCGGCGACAAAGACTATGGGTTTTCAGTTCGTTGCCTCAAGGACTAGTAGTGAGGCGAGTGCAGTAGTCCCGCTTCGATTTTTTTTTGAGCGGGTCCCTGTTCTTGCGTTTGTTCCTCCTTTTTGCTATATTCTCATGCGGAACAAAATGGAGAATTTAAAATGACTGATCCGCGCATTACAAAACTTGCCGAAAACTTGATTAACAACGCGCTAGCCCTCAAGGCGGGCGAGAATATCCTTATCGAAACCACCGACACGCCCGACGAAGTCTCTACCGAGCTCATCAAGGCCGTCGAGAAGGTGGGCGGAAACGCCTTCGTGCGCAATTCCAAGAGCCGCGTGCGTCGCCAGATGCTCCTTTCCGCAAGCGAAGCCCAGATGAAGGTCGAGGCCGAACTTGCCCTTGCCGAAATGAAGAAGATGCAGGCCTACATCGCCATCCGCGGGGCCGACAACTCCATGGAAAACTGCGACGTGAGCGACGAGAAAATGCTCATGTACCGCAAGATGACGAAGGAAACGCTCGACTACCGCGTGAACAAGACGCGCTGGTGCGTACTCCGCTGGCCGAACGCCTCCATGGCGCAGGGCGCGAAGATGAGTACCGAGGCGTTCGAGGACTTCTACTTCCAGGCGTGCCTCGCGGACTACCCGCGCATGGGCCGCGCCGCGCAGAATCTCGTGAACCTCATGAACAAGACGGACAAGGTGCGCCTCGTGGCAAACGGCACCGACATCACGTTCAGCATCAAGGATATCCCCGCGATTCCGTGCTGCGGCAACATGAATATCCCGGACGGCGAAGTCTACACCGCGCCCGTGCGCAACAGCATCAACGGCGTAATCCACTACAATACGCCCACGCTCTACGAGGGCAAGCAGTTCAGCAACATCCGCCTGGAATTCAAGGACGGGAAGATTGTGGACGCCACCTGCGAAACAGGCGACAACGCGCAACTCAACGCCATCCTCGATACCGACGAGGGCGCACGCTACGTGGGCGAGTTCGCCATCGGTTTCAACCCGTTCGTGAACGCGCCGATGTGCGACATCCTCTTTGACGAGAAGATTGCGGGCAGCATCCACTTTACGCCGGGCATGTGCTACGAGGAAGCCCCGAACGGCAACAATTCCGCCATCCATTGGGACCTGGTGCTCATTATGCGCCCGGAATACGGCGGCGGCGAAATCTGGTTCGACGACAAGCTCATCCGCAAGGACGGCCTGTTCGTGATTGACGAACTCAAGTGCCTGAACCCGGACCAACTGGGAAAGTGATATTTTAAGAAGGAGGAAATATGACAAATAAACTTTCTGTTTTTTGGGGGGCTTTGCTGGCAGTGCCATGCCTTGCCACTAACGGCAATATGGCGGGCGCGGGAACCGCAGAATCCCCATGGCAGGTCGCAGACTACGAAGACCTCAAGGCCGTGGGCATTGGCGACTACGGCATGGACGGCCATTATGTTCTGGTTGCCGATATCGATGCTTCTGCTTCGCGAAACGAAAAGAGTGAGGTAGATTCTACCGCAGGCTTTCTGCCGATAGGGGCGGCATATTACGGGACGGAACAGTCTGAGTTTGGCGGTGTATTTGATGGTGCAGACCATACTATATCGCACTTGTATTCGGAAACAAAAGATGAACGTTCTACGGCCCTGTTTATGGGGATTGGTTCTTCGGGCGTTGTCAAGAACCTTAAAATGGCGGATTGCTTCATCTCGGTCCGTTTTGTCTGGGCGGCAGCGTCGGTTGCCGTAATGAATTCCGGGCTGATTGAAAATATTGAACTTGTGCGTGATACGGTCAGTGCTCCTGGCAATACTGGTGGGGTCGTGGGAGTTAATGAAGATGGAACTGTCGAAAATGTCGATTTTAGCGGAGTTGTTCGGGGGATTAACGATCGTGACTTTGTTGGCGGAATAGTCGGCTACAATGCCGGAGAGAAATCTGTTATTCGCAATGTGAAAGTGAATGCCGATATGAGGTCTTCTTATTACGGGAATAACCTCGGTCTCGTCGCCGGTGTCAATCAGGGCACAATCATTTCCGCTGAAGTTGATGGAGTCCTTGATCACGGAAACCGTTTTCTCGGTGGAGTGACAGGCAATAATTCCGGGATTATTGATTCGTGTGTCTCGCATGCTTCCATTTTTTCGATGAATGAAAAAACGGGCGGCCTGGTTGGCTTCAATAGCGGCGTTGTCAAAAACTCCAGTGTTGATGCTGACTCGGTATTTTCTGAATTTCGCGGGGCGGCTGGATTCGTCGGTGTGAACGATACTACAGGAGTCATAGAAAATTGTAATGCTCAAACCAATGTTCATTCTGACAGTAGTGGAGGTTTCGCGGTATACAATGCCGGCATCATCAGGGATTCCTATGTAGAAGGTTCCGTGTCGTCCGATTCTTTCCCGGGAAGATTTGTTTCTGGCTTTGTTGTGTACAATGTGGGAACGATCTCGAAGTCGTATTCGAAAGCCGATGTCGATGCATTTAATGGACTTGCCGGTTTTGTACTCTGGAATAGCGGAAAAATTGACAGCAGCTATGCTACTGGCCACGTAAATAACCGTGAGCGAGCATCGGGTGATACCTATGGTGGTTTTGTGGGCAGAAACGATAGTGCCGGAACTATTACTAACAGCTATGCGAATGGCGAGGTTGTTGGCGGCATGAGGGCTGGCGGTTTTGTGGGCACAAACAATGGAACAATCTATAATTGTTATGCTACGGGTGACGTTCGGTCGTATTCCGTGTTTGGTGGCTTTGCCGGTGAAAACTTTGGTGAAATTTTCTACAGCTATGCGACTGGAAATCTTGAAAAACTTGCAGGATACGATGTTTCGTATACGGCAGGGGGATTTGTCGGTGCGAATGACGGTTATATTAACAATGCGTACGCAACAGGGAATGTCTCCAGTGAATATACGGCGGGCGGCTTTGTTTCGAGCAATACCGGGACAATCGAGAACGCCTTTGCTACGGGCAAGGTCACGGGCAGGGTGGAAATGGGCGGTTTTGTTTCCTCGAACAGGCTTCAAATCGAGAATGCTTTCTTTGCAGGAAGCATGGAGGCGATGGAGGGAACTCTTAATGGGGGTGGTTGCTATGCTTCAGGAAATGCGGGTCTTATTGGAGGGGCTATCTACAATAAGGACGGGTGTATTTTCGATGTTGATTCTGTGGTGGAAGGAGCGGCGTTTGCCGACATGAAGATGTCGAGCCTTTACAAGGATTGGACGGATTTTGACAAGTACTGGGTTTTGGACGATACGATGTCGTTCCCGAACTTGGTGTTTACCACAGGAGTATTTCCCGAAATTCCTGAAGTTGAGCCTCCTGTAAAGGTTGTTAAGCCCGCACTGCTGGTGGCTAATGGCATAGATAATGGCTTGAAACTGTATGGAAACCGAGAGAATCTGCGCGCCTCGGTAACACTTTCCCGTTCGGGATTGACGAACGTCAAGGTGTACAATTTGAAGGGACGCCTGTTAAAGACAATTACTCTTGGCATGATGGGCGAAGGCGTTCATCAGGTTGACTTGAGTGGCGCAGCAGAAACACGCGGTATGTCCCTGTTCATGCTGGAACAGGACGGCAGAATGCTGTCGAGGTCAGTGCTTCGCTAGTTTTTGCTGAAGAAGAATTCTATGTAAAAAAGCCGTCCTTTGCGGGACGGCTTCTTGATGCTTGTAATAGAAGATCCCCGTTATGGTTGGTGCGCTTCGACAAGCTCAGCGACCTTGCGCCGAATCACGCGGGGGATGACACTCGGGGTTACACATCCTTTGCGAGAATTTGGACTCCTTCGGAGTCCGATGCTTTCGGCTCGGTCATGCCCATGCAAGCATGGGCATGACTCTCGCCTTTACAGCATCTCACCAATCTGCACGGCGTTGAGGGCAGCGCCCTTGCGGATCTGGTCACCGGTGAGCCACAGCGTGTTGCTGTTCTCGTCGGCGAGGTCCTTGCGGATACGGCCAACGAACACGTTGTCCTTGCCGGCGCTTTCCAGCGGCATCGGGTAGACGTAGTTCTGCGGGTCGTCCTTGAGGGTCACGCCCGGAGCGTTCTTGAGAGCGTTGCGGATTTCTTCGACGGAAACCGGACGCTCGGTCTCGAACCACACGGATTCGGAGTGAGAACGCAGCGAGCTCACGCGCACGCAGGTGGCGCTCGTACGAACGTCAGAATGCATAATCTTGCGCGTTTCGTTGAACATCTTCATTTCTTCCTTCGTGTAGTCGTTTTCCGTCATCTTGTCAATCTGCGGAATCACGTTGTACGCGAGCTGGAACGGGAACTTGTTGATGTGCGTGGTGGTGCCCGTCTCGATGATGTCCTTGTACTGCTGCTTGAGCTCTTCCATGGCGATGGCACCTGCGCCGCTCGCGCTCTGGTAAGAAGAAATGTGAATCTTCTTGATGTGAGAAATTTTCTCGATCGGGTTCAAGACCACAACCATCATGATGGTCGTGCAGTTCGGGTTCGCAATGATGCCCTTACCACCGAGTTCGGCCTTGTAGAGTTTGATGTCTTCGGGGTTCACTTCGGGCACGACCAGCGGGACCTTCGGGTCCATGCGGAAGAAGCTCGTGTTGTCCACCACCACGGCGCCGTTCTCGACGGCGATGGGGGCGAATTCCTGGGAAATCGCGGCACCGGCGGAGCTGAGCACCAGGTCGATACCCTTGAAGGAATCCTTGTTCAGAACTTCGCACTTGAGGGTTTCTCCCTTGAACTTGAATTCCTTGCCCGCGCTGCGCTCGGAGGCGAGGAGCTTGAGGCTCTGCAGCGGGAAGTTGCGTTCCTCGAGGATGGAGAGGATTTCTTGGCCCACGGCGCCGGTTGCGCCCATGATGGCAACGTTGCGAATCATAATTAACCTTTAGTTATCTTCTTGTTGAGGTTGGTTGTTTGATTTTAAGTTCTGTATGTCGATCCAGAAACGCTCCAGGGAAGCCCTGGCCTGCGCAATCTGGTTGCGGCATTGCCTGTACTGGTTCGCCTGTTCTTCTGCGTTTTCTTGCAGGGCGTAGGTGTACAGCGAATAGGCGGCAAGGCGAACGCTTTCGCTTGCCTGTATAATTTCGGAATGCGCCTCGCTAGATTCGTGCGGGTGGAAAAGCCCGAGAGTCTTCTTGTTGAGCGCGGTCGCGTTGTTGTTGATGGCGAGCGCCTGCTGGCTCTTCTTTTCGCGTTCGGATTCGCTCACGTTTGCAGGGAGCGTGCCGAAGTTCTCGATGCTCGCCATGATGGCGTTCATGCGGTCAATGACCTTCGTACATTCAGTGATGTACTTCTCGAGCCTGGAGAGCGAAGCCTCGGACATCTGCGTTTTTTGCGCCGGAGAGTTCGCTTGGGCGTTGGCTCCACCGTTCCTTGCGGCAGGTGCCTTCGGGGCCTCTTGCCACTTGCCGCCTTCACCGTTCTGGAACGATGCGATGTAGTCCTGGTACTTCGCGTTCTGCGCGGCGAGTTCTGCCGGCGTATATTCCGAAGTGACCAGGAGCGTCGGGCGTTCCCAGTAGGCGATGCCGACAAATGCGGCGAGCATGAATGCGGTAAAGAGCCCGTTCGCGAATTTCGCGGGCATATCTTCGCTGCGTACCGTGTAGAGCACGCCGAAGAGCATGAGGCTTGCGAATGCAAGGAGAAGCCCTCCATCGGCATTGTAGCTGATGAAGGAATTCTTCGAGAAATAGAACAGGCAGTCCATCACGACGATGAACAGCGAGAGGATTGCCCCTATAATCTTGTGCGTATTGCGTTCGGCAGCCGCTGACTGGAGTATGGTAATAAACGTCACTCCGAGCGGGAGCACGAACATCAATGCAATATTGGCTACGTCCTGGTTCATAGGACTGCGCTACTAGAACGGCAGGTCGTCGCCGTCGCCATCCATCGGGGCGTCGTACGCGGGAGCCGAGTTCTGGGCGGGGGAGTAGCTGTTCTGCTGGTTGTACGAGCTTGCGGGTGCGGCACCGGGAGCGCCACCCTGGCCACGGGGTCCGAGAA
>FLNZ01002621.1_pt1 | contig 10401 bp, 10 predicted proteins | sample 1140391 | NCBI WGS metagenome assembly FLNZ01 (sample SAMEA3878171, study PRJEB12797) | bioreactor metagenome | biome: Moose rumen | place: Sweden | collected 2011-10
CCAGACGCTGGTGCTCTCACACCACCAGCCCGACATGCCCATCATCAAATTGAAAGAAGACGAGCCGATCATCGCGGAACAACTGTTCAGATGCTTCATGCTCCACATGCAAAACCCCGACAAATACACCTACGATGCCCTGCAGTCACTGTATGGACTATTCCTCTCCGACTTGATGGGATTCATCAAGAAGCGTGGGGAAATACAAATCTCCACACTGAGGTCATACAAGCTGATGATGGACTTCCACGAACTGCTTGATGAGAATTTCCCAAAGCACCACGACATCACCTTCTACGCCGACAAGCTGGGAATATCGCCACGATACCTCTCAATGGTCTGCAAGGAAATCACCCACGCCACCGTGGCCACCATCATCAACAAGAAAATCATGTATGAGGCCTGCTGGCTGCTGAGGACCACCGACTACAGCATCTCTGAGATCAGCAAGAGACTCAACTTCTCCGACCAGGCGTCATTCTCAAAATTCTTCAAGCGCATCAACGGCATGCCGCCCCTCCAATTCAGGAGAAAATAAACCACCCCACTCTCATCATCCGGAATGACGCCATGGCGTCATTTTCGTCATGCTGTCCTCACCTTGTTATCATACGAAATCACCGATGTTGTCGATGAATTCCTTGGTGGAAATGTTCATGCCAAGCTCACGCATGCGGTTGCAGATGGTGTTCACCTGTAGTATCATCCGTTTGCGGAAATCTGTGGCCAATGCGGTGAGCGCCTCAAGTTCTGTGGCGAAGACATGGTCCTCGGTAAATGTCGTGCGGAGATTCCTCAGCCTGTAGGTAATCTCCCAATAACCGCTCAACTCCTCTCCCAGGTCTATCCATTCCGTCTCCACACTCCTGACAAATCCCACCCCGGGGATGCCATTGACGGAGAGGTGCTCTGTGACCCACACCCTGTCACCCGGTGAGAAAAGGGGATTGGGCTCATTGTCCGGATCATCATAGTTGCGCACACAGTCGTGCTCCACCGACCAGAAATCGTTCATCACCGAACAGTCGCCGTCTTGGAGCGTGGCAAGCTCTTTGCGCAACAGCTCCTGCTGCTGCTGGTCGAAACACCTTCTCTGGAAGCCATGCATGAAAAATTCCTTTTCCATTCTCGCCTCCAGATTCATGTCTCTCACCTGTTGATCATTGGTTTGCATATCAAAATCACTCAAAAATTATTATTGCTGCTTCTTTCGACAAAATTAACACAAATGCCCATATTATCCAAACTTTTATTGGGGGAAATTAGAAAAAATTTTTTTGATTCCACAAAAATTTATTATTTTTGTCGTCTATTTGGGAACCAACAACAACACATGCCTTTTTAGGATGAAATTATCTGATGAAACTGCTTATTTTAACACTAAACTATGAATAGATTTGATAAATACATCTCGCGTGGCAATAGCGAGGAAAAACGCATCTGCCTGTTTTGGCTCACATCTTTCGGAATACAGTCGGTGGTGAACCTCAAACCCTCTGATTTCATGCTGTCCATCGTCGAACGACATGTCAAGGGGGAGCTGACGCTCGAACGCGTGAAAAGCGAAATGGACCGATACTATGAGCAACAAAGGCGCAACAGACATGACGATGAGTCACAACACCGGCACCATACGCAAGAGGCAGACAGGGTATCATACCGCATCGTAAAATATTTCATGGGCAACGACTTCTCCCTGTCTTACGAAGGTTTCTCCGACACCCACCACCTGCTCTTCCACGGCATTTACGCCCACTCCGGGAAGATGCGCGAGCATAGCGCCAGCAAAAAGGAATGGGTGCTCGGCAACGCGACGGTCATCTATCCCAAAGCCGGCGACATCGAGGACTCCATGAATTATATCTTCGAGAATGAGAAGGCATGCGACGACTCCGCACTGAGCGAGAAACATAAGCTACGTCACTACAGCGAGTTTATCGCCAAACTCTTTATCGCCAACGCTTTCCAATATGCCAACAGCCGTGTGGCCTTTGTCTATGCGATGAAATATATGCTGACAAAAGGATATACGTTTGCCAACGACACCTTCCTGCGCGAGGCATGGTATTTCCGCAACGCCATCATCCGCGCCAGCTATACCAATATGCACCAGGGCATCTATCCCACCACACAATACATGGAAATGTTTCTGGCAAACCTCTTCCTCGACGAGGACAATGACCTGCGCAATCACCACATGGTGATCAAAGGGGAATAAAGACACTCTCTCGCTTCCACACAGACGGTGGCCGCACCGTCGCAAAACATATAGGAACAGAACACATAGGAAAGGGCTGCACAAACAAACTCGTGCAGCCCTCTATATTTTGTGGAGATAGAAATCAAAAAAAGCCAGACATCTGATGTCTGGCTGTAGTTCTTTAGAACAGAGGCTCATCTTTGGGCTTGTTGCTGGTCTCGCTACCCTGCTGAGGATCGCAAACAGCACCGTAAACTGCCATAGACATAACCTTTGTCATGGGCTGTGAATAAATTGCCTTCATGATCGTAAGATTTTAAATTATTAAACAAAAATTATTAAAAACATTGCAAAGATATTGCTTAATTTCGAAAATGCCAAATAATTCTATTGTTTTTTTCAAAATTAATGATTTTTTACCATCTTTCTCTTCCTAATGGACTTCATGAATGATACAGATGCTTGATTTATGATGAAAGACGACGGTCTGGCTCTGAAAAAAAGGCACAAAAAAGCCAGACATCTGATGTCTGGCTGTAGTTCTTTAGAACAGAGGCTCGTCTCTAACGACCTTGCTGGTCTCGCTGCCCTGCTGTGGATCGCAAACAGCACCGTAAACTGCCATAGACATAACCTTTGTCATGGGCTGGGAATAATTTCTTTTCTCCATAGTTGTAATTTTTAATTGTATTAATACATTTGTTGATTAAATCGTTGCAAAGATATATAATATTTTCATTCCAACAAAAACTTTTCACTACAAATTAAACTTTTTTAACATAAAATGTAGATTCACATTTGTAAATTTACAGATGTAAAAATCATTTCCGCCTGATTTCCAATGATTTACAACCAACAACGCATAAATAATCAAAAAATATAAACTAAAAACTTTCCCCGCGGCCTGAATCAAAAATACATCATCACCGCCACAAACGACACTATCGATTATAGAGGCAGCCCATCACCCTTCCATCCCCATAACCATTTTTAACGAAAAAAAACGCCAAAAATACACCTTATTTAAAATATAATTAGTATATTTGCACCGAATATCATCCCCGATAAAATGGTATAACTACCATATAAGGTTAATAATTTCAACCTCCATCCTTTCTACATCCGGCGTTCTCCATAGCCGGATGTTTTTTGTAAAGGGACTGTCGACATTCATAAACAGGTGATCAATATCAGATAATACGACTATGGAATACCGTGAATTGGGCCGCACAGGCCTGAAGATTTCTAACATCGGCTTTGGAGCATCGTCGCTCGGCGGCGTGTTCCACTCTTTCCGTGAGCAAGAAGGCATCGACGCTGTTTTCACCGCCATCGACGCCGGCATCAACTACATCGACGTGTCACCCTACTACGGTTACTACAAGGCTGAGCAAGTGCTGGGCAAAGCCCTCAAGGACATCCCGCGCGACAAATTCCACATCAGCACCAAGGTGGGACGCTATGGGGAGGACGGCCACAACACCTGGGACTATAGCGCGCGCCGCGCGAAAGAGAGTGCCTACGAGAGTATGGAACGCCTGAACATCGACCACATCGACATGCTCTTCGTCCACGACATCGAGTTCGCCGACCTCCATCAGGTGATCGACGAGACACTCCCCGCCCTGCAGGAACTCAAACGGGAGGGTGTGGTGAGCCATGTGGGCTGCACAGACCTGCAACTTGAGAATCTCCGCTATGTGATAGAGCACAGCGACCCGGGAACCGTCGAGGTGGTCATGAATTTCTGCCACTATTGCCTCTGCGATGACAAACTGGCCGACTTCCTCGACTTCTTCGACGCCCACGGCGTGGGTGTGCTGAGCGCCTCCCCCTTCTCGATGGGCCTGCTCACACAGCGTGGCGTCCCCGACTGGCACCCTGCCCCACTTCCCTTAGTGGATGCCTGCCGCCGTGCCGCCGCCCATTGCGCCGTCCGTCACTACCCCATCGAGAAATTGGCCATGCAGTTCTCCACCTCCAACCCCCGCATCGTCTCCACGGTCTTCAGCACGACACGCAGCGAGAATCTGCTCACCAACCTGCGCTATGCCGAGGAGCCTGTCGACGAGACGCTCCTGAAAGAGGTACGCGACATCATCGGCCCACAGCAGCGCGTCTCCTGGGCTAACACCTGACGCAGCCACACACGGTGTCCTGACACCCGTGCGGACGTGAGACATTCAAAACCAAAGGATTATCATTATGTACATAAAAATCATTGACGCCCATAGCCATCTATGGCTTCACCAGGAGGCTGTCGTCAACGGCCACCACATCCATCCCTTAGGCAACGGACGGGCGATGTTCATGGGCGAGGAGGTGCAGATGCTCCCTCCCTATATCATTGACGACCGCAACACGGCAGAGGTTTTCCTGTCAAACATGAACTATGCCCGGGTGTCGGCGGCGGTGGTGACACAAGAGTTCATCGACGGACTGCAGAACGACTACTTGGAAGAGGTGGCACGACGCTGGCCCGGCCGTTTCTTCGTCTTTGGTCTATGCGACTTCCGCCTGCCGGGATTCATGCCGCTCGTACGTGAGCTGCACACCAGAGGTTTCCGAGGCATCAAGATTCCGGCCGCCCGCCTGCTGCTCCCCGAAGGCCGGGTGATGCTCACAAGCCCCGAGATGATGGAGATGTTCCACTTCATGGAGGACCACGACATGATCTTAGGCATCGAACTGGCCGACGGCGACGTGCAAGTGGGAGAGATGGAGGAGGTGATCAGTGAGTGCCCGCGCCTGTGTGTGGTCATCGGTCACTTCGGCATGGTGACACGTCACGGATGGATGAGCCAGATACGCCTGGCACGCCACCCCAATGTCTACATCGAGAGCGGAGGCATCACATGGCTCTTCAACGATGAGTTCTATCCGTTCCCATCGGCGATGCGGGCCATCCGCGCCGCTGCCGACGAGGTGGGCATCGACAAGCTGATGTGGGGCTCCGACTACCCGCGCACCATCACCGCCATCACCTACAGGATGTCGTACGATTTCGTGCTCCGAAGCACCCTCCTCACTCCCTCTGAGCAGGAGAGATTCCTGTCGTCGAACGCCGCCCGCGTCTTCGGCTTCAACAACTTGATTGAATTACCCTATATTAAAAACATGTCAGAATGAAAGCGATACAGATTACCACACCCCATGCGATGAAAGTTGTCGACATCCCCACGCCACCGTGTGGCGCCGGCGATGTGCTGTTGCGGGTGCGCTACGTGGGATTCTGCGGCAGCGACCTCAACACCTACCGCGGACTCAACCCCATGGTGAGAATGCCTGTCATCCCCGGCCATGAGATCGGCGCCGAGATAGAGGCCGTGGGCAGCGATGTCCCCGCCCACCTGAAAACCGGTATGACCGTCACCGTCAACCCCTACACCAACTGTGGCGTATGCCCCTCGTGCCGCAACCGCCGCTACAACGCCTGTGAGCACAACGAGACCCTCGGCGTGCAGCGCAATGGCGCGATGTGCGAATATATCGCGGTGCCCTGGACGAAGGTCATCCCCGTGGAGGGCATCAGTGTGCGCAACTGTGCCCTGATCGAACCCATGAGCGTGGGCTTCCACGCTGTCAGCCGCGGGCAGGTGGCAGACACCGACACCGTGATGGTGATTGGCTGTGGCATGGTGGGCATCGGCGCCATCGTCCGCGCCGCACGCCGTGGAGCCACCGTCATCGCCTGCGACATCGACGACGAGAAACTGGCGCTTGTCCGGAAGATGGGGGCCACACATGCCATCAACTCCGTGAAGGACGACGTGCATGCCCGCCTGACGGAGATCACCTGCGGACGTATGCCCGACGTCATCATCGAGGCGGTGGGATTGCCCGCCACCTACAACATGGCTGTCAACGAGGTGGCCTTCACCGGACGGGTGGTGTACATCGGCTATGCCAAGAGCGACGTGTCGTTCCACACAAAACTCTTCGTACAGAAAGAGATGGACATCCGAGGCTCTCGCAACGCCATGCCCGAGGACTTCGAGGGCGTGGTGCGCTATATGCAGTCGTCCGACTGCCCCTACGACCTGCTCATCTCCGGCGAGGCGACACCAGAGACAGCAGAAGCCGCCATGAAGGAGTGGGACGCACAACCACAGAAGGTCTTCCGCATCCTGGTGAGATTCTAATCCTTTTCACCTGCCACCATGATGCTGTCACTCTTCCTTCGCCCGCTGCTCGGCGGTGTCATCGGCTACATCACCAACGACATCGCCATCCGCATGCTTTTCCGGCCCCATACGGCAAAGTATGTGCTGGGATTCCACGTGCCGTTCACCCCGGGCATCATCCCCAAGGAGCGCGGCCGCATCGCCGCGGCACTCGGCGAGTCGATCTGCAACAACCTGCTCAACCCCGAGGTGATGGAGAAGAGCCTCCTCTCGGAGGAGATGCTCGACAAAATCCGGCAGCATATCGACTCTTTCGTGGAGGAGCAGCGTCACAACGACGAGACACTGGCGCAATTCCTCTGCCATTACATCACGCCCGGCGACCTGCGTCTCATCAAGACGGATGTCTCCACCCAATTGTCTGAGCAGATACACCACAAGATCAACGAGGTGGACTTAGGAAACAAAATCTCACACATTGTGATCAAAAAAGCGGTGGATAAGACAAAGTCGGGACTGGTGGGCTTCCTGCGCTCAAAATTTCATGCCGACGACTGGTTGGACGTCGTCACCGAACCTGCAGAGAAACTCTTGGCCAAGCATGTGAACGAGATGATCCGCGACAACTCCGCCACCCTTGTCAACGACATGCTCGACGGCGAGACAGACAAATTCCTCGACCAGCCGGTGCGAAAACTATTGGAAGGCCGGGAGGACAAACTCGTCATCGCCCGCGACCGCATCATCGAACTATACCGCAGCCTCATCTCCGACCGTCTGCCTCATATTCTTCAGACAATCAACATCAGCCGCATCATCGAAAACCGTGTCAACGAGATGGACATGGACGAGGCGGAGAAAATCATCCACCAAGTGATGGACAAAGAGCTGAAGGCCGTCATCTGGTTTGGAGCCCTCCTCGGAATGGTCATCGGAGCCCTGGGCTGCATCGGATAATCGGAGTAATCCGATTCCTCCGATTACTCCGATTACTCCGATTATTCCGATTATTCCGACTACTCCGATTATTCCGATTCCTCCGATTACTCCGATTCCTCCGATTCCTCCGATTATTCCGATTCCTCCGATTCCTCCGATTATTCCGATTCCTCCGATTCCTCCGATTACTCCGATTACTCCGATTACTCCGATTCCTCCGATTCCTCCGATTCCTCCGATTCCTCCGATTATTCCGATTACTCCGATTACTCTGATTCCTCCGACCCCTCCGATTCCTCCGATTATATCCCCAGCCCGTCGGTGAAGGAGACATTCTGCGCCTTGCTTTGCAGGATGCGGGAGTGTGGGGGGACACTGTGTGTAAGCCAGATGTTACCACCCACCACCGTGTCGTGGCCGATGGTGACACGCCCGAGGATAGTGGAATTGGCATAGATGGTGACATGGTCACCGATGATGGGATGTCGCGGCACGTTGACAGGCCGCCCACTGTCGTCAACCTGGAAATTCTTGGCTCCGAGCGTCACACCCTGGTACAGCGTGACATGGTTGCCGATGATGCACGTCTCGCCAATCACCACACCGGTGCCGTGGTCGATGGCGAAATATTCCCCGATCTCCGCTCCCGGGTGGATGTCGATACCTGTGGCGGAGTGTGCCTGCTCGGTGATGATACGCGGCAGGATAGGCACCTGCATACGGTGCAGCTCATGCGCCACACGGTAGTGCAACATCGTCTGCACCACGGGATAGCAGAAGATCACCTCGCTGTAGTTGTGCACGGCGGGGTCGTTGTCGAAGATGGCCTCTACGTCGGTAAACAGCATGCGCTTGACCTCCGGCAGCCTGTCGATAAACCGCAGCGTGCACTCTTGGGCCTGTTGCTCCACGGTGTTCTCGCAGTCGTGGTCGAAATGCAGCGCCAGGGCAATCTGCTCGCAGAGCACCTGTGAGAGACATTCCACATTCACGCCGATATGATGGGCGCGGAATTGCTGGTTGGTTTGCTGACTGTCGAAATAGCCTGGAAAGACGATCATCCTCACCAGTTTGATGATGGTCTTCACAGCATCCACAGAGGGCAGCGGACGGTTATTGCATGGGGTGAGCGTAAGTTCTGCCTCTATCGGTTCGGATAGTATGGCGATGTTTTTTTGCAAGGTATCCATCACATAATATTTTTAGGGTATCCATATTATAGGTGTGTTCTATTAATTCTGATTTTTATACAGATGGTCAATCTACGATTACATTTCGGTCGCTTTTTGCTTTTATTCGGTGCAAAGTGTCAAGTTTCATCGGTCGTGTAGCCCGCTACGCTCCCTCTTCAACTTACATTTTGCACCGGATAAAAGCTAAAAATCGCCTCGACATAATTAATAGAACCCACCTATATAATAATGTATAAGGCCTGCACATGGAAAGACTACGGTCAGACCTGTTCCACCCACGGTGTGGCATCATCTTTCAGGGTGGTCAGGGTGTGATTTTCTGAATCTTATTCCTCACCGCCTCTGCCATGGCTTCCACGCCCTTGGCGTTGGGATGTATGCCGTCGCCTTGCATCAGTTCCATGCTGTTGACCACGGAATGCAGGTCGAGGGTCTCAAGTTTGTTCCTCTTGGCGAGTGCGTCGATGGCGGGGATGATCTCGCCGGTGATGACCTGGTCGTTGATGGTCCATGTGCTCTTGCAGGCGGTGGCGGGATACGCCAGTATGATGCGTGGTTTCGACGGCAGGGCTTTCAGGCTGTCGATCATCACCTGATAGTCGTGGGCGAAGTCAGCCTTATATTTCCAGTTGGCGTCCTTGCTGTCGTTGGTGCCCAGTTTCACCACCACGATGTCGGGACAGAAGGCAAGGGCGTCGCGCCATGCCAGCTCATGGGTGTAGGGATGGTCGCTCTTCTCGAGCACACAACGGGCGCTGACACCGTAGTTGCGCACGTTGTACCCGGTCCCGAGTTTCCGTTGCAGGAGGGCAGGATATCCCTCGGTGTCACACATGTCGATGCCCGACCCGTCGGTGATGCTGTTGCCGATACACGCCACACGGATGTCGTCAGGCTGTGGTGCCTTCAGGTGGTCGAGCCACACGCTCAGGTCGCCGAGCATCTGGTCGTGGCAGGGGAAGGTCTCCCGCATGCCGAACCCATGTCCACCCTGCGGATAGACATGCAGCGCACAGTCGTTGCCGCGGTTGCGCATGGCGGTGTAGTATGCGATGCCATTGGCCACCGGCGGCACCCCCCTGTCGTTGTTGGCTAAAAGGATGATGGCCGGCGGTGTGAGATGTGCCCTCACCTGGCGGTCGCTGCTGTATCGTTTCTGCATGTCCTCATCGCCGCGTCTGTCGCCTAAGAAACTCTTGCACGACCCCTCATGCTGCCCCTTCGTCCCCATCGTGACCACAGGATAGAAGAGGATGCTGAAGTTGGGGCGCTCGTCATACGCCGCCTGGGTGGATACGGTCGACGCGAGATGTCCACCGGCGGAGAAGCCCATGATCCCCACGTCATATGGGTTGACATGCCACACCATGGCACTGTCGCGGAGGGTGCGGATTCCCCAGCAGGCGTCGCCGACGGGAATCTCGGGATGCCCCTTGGGCATGCGGTATTCGAGCACGGCGTACACGATGCCACGCGAGCAGAAATACTCCGCCCAGTCCGAACCCTCGTTCTGCATCGAGAGGTGACCATAGCCGCCTCCGGGACATGCCATCACTGCCCTGCCGGTACATTTCTCTGCCTCTGGCAGATAGACATGCAAAATGGCGGGGTCTTCCCCGCTCCGCTGAACATCCGTCTGTCTCCACACGCTGCTTTGTCCCATCATCCATGTGGGCAGCAACAGGAGCAGGGAGACGATGGACACCATGCTCCCTCGTCTGAGAGAAAAATCCGCATCCAAATAAATCATAAAATACTATTATCTGATTTTGATCACCTGCTTATAGTATATTCTATCAATCAAGAATTTGAGAATTAGAGAATTGCTATATCAACTCTAACATCCATATTCTTAATGATTTAAAGAAAGAGAAAAATTCTCTAATTCAACTTTCTCAAGTTCCGCAAAGACGGCCTGAAAGGCCAGAAAGCGTCCAGCCCAGGG
>FLNZ01004472.1_pt1 | contig 10375 bp, 3 predicted proteins | sample 1140391 | NCBI WGS metagenome assembly FLNZ01 (sample SAMEA3878171, study PRJEB12797) | bioreactor metagenome | biome: Moose rumen | place: Sweden | collected 2011-10
GTTTAGAAATAATGTGTAATTATTGAAAAATGGTCAAAATCTTTGGAAGAAAGAATTATTTTTTTTATCTTTGGCAGATTTTTAGAATGTAAACCTTTATAAACAACTATATTATTAACTAAACTTTCAATTAAATGAAATTATTCAAACGACTGACAATGCTGTCGTCATTGGCACTATTGCTATGCATGGCGACGCAAGTGCAGGCAGCCGACATCGACTTGGCTACCGCGCAAAGCAAGGCAAGGTCATTCATGACCAAGCAAGTGGCAAACGGCCGCCTAAAAGCCGCCGCCGCTGCCAACCTCAAACTCGTAAAATCAGAGGCATCGGTAGTGGATCCCAAAGCTGTAGATTACTACATCTTCAACTCCGACAAAGCTTATGTCGTTGTCTCTGGTGAAGACCAGGCTCCCGAAATCCTGATGTACGGCGAGGAGGGAAATGTGAATTTAGACAGAATCCCCCCCGCAATGCAGTGGCTGTTGAACAAGTACAAATACCAGATTGAAGGCCTAAGGGAAGGCACGCTGAAACCTAACAGCTACTCACCCAAGGCTACAGCGGTTGCACCACTGGTGACCGCCAACTGGGACCAGACAGCACCTTACTACAACCACACTCCCACCAGTGGCAGCACGCACGCCTACACCGGCTGCCCCGCCACCTCGCTGAGTATGTGCTTCTACAAGTACAAATGGCCAGCAACCTATCCTGCATTGCCTAAGGTCTCAGTAAGCGGAGGTCTTACTGCTGCGGCACTAAGCGAGAAGGCTGCCGACTGGGACAACATGATAGACGAATATACCGGTCCCACCAACTACTCCTATAACAGTACCCAGGCCGAAGCTGTGTCGTGGCTGATGCGCTATGTGGGTCAAGCTTGTAACATGCAGTACACCACCAGCGGTAGTGGCGCCAACGACCCCGAGATTCTTGAGGCTTGCCACACTTTCGGTTACACTGATGCCCAGCTTCTCACTCTCACCGAGCTTGTGTCGTCGGGCTGGAGCTATACCAACAGCTCACAGTATTACACCGATTCACAGTGGAACGAATGGATGCTCGCCGAGTTGTATGCCGGTCGCCCCATTGAATATCTTGCTTATGATATCACCAGCGGACAAGTTTCAGGCCATGCCTTTAACGTGTTCGGCTGCAACAGCAGCGGTCAATATTATGTGAACTGGGGATGGAGTGGCGATAGCAACGGCTATTGCACCCTCCACAACTTCACCACCGCCACTGGCGCCACTGGTCAGTCGGGCTCTTATACCTTCAAGTATGGCGAGGCTATGATCATAGGCATCGCGCCTCCCGCTGGTGCCCTTGGTCCACAAATCACCGCCGACCCCACCACCCTCGCGTTTGAGGGCTATGTGGGCGAAACCTACACTAATACTTTCACCGTGACCGGCACCAATCTCGAGGGCGACATCACCGTCTCTAAGCAAGGCTCGAGCATCTTCACTGTAAGCCCCACCACCATCACCGCTGCCAATGCAGCCAATGGCGTTGAGGTGACAGTCACCTACAAACCCACCGCAGCAGGCAGCACTAGCGCCTATATCACCCTCTCAAGCTCTAACGCCGAGAGCGTGACGGTGAACGTTACAGGTACCGCTCAGGCCAAGACTCCTACCCTCACCGTTGATCCTACCACTCTGTCGTTCACCAATTGCTATGTTGGTGACACCTATACCAAGACATTCAATGTGAGTGGCGTTTATTTGACCAACAACGTTACCATCACTCGCAGCGGTTCGAGTCTCTACAGTTCCAATGTGAGCAGCATCACTGCCACCAACGCCGCCAATGGTGTTGACGTTACCGTGACCTACGCTCCAACAGCTGCCGGCTCCTCTAATGCGACATTCACTATTGCCAGCACCGGCGCCGAGAGCAAGACAGTGACAGTTAATGGTACTGCTCAAGCCAAGATACCTACTCTCACCGTTAATCCAACCTCGTTGAGCTTGAATGCTACGACAGGCACCACAGTGAGCAAGACCTTCAATGTTACTGGTAAGTTCATCAGCGACAATGTTACCGTAAGCCTTACCGACGCTAATGGCGTGTTCAGCGTTTCGCCTGCCACCATCGCCGCCACCAGCATCAGCGAGACCACTCCAGTAGCGGTTACAGTTTCTTTCAACTCGGCCGAGGAAGGTGACTTCACCGGAACAGTGACACTCGCCAGCGATGGCGCCGAGACCAAGACTGTCGCCCTCACGGCAAGCGCTAGCGACGGCGGCACTGCCAGCGACGCTTACCTCGACATCTCCAAGTATGCCACTATCGACGAGGCAGGAGCTACAGTGAGCGGCATGAGCACCATCTACAAATACACTGAGTATTTGACAGACAACTGCGCTTGGCTCACCGTTTCCTCTTATGGAGCAAAGCAAGCCGATGCTAACCAAAACTGGCTAGAGACGACTTCGTTGAGCCAGTATAATAATTCTTGGAGCGCCAGCGACATTTTCCTTGGTCAAACCACCTACTTTGGCTCAAATACAGCCTACAGCATTTATGGCAGCGGCAACCAGTCGTTCTATGTGACCAACTGCTCGCAGGTGAAGGCTTATGTGAAAGGCAGCAGCTATTCCAGCTCTAGCGCTAGTGCCACCTTGTCGATATATGAGTGCACCGTCAATGCCAATGGCACTCTGTCTCCCGCTACAACAGCTACCAGCACCGTGCAAGGCAGCAATGGCGTGATAACTTCGGCCGAGCTTGATGACAGCAAGATTTACAAGGTGCAGCTCACAGGCGGAGGCTCTTATCCCGACCTCTTGGAGGTGGGCTTCAAGACCGAACTCTACGTGCCAAAACCCGAATTGCCAATTAATGTTGAGGCCGATCCTTCGACTACTACTGCCGACATCTCTTGGACACCAGGCGAGAACAATGAAGGCTGGAACCTGCGTTGGAGACTCTATGATCAAGAGTCAAGTGAAGAAGAGGTGGTATTCAGCGAGAGCTTTGAGAATGGACTCGGCAACTGGACTCTCGTGAACACCGACGGCGACTCCTACAACTGGCAGGCTGTTGACCTCACAAGCAACTTCAGCGGACAATTCACAGCAAAAGACGGATCTTACGTTGCCATGTCAAGAAGCTGGATCAACAGTTCGGTAGGCGCCGTAACTCCCGACCAGTGGTTAATCAGTCCTCAAATTGAGAATTTGGGTGGAATACTCAAATATTATATCATGGACGACGGCAAGAATTACCAGGAGAATTACCGCATTTACGTTTCAACTACCGGCAATTCCATTAGTGATTTTGTGCCCGTTACCGATGATATGCAGTCGCCCAATGTAGCCTCTTGGACCGAAGTGACTATTGACCTGAGCAGTTATAAAGACCAAGCCGGTTATATCGCCTTCCGTCACTATGACTGCACCGACAAAGATTTCATGTTCATTGACGCTCTCACTCTCACCACTATTCCAGGTGCGCAGTGGAACTATGTATATGACGTGACTAGTCCTTACACCATCACTGGACTGACTCCCGCAACTACCTATGAGGCTCAAGTTCAAGGCAAGAATGAATATGGCACCACTGCTTGGACAGCATCGACCATCTTCACCACTCTTGCTGGGGGCTCGACTGTTGCTGGCGACGTGAACGGCGATGGCGAGGTGACTACCGTCGATATCACTGTTCTCTACAACTGGCTGCTCAATGGCGACGATACCGACATGGTGAACGGCGACCAGAACGGCGACGGCGAGATCACTACCAACGACGTCACATTTGTCTATAACATCCTGCTCGGAATTGATAATTAATACTATCAACCCATATTCACAAAAAAGCGTCCTCAACAGGGCGCTTTTTTGTTTAGAAATAATGTGCAATTATTGAAATGTGGTCAAAATCTTTGGATAAAAGAATTATTTTTTATAATTTTGACGGCTTTTGAAAATATAGGCCTAAGCAGTAAAGATTTATAAAACAACTATATTATTAACTAAACTTTCAATTAAATGAAATTACTAAAACGACTGACAATGCTGTCGTCATTGGCACTATTGCTGTGCATGGCGGCACAAGTGCAGGCAGCCGACATCGACTTGGCTACCGCACAAAGCAAGGCAAGGTCATTCATGACCAAGCAAGTGGCAAACGGCCGCCTCAAAGCCGCCGCCACTGCCAACCTCAAGCTCGTAAAGGCTGAGGCCTCAGTAGCAAAACCCGAAGCTGTGGACTACTACATCTTCAACACCGACAAAGCCTATGTGGTTATCGCCGGTGACGACTTGGCTCCCGAAATCCTGATGTACGGCGAGGAGGGAAACGTGAACTTGGACAACATTCCACCCGCTATGCAGTGGCTGTTGAACAAGTACAAATACCAGATTGACGGTCTCAAGGGCGGCACTCTCAAGCCCAATGGCTATACCCCAAAGGCGACCACTGCGGTTGCTCCACTGACAAACGCCAACTGGGACCAGGGCGCACCTTACTACAACCACACTCCCACCAGTGGCAGTACGCACGCCTACACCGGCTGCCCCGCCACCTCGCTGAGTATGTGCTTCTACATCTATAAATGGCCCAAGACCTATCCCGCGTTGTCTAAAGTTTCGGTAAGCGGAGGTCTTACCGCAGCTGCTCTCGAGGAGAAGGCTGCCGACTGGGACAACATGCTCGATGAATATACCGGTCCCACCAACTACACCTATAACAATACCCAGGCCGAAGCTGTGTCGTGGCTGATGCGCTATGTGGGCCAGGCCTGCAACATGCAGTACACCACTAGCGGTAGTGGTGCCTATGACGATGAGATTCATCAGGCTTGCCTTACTATGGGCTACACCGATGCCCAGCTGCTCACCCTCACCACAGGATATGCAGGAAGCAACCAGAACTACACCGATTCACAGTGGAACGAATGGATGCTCGCCGAGCTGCATGCCGGTCGCCCAATCGAATATCTTGCCAGCGACCCATCGGCAGGAGGCCACGCCTTCAACGTGTTTGGTTGCGACACTAGCGGCAAATACTACGTGAACTGGGGATGGAGTGGCGAAGACAACGGCTACTGCACTCTGCACAACTTCACCACCGGCAACAACTCTACTGGACAGGGCGGTGGCTCTTACACCTTCAACTATGGTGAGGCTATGATCATAGGCATCGCGCCTCCCGCTGGTGCCCTTGGTCCACAAATTAGCGTTGACCAAAGCACACTCGCGTTTGAGGGCTACGTGGGCGAGACCTACACCAAGACCTTCACCGTGACAGGTACCAACCTCGAGGGCGACATCACCATCTCGAAGCAAGGCTCAAGCATCTTCACTGTAAGCCCCACCACCATCACCGCTGCCAATGCAGCCAATGGCGTGCAGGTGACAGTCACCTACAAACCCACCGCAGTAGGCTCTGCTAACGCTTACCTCACCCTCTCGAGCACCGATGCCGAGAGCGTGACAGTGAACGTGAGTGGTACCGCTCAGGCTAAGGTGCCAACCATTACCGTTGATCCCGCATCGCTCGACTTCGCTGCAAACCTGTCATCTACAGTTACCAAGACCGTGAATGTTACTGGTCTGTTCCTGACTAACGATGTGACAATAACCCTCAACGACAACAACGGCGTGTTCGGCGTGTCGCCAACTACTATCACTGCTGCCAACGCAGCCAATGGCGTACCCGTAACCGTTTCGTTCAGCTCAGCCGAGGAGGGGAACTTCACTGGTTCGCTCACCATCGCCAGCAACGGCGCTGAGACCAAGACCGTAGCACTCTCTGCTCAGGCTAACGACGGCGGCACCGCCAGCGACGCTTACCTCAACATCGCCAAGTATGCCACCATCGACGAGGCAGGATGGAACACCACCAGCTTGCCAAATCTCTATAAGTACACCGAGTATCCAAGTGATGGTTGCGCTTGGCTCACTGTTGCCAACTATGGCGTGAACCTTAACTATAGCGACAACAAGCAGAAGTGGTTCAGCACCAGCACAGTAAAGAACAGCTCACAGACTTGGGCGGCTAATGATGTGTTCTTGGGCGATGATGCTTATTTCGGCAGTGCTACCAGCTATGTCGCCGATTGGACCGAGGATTATCAGAACTTCTTCGTGACTAACTGTACACAGGTTAAGCAATATGCTTACAACCGCGGTTCTTCTTATCCATTGAAGATGTACGTTTATGAGTGTACTCTCAATGAAGACGGCAGTATCACCCCAAGCACCACTGCTTATGATACCCAGACCAGTACCATGTATTCAACTACCGAGGTACTTACCTCTAAGGAGCTTGATCCAAGCAAAATTTACAAGGTAGCTGTTTATAACGACTATTCTTATCTCTATGAGATTGGCTTCAAGACTACTATCGAGAGTATTGAGACTCCTGTAGCTACCGAGGCTACCGACGTGACAGCTACTTCGTTCACCGCCAACTGGAACGCCTGCGACGGCGCTACAAGCTACACTCTACGCGTGATGCCTAAACCCGAGACTCCCGAAGTCACCTTGCTCCTGAGCGAGGACTTCTCAGGATTTACCAATGCTGACGGCAGCACCGACTTGGGTAGCACTCTTGACAACTATATGCAGAACGCTGGCTGGACAGGCTCGAGAGTCTATGAGCGTAGTGGTGGTTTGCAACTTGGCTCTAGCAGCTATGCCGGAAGCTTGGTAAGTCCGCAACTTGACCTCACCAACAGCAATGGCAAGGTGACTGTTAAGTTCAATGCTTATTCTTACAACAGCACCTATTCGCCCTCAACTCTGTATGTGAGCATGAACAGCGAAACTACCAACCAACAATATGTTTCGGTTCCTTATGGCACCACTGGCACTGAATATACTGTAGTGCTCGACTGCAATGCTACAACAGGACAAACTGTTTCGTTCCGCACCAGCACTCGTCGTTACCGTGTGGTTCTCACCAACGTTGAGATTTATGCCGGCGACTTGACCGCCACTGCTGCAGCTCCTGCTCTCAAGGCCGACGGCGAGATGCTCTTCCCAGGCATTACCGACACTCACTACACCGTTACTGGCCTCGAACCCGAGACTACCTACATCTATGATGTAAAGGCTATCTATGGCGACAAGGAGAGCAACTGGTCTAACCAGATTGAGGTTACCACCCTCGCCGACGAGAGTGGCATCACCCTCGCCGAGCTCCTCGAGACTGGTGTGAACAATGAGCAATACACCATCAGCAACGACCTCGCTGTAGCCGACTATGCCGAGTATGCCAACAACGCGTTCCTCACCGACGGTGAGGGCAACTGGATTATGGTTACTGCCGCCGACAATGACGTGTTCAACCAAATCTACACCAGCACTACCTTGAAGGGCAAGACCGTTAAAGGTGTGCTCAGTGGCATGGGTCTCAACCCAGTGCTCACCATTACCGAGGCTCCTGAGGCTGCCGAGAATGATGTTGATTTTGATATTGATAGATTCTATCTCAACGAAGATTTTGCTCCTAAGGTAAACCAGGTGATCAACGTTTATGGCTACTGGAACGCTAATGATGGCGCTCTCCGCGCCTATGCGCCAGGTGGTGTTCAAGGTATGAGTTTGACTCTCGACACTTCGTGGGGTGCTGCAAGCAACACCTTGCAGGATGGCAAGCGCTACGACATACGTTGCGCTATCAACATCAAGGAGCCTTGGACTCTGAGATCAGGCATCCATGTAATGGACTATGATTACGACTTCCAGAACTACCTCGCCTACGCTTTGCGTCTGCCCGACACCCCAACAGCTGTTGGCACTATCAACATGGAGAGCAACAACGACATCGTGAACGTTTACAACGCTCAAGGTCAGCTCATTCGCATGAATGTAAAGGCTAGCGAGGCAACCCTCAACCTGCCACGCGGCATCTACATCGTGGGTAACCGCAAAGTCGTTGTTAAGTAATAAATAACAATAGTTCTATTAATAGATTTTTCTTGATATAAAAGAGCCGTTCTTGCTGGAACGGCTCTTTTTTTAGTGAAAAAAACCAATTTTTGTTGCATATTACTATAATTATTAGTAACTTTGGCAGCTTTTTAAGACATGACTAACAAATAAAACAACTATATCCACTATTTAATTTTTACATTAATGAAAAAACTACTATCTTTATTGACTGTCATGGCGTTTGCTCTGCCATTGATGGCTGAAGGCACCGCCAGTGACCCTTATTTGAACGTCTCTAGGTATAACACTATTGACGAGGCTGGCGCTACTGTCGATGGCATGGAGACCATCTACAAGTACACTGAAGTCCCCGGAGGTTATTGGCTCACACTATCCAACTATGGCGTGATGAAGACCGACGCGACCCAGAACTGGTTCACCAACGAGGTGACAGACTCCGACACTGGCACTCAGTACACTAATCCATGGACTGCTACCGATGTTTTCCTGGGTCCTGCTGCCTATTTCGGAAACAACACTGCCTATTCGGCAAAGTTCAAGCAGCCTACTAAGACACAGTGCTTCTATGTGACATTCTGCACGCAAGTCAAGCAGTATGCCTACAGCCGCAGCACATCTTCCTACTATCTGCTTAAGATGGAGATCTATGAGTGCACCAAGAATGCCGACGGTTCAATCACCGACGGCACTGCTCCTATAGAGACCGTAACTAACACCACTTCGGGCGTAGAGGTGCTTGCTTCAAGCGAGCTCGACCCCGAGAAGATTTACAAGGTTGTGATTTCTAACTCCTACTCTTATCTCTATGAGATAGGCTTCAAGACTCCAGGTGTGTATGACGGAGAGATTATCGCTCCTGTAGCTTACGATGTTACCGACCTTACTACTCATCCCATCTACGAAGGTGCCGAGGACATCATTTCGGAGGCCTTCACTTGCCATTGGGATCCATCTCCTGGCGTTAAGAGCTACACAGTGAGAGTTTATCCGTCGGAGGATGAAGAAGGACTGATGTACCGCGAGAAATTCACCAACTGTGCTGCCGGTGACGTTTATGAGGATTATGAAAACATCGACGGCACCAACAATGAAGGCTGGAAAGGCTGCAACGTCCAAGGCTCTGGCGGTGGCGTGGTGATTGATAATAGTGGTTTCTTGTTTTCACCAACTGGCATCCCAATTTATCGTTTCGTGAAGAAATTCACTGTTAAATTCAAGGCCAACGCCTACGGTAACGACACCGATTGCAAACTCAGGTTCGCTAATGGCAACAATGAGATGATAATAGATTTGGATTCAGAGCCTAAGTATTATACTATGGTGATAGAAAGGGAATTCCCCAACTATTATTCTCGCTTGATGTCGTCTTATGTGTTCCAGAATGCGTGCGACCCCGAGGATGGAGCAAGCCATCGCGTCGAGGTGAGCGATTTCAAGGTTTATTTTGGCGATTACAGCGAGCCACGTAATGTGCATTCTCCCAAGTATATTCGTCCCGCTTGGAGTGGCGACACCACCTTCGTTTATAACATTCCAGCCGACAGCACTAGCTTCCGCTTTGGTAAATATATAAACGAGGCAGGCAATGAGCAGATTGATATGTCAATTGCAATCATGGACTTTGCCATCTATTACTATGATGTTCAGGCAGTGTATTACGATGGTCAGGAGAGCGAGTGGTCTAACCGAATCCCCATCATCATCAAGCCCTGGCCCGAGAACTTCTTCCTTGAGGATGACGCCGACGATGACAGCCCTGTTGTAGTCCCCATTCCTGGCGACGTGAACGGCGACGGCGAAGTGACCTCGGTAGATGTTACGGTTCTCTACAACTACCTGCTCACCGGCGACACTGAGTTCCTGGTCAACGGCGACCAGAGCGGCGACGGTGAAATCACCACGGTCGATGTTACTGTAGTTTATAACATCCTCCTGGGCGTAGAAGAATAATACATCTTATTCCATACATTTAGAGCCGTTCCACCACCAGTGGAGCGGCTCTGATTTTATCGTGAATTCGAAGAAAATAACAACTAGCTGTGTGTCTGTCTGTCAAAAATGAGCGGTTGATGAATATGTCCTTATGTTCTTTTGTCAATAAAATGCTGTCGTCGCGGTTGATTAAACATACAGACATAAAGACAAACAGAGTGTTCAGTCTGTCTGTGCGTCTGTCTGTCAAAAAGTGAGCAGTAGCTGAGATATATTTCCTCTCAAAAAGTGGCACCTATCGGTGTCAAAAAGCCTCGCAAGCTCGGGGGAGGCGTTATTAAAAACATCCTGCGTGAGCAGGCTTTTTGACGAACTCTGTTCGCAGCTTTGTGAGATTATAAAGCCCCCATGGAATTTTCTTGTCTCTCGTTTTCAAAAAAACTGACAACTGATAACTGCCAACTGAAATCTTTTTTAGGTGGGTTCTATAAATACGTTTTTTGAGCCGCATTGAGGGCAGAACCCTGTTTTGA
>FLNZ01004541.1_pt1 | contig 10363 bp, 6 predicted proteins | sample 1140391 | NCBI WGS metagenome assembly FLNZ01 (sample SAMEA3878171, study PRJEB12797) | bioreactor metagenome | biome: Moose rumen | place: Sweden | collected 2011-10
AGGTGAAGAACTTCCTCGTGACACCGGCCTGCCACGAGTTTACCTTCATCTGCCCCCTGCAAGGCACGCTATATATCACCATAACCACACCTCACGGCGACACCTACGCCGGCACCACGGGCAACTAATAAATCAGCTTGCAATGAGCTGAAAAACATTTATTTCATCATTTTAAAAATAAAAAACATGAAGAAACTTTTTATTTTCGCAGCCGCGTTAATCGTGGCGATCAGCGCTAATGCGCAAATCACTTTCAATGAGCGTGGTAAGATGATGATTGGAACCAATCCTACCACAGAGTGGGAACAGACCCATAACTATCGTGACACCACCACTATGGTGCGTATCTTCGGTGAAGGCGACCACGGCAGCAACGTCCGCATATCGTGTTAAAATCGAAAATTATTCACCTTTAAGATAGTACGGTTATGAAAAAAAGATGTAATTTTGTTTCACAGAACATTTATTTATTATCAACTAAAAACAACTGGCCTATGAAACGAATTCTACTAATTTTGGCCGCGATAATTCTTTGCGGCAGTGTTGTAAAAGCACAAAGTGACTACAAGCCTATGGTGGTTGAGGGTAAGAAGTGGAATATGAAGTACGAAAATCCTGAAATGCTGGAAGAGCCGTACAAGTACAGTTATTTCATTAAGGGCGATACCATCATATCCGGAATTGCGGCCAAAAAGCTATATATTGAGAATGAGGGCAACGCAGGCAAGACAGCCTATAAACTTGCGCTTTTTGAGCAAGGCGAGAAGGTGATGTTTATCCCCGACAAGTCCAAGACTGCCTATGTATTATATGATTTCGGCGGCAAAGTAGGTTCTTCCGTAACAGTGAATAACCAGATTCATCCTGAATGGGCTTCTGAAATGACGGTTAATACGCAGTGCGATGTGAAGTGCAACGATGCGGAGTGGCATTGCCTGAACGTTCAGCGGGCGCCCGGCGGCTCATTCATGCCGGGTTGGTGGATTGAAGGCATCGGCAGCGAACTGGGGCTTCTGAATAATGATGGCTTCGGCGCTGTTGGGAACACCAGTTTCTTTGAGAGCTGTGAACTGAACGGTAAGATTATCTTCACGATGGACGCTTTCAGAGAGGAAATCTACAAGCCCATGGTGGTCGAGGGCCGCACTTGGACTTATTTCGCCAGTCACTATGACGGAGAACTGGGTGAAACCGGCCCGGAGTTCCTGTATAACATAACCATTGACGGCACAACTGAGATTGGCGGAGTCACCTACCATAACGCATACCGCTATAAGGGTGACAAGCTCGACAAGAGCGCAACTCAGCCCGCGGCATATCTGCGCGAGGACGGGAAAAAAGTGTATGCGATAATGAATACCGAATCCGACCCTGAATTCATGCTTGGGGGCTACGACGATAGTGAGACCGTGCTCTATGACTTTGAGGCGCCGCTTAATCCTCAATGGGTGTGGTCAGAGAAGGAGACGGTAGAAGTGACTGAGGACCGGTTCGTAACTGAAGATGCCGTTAGCCGTCGTGTGTGGAGAACCAACACAGGCCTTGAGCTGATTGAGGGCATCGGACTTAACAATTATTACTCAGAATTGCTCGCACCCGTCTATCCGCTGCCCACGGGCGGCTCGGCGATTAGCACGGCTCTGGCCTACGTTTCCGACCTTTATGGCAACATAATCTTCAAGGGAATCAACTATGGCAAGAAGCCCTACACTCCACTTGTCCGTCGGGCGCAGGACGAGGGACTGAAGTTCGTTTACTATGCCGAGGGCACACGCCCCACCGCCGGCGGAACACTCCAGGAGGAGAAGTACGTCTATAACATTGAGCTGAAAGGCCAGACCCAGATTAACGGGGTCAACTACACCAACGTTTACCGTTACAGCGACGCGCTGGCCTCCGACGCCGTGCCGTGCGCGTACGTCCTCGAAACGGACATGGTGGTTTACGGCCGCCGCAACGCCGCCTACAAGCCCGCTGCCGACGGTTTCGACCGCAACATAGCCCCGCAGGACTGCGGAGGCTTGACCGACGAGGATGCCGTGCTCTACGACTTCAAGGGCGCGCGCCTCACCCCCGTGACCGAGGACGGCGAGTGGGTGGAATCGCAGACGACGGTTGACGGCGTGGACTGCGTCAAGTGGATGTTCAGGCGCAAAGGCGACGACAAATACATCCGCACGTGGATTGAGGGCATCGGCGTGGACGACCGCTTCGGCGACCTCATCACCCCGGACTACGAGCCCGCAACCGGCTTCGACCAGACCCAGCCTGAGCTTCACCACGTGGAGAAAGCCAATGGCGAGATAATCTACAAGGGCACAGCCTTCGGCAAGTGGGCCGGCATAGAGACGGTGAGCGGCGACACGACAAAGACTGTGGTCGGCGTGCGCTACTACAACCTGCTGGGCGTGGAGAGCGCCGAGCCGTTCCCGGGCGTGAACGTGGTGGTCACCACCTACACCGACGGCTCCCGCCAGGCCCGCAAGGTGATAAGATAACCACAAATCCGAATTGCCGATTCGGGTTAAAGCGGGCTATCCGGCCCGTTTAAGGCAGTGGTGGCGTGCAGGCTGAGGGGGCTGCGCGCCACCACTTTCTTCAGTGAGGGGGCGTAAAAAAAGGCGGAAAAATCAAAAAAAATCGTGGAAATGTTGCATAATTCAAAATTTGGGGCTACTTTTGCAACGCATTTGAACCGAGCGCGGTTCTTCAAGATGCAAAAAACGCTTCAATAGCTCAGTTGGTTAGAGCACATGACTGTTAATCATGGGGTCGTTGGTTCAAGTCCATCTTGAAGCGCTATATCACATTAAAGTTGTTAATAGCTTCAATAGCTCAGTTGGTTAGAGCACATGACTGTTAATCATGGGGTCGTTGGTTCAAGTCCATCTTGAAGCGCTGGAAGTCCGGAGGCGTGATGTCTGCGGGCTTCTCGTTTTATGTGGCGTAACGAAAGTGCGCCTAAGCGGCCGGCACTCACTCATCGCCGAGTGGCGAGACGTCAAGTAACATCTCGGAATGAGGAACCCGGCAGAGTGGTGAGGTGGCGGACATGATGGGGCCGACACTCACTCATCGCCGCGGCGATGACCATTGTGAAAACCCCACCATGATAGGAGCGAAGCGACTGAATGGTGGGGAGGAAGGAGGCATATAAGGGGATGTTCCTTGGAGAGGAACACCAGTCATCTACTACATCTCGTAGTAGTCTATTCCGGCCAAATCACAGAAATGTCGCAGTTCATCCTTCGAACTCATCCCTATGTGATGTGATTCTTGATTTTTTATATAGCTGATGATGTTCGTGCGGTCGGATGCAGAACAACTGAACACCGCATACTCCCTGCCCCAGCCATCGAACTTAATGAACTGCTCAATGTGAGCCTTAATGTAGTGAGTCCCACCTAATTTTAAATCGTGAACGAGGTCGGAGAAGCATATCGACGGTGCGACGCGGATAAGGAAGTGGATGTGGTTAGGCATACCGTTAATAATAACCGACTGGCAATTCCGTTTAGATATTATACCTGCCATATAGGCCGGCTTTGTTCTCGTTCGGAATAGTCATTTCTCCGTTCTTTGTGCGGATTACAAGATGATAGTATAATGCTGATAAACTCATGATGCAAAATTAATAAATATATTAGTGGCGCGCAAGGTGTTCCTCGTCGAGGAACGCTTATAGAGGTGGCTTGCGGTCCCCACCATTCGTTGCCCTGCGGCACATCATGGTGGGGTTTTCACAGTGGTAATCGCCTACGGCGATTTGCGCAGCACGTCCACCTTGGGTATCAGTCGGCTATTCAGGCTTGTAGTCGTCGTTCGTGCCCTGTGGCGGTGAGGGTTTTAGTAGGTTTCGAATAGAGTGTGTGGAAAGTTTTATTTGGAGATGCGGAAGAAAAGCATTACCTTTGTATTTAATCCGTGAAGGCGGAGAACGAGGATAAATAAGTTACTGAAAATGAGTGAAAGTTACATAGTATCAGCAAGGAAGTATCGTCCGTCGTCGTTTGCCACGGTGGTGGGGCAGAGGGCGCTGACTCATACGCTGAAGACGGCGATAGCGAGCGACAGGCTGGCACACGCCTATCTGTTCTGCGGCCCGCGTGGCGTGGGCAAGACGTCGTGTGCGCGTATTTTCGCCAAGACCATCAACTGCCAGCATCGCACCCCCGACGGCGAGGCGTGCAACGAGTGCGAGTCGTGTCAGGCGTTCAACGAGCAGCGCTCCTACAACATCGTGGAGCTGGACGCTGCCAGCAACAACTCGGTGGACGATATCCGCAACCTCACCGACCAGGTGCGTATCCCGCCGCAGATAGGACGCTACAAGGTGTTTATCATCGATGAGGTTCACATGCTTTCCACCGCCGCGTTCAACGCGTTCCTCAAGACGCTGGAGGAGCCGCCCGAGTATGCGGTGTTCATCCTGGCTACCACCGAGAAGCAGAAGGTGATTCCCACCATTCTCTCGCGATGCCAAATCTACGATTTCGCGCGCATCACCGTGCCCGACATCGTGGCGCAGTTGCAGTACATAGGCGCGCAGGAGGGTATCACGGCCGAGCCGGCCGCACTCAACGTGATTGCGCAGAAGGCCGACGGTGCCATGCGCGACGCCCTGTCGATCTACGACCAGGTGGCGGCCTCTACGCAGGGCAACATCACCTACCAGAGTGCTATCGACAACCTGAACGTGCTGGACTATGACTACTATTTCCGTCTGGATGAGACTTTCCTTATCGGCGCGGTGACCGACGCTCTGCTCATCTACAAGGAAATACGCGACAAGGGCTTCGACTCGCTGTTCTTCGTGAACGGCTTGGCGCAGCACCTGCGCGACCTCATGGTGGCCGCCACTCCGGCCACGGCAAGTCTGCTGGAGATGAATCAGGAGGTGGCACAGCGATATGTGGCGCAGGCGGCCAAGTTCGGGCCTCGCTTCTTCTACAAGGCAATGGACCTGTGCAACGATTGTGACATTAATTACCGTCAGACGAGCAACAAGCAGTTTCTGGTGGAGCTCACGCTGATAAAGATATGCCAGATTCTAAATGCCGAGCCGCAACCGGCATCAGGCACCGAGCCCATGAAGCCTGTGAAGGCGACGACACCACCGCCTGCCGCCGCTAATCCTGCGCCGGCATCCCAAGTTGCCCCGGCTCCCGCATCACAAGTTCCGGCTGCCCCGGCCCCAGCATCGATGTCGGCTCCGGTGCCAACTCCACCGCCGCCGGTAGTGCCACAGACCGCTCCGGCTTCGAGGCGCGTGATATCGGCTCAGCAGCCTCACAAGCGAGTGATGATAAGCAATGTGACTCCGGCTGCGAAGAAGGAGGACGGCGTGGCACCGGCCCCGGCAGGGCAGGTGCGACGTGAGCCATTCACCGAGGAACAACTGGTGGCAGCATGGAACGATTTCATAGTGAAAAATCCTCAGGATAAGATAATTATTAACACCATGCGCACCTCGCTGCCGGTGAAGCAGGACGACACCACCTACCAGGTGCGAGTGGAGAGTGATGTGCAGGTCAACTTCATGGAGTCGCAGAAAAGCAAGATACTGTCGTTTCTGCGCGCTGCGCTGAACAATGATTTCCTGGCGCTGAACGTGGTGAAGGTGGAAGCAGCACCGCGCGCCACGGTGATGACACAGCACGAACTTGTGAAAGACCTGGCCAAGCGAAATCAGAACCTGCAGCAGCTCATCACTGATTTCAAGTTGGGACTGGCATAAGAGAACCCGACGCGAAGTGTCTCCGCGGAAAAAACATAACGAAACGGGCGCAAAAAGAGCGAAAAAGCTTGATTTTGCGCCCTCTTGCTTACAAAATGAAACAAAAGTGTTTGAAAAACAGTCCGGATTGATATAATACGCTGATTGATAGAAAATAAAACTTTTGAAAAATTATATCAGTAAGTTTGGGAAATACCGAAACTTATTAGTATATTTGCACCAAATATTCTATAAATTTTATTTTTAAAAACTACTATTATGAGAAAAATCTTTACACTTTTGATGGCGTGCGTACTTGCATTCGCTGCAGGTGCCACCGACATTGTGTTTGATTCCAACCCCGAGGGCGGAACAAAAGGCTCTAACACCACAGCCAGCGGCGCTGACCAGATGTCGAAGGACGGTGTTACAATCAGCACCACAGCCGGCGGTTTCGGCTGCACCGGAACCGATGCACCTTACTGGGCTTATCGTCTGGCTAAGAACTCAACCACTACAATCAAGGCCGACCAGGCAATAACCAAGATTGTGTTTGAGTGTGTGACCACAGGAAGCACCGACTATAGTGCAGGCGGATTCACGGCCGATAATCTTACAATCAGCACGGACAAAGCAACTGCCACATGGGAAGGCAACGCTACCGAAGTTCAGGTTGTGGCAGGCGGCCACCAGGTGCGTGCCACCAAGATAACCGTCACCGTGGGCGGTGAGGCCGGCGTTAGCGCTCCTGTGTTCAGCGTTAAGGAAGGTACTTACTATGCACCCATTGAGGTGACTATCACTTGCCCCACCAGCGGTGCCACTATCAAGTATTCTACCGGCGGCGCCGAGCAGACCTACAGCGCTCCTATCGCAATCAGCACTAACACCACGCTGACTGCCTACGCTGAGAAGGACGGCAAGAAGAGCACAACAACCACTGCAACCTACGAGTTCGCAACCGCTACTAACGTTAACAGCATCGCTGCTTACAAGGTTGTGGATGACGGAACTAAGGTTCTCTTCACAATCCCCGTTACAGTGCTGGCTCAGTACAACATGAACATGTACGTTACCGACGGCAAGGACTATATGCTGGTTTACGGCAATACAGGTCAGACCTACAAGAACGGTGACGTGATTCCCGCAGGTTTCAGTGGCGAGAAGAAGACCTACAACGGCGAGCCCGAACTCTCGGTTTACGATACCGACAACTTCAAGGCTGCTTCGAGCAACAGCCCCGTTGAGGCTGAACTGGCTCAGACTGTTGACATCAACGCTTCTTACTTCGGCAAGCTCATCTATATGCCTAACGTGACCATCAGCGGCATCAACAAGAGCAACTTCAACATTGCCGACGGTGCTGGTTCCATCCCGGGCTACAACTCGATGGGTGCCAAACTGCCGACCGAGGCTGAGGCTGCTGCCACTACTTACAACATCACAGGTATCGTGGGCGCTTACAAGGCTAAGGACGCCACCGAAATCACATATCAGGTTCTCCCCGTTTCAATCGAAGATGTGAACGGCGGCGGTGGCGGCGGTGAAACCGGCGACATGACTATCGCTAAGTTCAACGAACTGCCCGACAACACCGAGGTTACTTTCGACGGAACAGTTACAGTTCTGGGTCAGCAGGGCAGTTACCTGTATGTGAAGGATGCTACCGGCTACATGCTGATTTACGGAAGCACAGGTCAAACCTATAAGAAGGGCGACATCATCCCCAGCGGATTCGGCGGCAAGAAGACCACTTACAACGGCGAGCCTGAGCTTGCAAGTCCCACAGGCTTCCAGTCTTCGGTAAGCTCAGAGGATGTTAATCCCGAGACGATCACCGTTAGCGGTATCAACCACGATAACTGGGGTAAGTACGTTCTCCTAAAGGGCGTTACTCTGGACCTGACTGCTAAGACTATCACCGACGCAACCGGAACTATCGGCTACTACGACCGCTTCAGCGTAACATTCCCCGCCGACGGAACCACTTGCGACATCCTTGGTATCGTTGCTTCTTACGGCAAGCAGACTGTTTATCAGCTGCTCCCAACCGAATTCCCGGGCATCGAGGCTGTTGTTCCCGAGGTCGCTAACCTGAAGGGTGCAATCGGTGCTACCACTAAGGTGAAACTCACCGGCGAAATGTCGGTAGTATATCAGAACGGACGTTACCTGTATGTTAAGGACGCTACAGCAAGCACGCTGATTTATGGCGACCTGGGCAAGACCTACAAGCGCGGTGACAAGATTGCCGGTGGTGCTGAGTTCACTTGGAACGCATCTTACAACGAGCTCGTTCCGGTTGACGCTTCTCAGCTTGCCGATGGCGTTGCCGGAGCAAAGGTTGAGGCCAACGAGTTCGCTCTTGAGGAGATTTCTCAAGATATGGTTAACGAGTATGTGCTTGTTCCTAACTGCACTATCGCAGTGGAAGATGAGGCTAACAGAAACTACACCATTAACGATGGTACTCTGGATATGACAATGCACAACCAGTTCTATGGCGATTACTATTTCCCCAACGTTCAAATTCCTACCGAGGGAACTCACGCCATCTACGCGTTCGTAAGCGTTTACAAGGGCGCTATCCAGCTCTATCCCGTGTTCTTCGACGACGACACCAGCGTGGCCGACCTCAATGCCGACAAGGACGTTAAGGGCGTGCGCTACTACAACCTGCTGGGCGTTGAGAGCAACGAGCCGTTCCAGGGTGTGAACGTGGTGGTTACCACTTACACCGATGGCACAAAGGCTGCTAAGAAGGTTATCAAGTAATTAGGTACTTGGATAATAAGATAAAAAGTGTGGCTCGCTCAGTGCGGGCCACGCTTTTTTAACCCAATTTCGTCGGCCTAATGGCCGATTCGGGATTAAGTGCGGGGAAATCAGTAGTTGGTGGAAATGGTGACTTTGCCCTTTGCCGTGATGGTGAACGTGCGGCGCACAATCCACGATGTGTAATAGGTGCTGAATACGAGTCCGCCTTTGCTTGGGGCGTAGGTCCCGGCCACGGTAAAGGTGTTTTTGATTCCGGTTACATGGTCGCGCCCGTCGGGGGTATCACCGTAGATGTAAGGGGGTGCCACTTGCGAGTTGCCCGTTTCCCATTCGTCACGGCCATGGACTATCTCTTCCACCAGTCCGCTCTCCTTGGTCACGCGTAGCACCACTCGGTCGCTGTCGGCGGGGATAATCCTGATGCTCTTGTAGCCATAGTCGTTCTTCTGTACCTTCAGCGTCTTGTTGAGCAGTTTCTTGTTGATCTTGGCGTTGCTTTTGGGTGCAGCCGTGGGCAGGGTGATGCTGGCGCATGTCTGGCGCATCTCATTTTCATCGTTGGCATTCTCGGCAAATTCGTGGTCTTTCACGCCTGGCAGCAGCGTGTTCCAGATGGTGGAGAGTTCGGGGTACTGGTTGCTTGCGATGCCGTTAATCACTACCACCAGATCCTTTTCAGGAACCATTACTATGTACTGACCGTAGGCGCCATCGGCACGGAACGCTGTCGGGCAGATGCAGCGCCAGAACAGGTATCCGTAACCCTGATTCACTTCCGACGGGGTGTTGCCCGGGAACTTGAAATTGATTTGCTTGGTGGTGGCCTGGTCGAGCCATTGCTTGCTCACTATTTGGCGGCCGAACCAGTTGCCGCCGTTGAGAATCATAATGCCCGTTTTCGCCAGCGACTCGGCCTGTAGTCTCAGACCCCATCCGCCGCAGTTCGTCCCGTCGGGGCTCTCTTCCCAGTCCACGGTGTTGATGCTCATAGGGGTGAAGAGTTCCTCACGCAGGTAGTCTAACAGTTTCTTGCCTGTTACGCGCTGTATGATGGCGCTCAGGACAAATGTGCACATGTTGTCGTAGCGGAAGCGCCCCTGCTCGTCGAAGGGCTTTGCCAGCCACGTCTTTATCCAGTCGGAGTTGGCGGTGATGCCCCAGTCGGGCGCTATTCCGCTACTCATGGTCAGAAGATGACGTATTGTGAGCGTGCCGAGTTCAGGACTGGCGGTCGCCGGCAGTTTGTCCGGGAGGAACTTGGCCACTTTATCGTCGATGGATAGCAGCCCCTCATCCACGGCTATGCCCACTGCCAGGCTTGTGAACGCCTTGCTGCAGGAAAACAGTGTGTGCACGTCTTGCGCTGTGAATGGTGCCGGGTGTGCTTCGGCAATTACGTTGCCGTGGCGAATCACCAGCAGGTGGTGAATCTCGGTGCCAGGCAGGCTTGTGATTTCGTTAACCCACTGGCGAACTACTGCCGGGTCCACATTCTGAGCCGACGCTGTGGTGCGCGGCAACACTCCGGTCTGTGCCAAAAGCACCGAAGGAATGAGTGCAACGATGAGTGAGAGAAGTTGTTTCATGTTGGCGGTTAATTGAATAGCACTGTTTGTGAAGTCTCCGGGTTAAAATTGTCTTGTATGGTGATTTCATCGTTCCAGAAATCTAATTTGATGTCGCGGTGCGTAACCCAGTTGACGTAATTTAGCGAAATGCTGAGCGTGTGAGGTCCTGTCCACGCATAGCTGCCTGCCACTTTCCATTCGCCGTGCAGGCCCGCGAGGGCATTCAAGGCTTTCATGTCGTAGGGTGGTGGACAGGAGTTGCTGCTTGTGAGCCATTTGCCGTATCCGCATGGAATCACGG
>FLNZ01002966.1_pt1 | contig 10360 bp, 8 predicted proteins | sample 1140391 | NCBI WGS metagenome assembly FLNZ01 (sample SAMEA3878171, study PRJEB12797) | bioreactor metagenome | biome: Moose rumen | place: Sweden | collected 2011-10
AGGCAACCACTGAAGGAGTGGTGCGCTGGCCTTCGTTATTGATGATGACGGTGGGCTGGTTGCCCTCCATCACTGCGACGCAGGAATTGGTTGTTCCAAGGTCGATTCCGATAATTTTTCCCATAATATCTTTTCCTTTTTAATTGTTATCAAAAAATTGGCGCCGCCCTTTCCGGACGACGCCTTCGAATTATCCAAATGTGTGCCAGCTACGGATATGCTGACAAAATGTCATGCTAGAACCGCCAGCCCACGGTGAAAAGGAGGTCGAAGAATTTCTCCTTCACAAGGACTTCCGGAGTTTCCACATCAAGGTTTATGACTTTTTCGTAGAACTTGGAAGCATCGGGAGCATAGTAATAGTAGTACGGGGTCACATAGCTTGAAGGAGCGGTGCGCATCCTTGCCGCAACGTCAATGAACACGGAGCCGAAGGAATAACCGGCGCCCAGGGAGAATACGTGGCGCATGAGTCCGTTTTTCACATCCTGGGAAAGGGGTTTCACATCTACGGTGACTCCGTTGTCATAAAGGTAGTTCTGCTGAGCGCCCGTCGTAAGGTTGTACCCTGCACGCAGGGACCACTCGGGAGTGACGCGCACCTCCGTTCCAAGGCGAATCTGGTGACTCACGCCAAGAAGGTCTGCAATGTCCAGGTTCACATCGGAGAAATTGGACTCGTTGAACTTGTAGCCATAATCGGCCGAATTGTTGCCAAAACGAACGGTTCCGTAATTTGCAAGCTCATAGTCTGCGCTCACAAGGGCCATGGAGCCGATTGAATATGCCACGCCCACGTTGAAACGCCATGGATTGCGGATTGCATAGTTCCAGTCGTCTTCGGGGCTTGAGGAAGGATTAATGCTCTTTCCGCCCAGGCTCACGCTTGCAGAATAACCGTAACGTTCCCTGAGGTTCATGACAGAAGGAGTCTGCACCGCCGCGCCTATGCGAAGGCCGGCCGCGGGACGCCACAGGGCTCCCACTTTGAGGTATGCGCCCACTCCCTCTACGGAATAAGTATGGTTCATGCGGAGGGAATTGAAAACGGCACTTGTACCGTCGTCATACTCAATGGACGGGAATGTGGAAGGGTTTTCGGGCTCTTCGGACCAGTATTCCGTAAGCGAATAATCAAGGGTTGTGATGCCAAGGTTTGCCCCAAGGTAGAACTTGTCCGAAAAGTTCATGGCAAAGTTAATGAGGGCTTCGTTCTTTGAGCCGTAACTCCGCTGCCCATAACGCTGGAAAACGGGGCCGCCGAGACGGAAATTCCCGCTCCCGTCCATGATTTCAGTAATTGCGATGTAGGTACCGTCCGTCCCGCTCACTGCATCGATGAGGCCTGCCCTATAGCCAACCATGTCCATCCATGCCGGCATACGGGCGGGATCTCCGCTGTAGTACCAGTCAACGCTTCCCAGCACGTCGGGGGAATACCCGTCGGCCGATGAGGCCAGCGACGCGGCAAAGGAATTGTCGTCATTGCGGCCCGCAGCGTCAAACTTGCCGGTGTAATTGTTGGACGAATTGAACACAAAACCGAAGGACATCCTCTTGAGGCCGCTGCGCTTGCCCGTATCCATATTGACTATGAAACCCAGGTTTGGCAGCTTGGCTCCCACTGAGGAGCCATTCACCTTATTCCCCATGTAGTTTGTCTCAAGGTTTGGAGATGCGCCCACGGAGGAAGAGGAGATGGTGAGTCCCGGAGTAATCATGAACTGGGAATAGCCTGCCACGGCGCTTCCCGCAGGGTTGAACGTGAGGGAACCGGCATCCCCTCCCACGGCCGTAAGGGCATTGCCCATACCCACGCCACGTGCCGTGCCGGAGTAGTTGTTTTCGGAAAAGAGCAGGGCGTCCTGCCAGTTTTGTGCCGATGCCCCGGCGCAGACAGCCAGGGCCATCACGACAAGTATGGTCTTTTTCATTTCAGTCTAAAGTTTAAAAGTTACCTGCGGCCGCCGCTGCTGCCACCGGAGGAACGGCCTCCTCCGCCGCCAGACGATCCGCCACCGGAATATCCGCCGCCCGAGGAGCGTGAGCTGCTGCCGCCGGAGTAGCTGCCGCTGCTGGAGCGGCTGCTGCCGGAATAGCTTCCGGAAGAACGGGAACTACTGGATGACGACCGGGAAGACGACCCGGAAGAAGAACGGACACTGCTGCCGCTTGAACGGTAGGTTGAGCCGGAACTGTTACGGGTGCTGCCGGAGGAGCGAACGCTGCTGCCCGAAGTGGAACGGGAGCTGCTGCCGGATGAACGCACGCTGCTGCCAGAAGTGGAACGGGAACTGCTGCTTGAGGAGCGCACGCTGCTGCTAGAAGAAGAGCGTGAACTGCTGCCGGAAGAAGAACGTACCGTGGATGCCGCCCTTGAAACGGAAGTGGCCCTTGTTGCAGACCCGCTGCGGGCATATCCGTTCACGCGGGAAACAGCGCTGCTTCTGGACGCGCCGCCTGTTGCCGCAACGCGGCCTTCACGATGGCCGAGGGCCGCTGCGCGGCTGGGCCTGTGGACCATGGGGCCGTCCATGTGCATATGATGGTGGAACCCCGGACCCCATCCGTAGTAGCGGGGACCCCAATACCATGAATCATAATACCAGGAATCGTAATACCAGGGATCCCATGCCCATGAACTGTAATACCAGGGACTATACCATGACCTGTAGTACCAGGGGCTGTGATACCAGCCGTAATAGTGCCTGTAGGGCCTCCAGTACCATGAACTATAGTACCAGGGAGAGTACCAGGGAGAATAGTAACCACCCCAGGACCAGCTGAAGTCCCAGTAGTCGTTATCCCAAACCGTTATTATGTCGCTTGTGGAAAAGCGAATTTTCTTGCCTGAGGGTACGACGAGAGTGTCCCCTGCGCTGAGGATATACGCCTCCGATGCAGTAGATTCGGCCAGAAGATTGTCCAGTTCTGCGTCAGAGGGGGTATCCGCTACTTGCACGGCAGCGGGACGGGAGTAGATGCCGTCGTCATACACCTGGGTGGATGCGAGACGGCCCGTGGTAGAGCATGAAAGGGCGGCAAAGGCCGCCAGGGCAAATGCCACAAGTCTTGTTTTCATAATCTTTACCTCCTGTTATCCTAAAAAGTAAAACCTAATATCCAATAAAAATAAGTATCTTTGTGCCGGAAAACGGACTTAGAAAGGGGTATTGCAATTTCCATACCTAACTTTCGCTCCGCAATTATACGCACAAAATAGATAATAAGCAAATAGAAATTATGGCAAAAGAAGTCACAGACCGCAAAGAAAACTATTCCCAGTGGTATAACGATTTGGTAGTGAAGGCAGACCTTGCAGAACAGAGTGCCGTGCGCGGCTGCATGGTAATCAAGCCCTATGGTTATGCAATATGGGAAAAGATGCAGAGTATCCTGGACTCGATGTTCAAGGAAACCGGCGTCAAGAACGCCTATTTCCCGCTCTTCATACCCAAGTCGTTCTTTTCACGCGAGGCCGAACATGTGGCAGGTTTTGCCAAGGAATGTGCAGTTGTCACACATCACAGGCTCATGAACGACCCCGGTGGCAACGGTATAATAGTGGACCCTTCGGCAAAGCTTGAAGAGGAACTGATTGTGCGCCCTACGTCGGAAACCATAATCTGGAACACCTATAAGAACTGGGTTCACAGCTGGAGGGATCTCCCCATCCTGTGCAACCAGTGGTGCAATGTGGTGCGCTGGGAAATGCGCACGCGCCTTTTCCTCAGGACTGCCGAATTCCTCTGGCAGGAAGGCCACACCGCACATGCCACGGCGGCGGAGGCCGAGGCCCGCAAGGAGCAGATGGTTAACGTGTATGCAAAATTCGCTCGCGAGGTTATGGCCCTTCCGGTGGTGGTTGGCCACAAGAGTCCGGGAGAACGCTTTGCAGGCGCTCTCGACACAATGACAATCGAAGCTCTCATGCAGGACGGAAAGGCCCTGCAGGCCGGCACATCGCATTTCCTCGGCCAGAATTTCGCCAAGAGCTTCGATGTTACCTTCACCAACAATGAAGGCAAGCAGGATTATGTGTGGGCAACGTCCTGGGGCGTTTCAACCCGCCTTATGGGTGCTCTCATAATGGCCCATGGAGACAACAACGGCCTCGTTCTTCCCCCGGCCCTCGCACCTATACAGGTGGTGATGGTACCCATCTACAAGAGCGAGGAAGAGCATAATGCCGTCCTGGACAAAATGTATGGGCTCAAGAAAGCGCTTCAGGCGAAGGGTCACAGCGTGGAGATTGATGACCGCGACACCCTCCGTCCCGGTTTCAAGTTTGCCGAATGGGAACTCAAGGGAGTTCCGGTACGTCTCGCCATGGGCCCGCGTGATCTCGAGAACGGCACCGTGGAAGTTGCCCGTAGAGATACGCTGGAAAAGATATCAGAACCCATCGAAGGCCTCGATGACAGGATTATCGGCCTCCTTGAAGACATCCAGAAGAATATTTACAACAAGGCGCTTGCGTTCCGCGACGCATCAATCCGCAAGGTGGACACTTGGGAGGATTTCAAGGTTGAGATTGAAAAGGGCGGCTTCCTCCTGTGTCACTGGGACGGCACGGCAGAGACCGAGGCCCGCATCCAGGAAGAGACCAAGGCCACGATACGCTGCATTCCGGTTGACAGCGCAGTGTGCATGGAAGAAGGCAAATGCATATATTCCGGCAATCCCTCTCACCAGAGAGTTCTTTTTGCACGTTCATATTAATACTGTACGCACATGAAAAAGACAATTGCAATATCGGCCCTCATGCTTGCCGGCTTTGCGGCGGCGGCCCAGAATACACAGACGGTGATTAGCGAAGCGGCGGCGGCCCTCTCGCAGGCAGAGGATGTGCCGGTGAAGGTGGAAAAGCCCAAATACTGGGACAATGCCGTCACAACATCCATAAGCTTCGGCCAGACATATCTGAGCCAGTGGGCGGCAGGCGGATACAACAACGTCACAATCAATGCCAATCTGGACGGCAGGGCAAATTATACAAGGGACAAACTGCTTGGCGTAACGCGCCTGCAGATGGACTACGGCTTGCTATATTCGGCCGACAAGCCAATTTTCCAGAAAACGAAGGACCGCATTTACTTTGAATCAAAATGGGGCCTTCAAAGCGGCATCAAGAATCTGGCATATTCTGCCAGTTTCGACTTCAGGACACAGTTTGACAACAACTACGCATACGGCACCCCGAAGGCCGACGGCGAAACCGAGCCCACGAAGGAAGACTGGCTCAACGCCCGCACGCTCAAATCCGGATTCTTCTCTCCCGCTTACGTGAATCTGGGTCTTGGTATCCTGTGGACGCCCGCACCGTGGTTTTCGCTCAATGTGGCGCCCCTCACAGGCGGCCTGGTGGTGGTGAATCAGGAAGCCCTGAGAAAAACCTACGGTATGCAGCTGAGGGAGGAATCGCTGGATGCATCCATCGGCGCAAATTACCGTTCCGTACGCTTCGACCTCGGCGCCCAGATCAAGGCCGATGCATCGTGGGTGATAAATGACGAATTCGCATACACCACGCAGCTTGCCCTCTTCTACAATTACCTCAAACCAAAGGTGGAGCCCCGCGTTACCTGGGACAACAAGATAGTGTGGAAACTGCGCAAGTGGATGGCCCTAACCTTCACTACAAACCTCATTTACGACCCTCTGGTGCTCGTAAGGGATACGGACGGTGACGGAGTTGCAGACGCAAAGGGCGTGCAGTTCCGCCAATATTCAGAGATTGGCTTCACCTATACAATAGCAAACAAAAGATAGTTCCAATGCTCCTTCTCGCAGTAAGCGGAGGCATAGACTCGATGTGCCTTGCAGAAAAGGTTCGCCTCTCCGGCGAGCCTTTCGCGCTTGCACACTGCAACTTCTCGCTGAGGGGAGAAGAGAGTGATGCCGATGAAGCCTTCGTGCGGGCGTGGGCCCGGGAGCGCGGCATAACCTGCCACGTAAGACGCTTTGATACACTTACGTTTGCATCGGCAGAAGGGATTTCTGTGGAGATGGCGGCAAGAAGGCTTCGCTACCGCTGGTTCGGGGAGCTTTGCCGCACCCACGGCTACTCCGGCGTTGCCGTGGCGCACAATGCAAACGACAACGCGGAAACGCTCATTCTCAACCTTCTGCGCGGAACGGGCATAAAAGGCATTACCGGCATGAAGGAATCCGGTTTTATCCCCGATCCTTCGTTCGGCGACATCCCCCTCCTCCGTCCCCTCCTTGGCATGACAAGGGCCGACATCGAGGAGTGGTGCCTGGAAAACGGCGTCTCGTGGCGCGAGGACAGCACCAACGCCATTCCCGATGTGAAGCGCAACAAATTACGCAACCTCGTCTTCCCTGTTTTCAAGGAAATCAATCCCCGTTTTGTCCAGACTCTCAACCGTGATATGGAAAGGTTCGCTTCGGAGTGCTCCGCCATCCTTCCCGTGCACGAAAACGGCACTTTTGGTGCACGGGAAGGCGAAAATGAGGAGGCCGTGCACGAAAACGGCACTTTTGGTGCACGGGGAGAAGAATGGACGGCCGTGGAGGAGCCGTGGGACGGGACCGAGAGCGTCAAACAGAGGGAAGGTGTGCTCATAATGGATGCAGACAAGGCGGGAGAGATCGTGGAGGGCCGATGGGAGCAGGGCGACTGGATAAAACCCCTTGGCGCCCCGGGGAAGAAGAAGATGCAGGACTGGTTCACGGACCATCACATCCCTGCCGATGAGAAGCCGTTCGTGACGCTTTACAAGAGCGCGAAGGACACACACCACGTCCTCGCGGTGGCCGGATACTGCATAGACCACAGCGTCAGGGTGACACCGCACACCACGCGCATCATTCGCATATCCGCGAAAATTTAGCTATATTTGCAGACTTAAACGAAATTGACATGAACCGCAAAGTTTTACTTATGATACTGGATGGTTGGGGCGAAGGCCGCCACGACTATTCAAACGCAATATGGACCCAGGGAACGCCCAATATAGACGCCCTCCGTGCAAAATATCCCTACGGACATCTTCAGGCCTGCGGGGAATATGTTGGCCTGCCGGACGGCCAGATGGGAAACTCCGAGGTGGGCCATATGAATCTTGGCGCCGGCCGCATAGTCTATCAGGACCTCGTAAAGATTAATATCGCTTGCCGTGAGCATAAGCTCCTGGAAAACAAGGAGATAAAGGCGGCATTCGAGTATGTGAAATCTTCCGGGAAGAAACTGCACCTCATGGGCCTCACCTCCCATGGCGGCGTTCACAGTTCCCTTGACCACGTATATGAATTCCTCCGCGTTGCAAAGGAGGAAGGTCTTGAGAAGGTGTACGTACATGCCTTCATGGACGGCCGTGACACAGACCCCCGCAGCGGCCTTGGCTTCGTGAAGGAACTGGAGGAAAAGATGGCCGGGACCACCGGGAAGGTGGCGTCCGTCTGCGGCCGCTTCTATGCTATGGACCGCGACAAGCGCTGGAACAGGGTGAAGGAAGCCTACGACCTCCTGGTGGAAGGCAAGGGTGCGGCTTTTGAATCGGCCCTTGACGGTATCCAGGCCAGCTATGACGCCGACGTTACCGACGAATTCATCAAGCCTATAGTTGTGACCGAAGGCGGAAAGCCCGTTGCAACAATTGAGGAAGGCGACGCCGTCATTTTCTACAACTTCCGAAACGACCGTGCACGTGAACTCACCGCCGCCCTCACCCAGAAAGACATGCCAGAAGAGGGCATGCACACCATTCCCCTCTATTACTGCTGCCTCACCCCCTACGACGCATCCTTCACCGGAGTGCACATCCTCTTTGACAAGGAGCTTGTGCAGGACACCCTCGGGGAAACCGTTTCAAAAGCCGGGAAGCATCAGCTGAGGATTGCCGAGACTGAAAAATATGCCCACGTGACGTTCTTTTTCAACGGCGGCCGCGAGACCGTTTTCGAAAACGAGGACCGCATCCTTGTGAATTCCCCCAAGGTGCCCACTTACGACCTCCTGCCCCAGATGAGCGCACCGGAGGTTGCCGAAAAGCTTATCGGCGAGATAAGGAGCGAAAAACAGGACATGATAATCCTCAACTTCGCAAACGGAGACATGGTGGGTCATACCGGAGTCTATACAGCCGTAACCCAAACGGTTGCATGCATAGACAAACTTGTGAAGAACGTGGTTGACGAGGCAATTGCCCATGACTACGTTGTGCTTCTCACCGCAGACCACGGGAATGCGGACTTCGAAGTAAATCCGGACGGAACGCCCAATACGGCGCACTCCCTCAACACCGTGCAGTTTGTGGTAATCAACGCCGGAGACGAGGTGAAGACCGTCAAGGACGGCGCGCTCTGCAACGTGGCCCCCACCATACTCAAACTCATGGGCATCCCCCAGCCCGCAGCAATGACGGCAGAGCCGCTTATCTAAATGGAATTTACAGCCAAATTTCTTGCCCAGCTCCTGAAGGGCACGGTGGACGGCGACGAAAACGCAAAGGCCGAAAAGTTTGCCAAGATTGAACATGGCAAACCGGGCACTCTGAGCTTCTTTGCCAACCCCAAATACGAAGAGTACGTTTACTCAAGCAGCGCATCCATCCTCATCGTGGACAAAAACTTCGAGCCCAAGGCTCCCGTAAAGCCCACTATGGTTAGAGTGGACAATGCTTATTCCGCCATAGCAGACCTGCTCTCCTACGTGTCGGCCCAGAAGAAAAAGGCAAAGAGATTCCGTAGTCTGAGGGCCGTTTGGCATCCTTTCTCGTCAAAGTACGGGAAGAGGGTGTATATAGGCGCATACAGCTATGTCGGCAAGAATGTGACGGTTGGAGACAATACCATAATCCACGAGCGCGTCACCGTGGGCGACGGCACCGTGATCGGGAAGAACTGCATCCTGTATCCCGGAGTGGTGGTCTATCCCGGCATGGTGATTGGGGACAACGTAATCCTGCACGCCGGCTGCATAATTGGCGGAGACGGCTTCGGCAACGCCCCCCGCGAGGACGGCAGCTGGGAAAAGATTGAACATCTTGGCAACGTGGTCATAGGCAATGACGTCGAGATTGGCTGCAACACAACGGTAGACCGCGCCCAGATGGAATCCACCATCATCGGCAACGGAGTAAGGATAGACAACCTGTGCATGATTGCCCACAACGTGGTAATCGGTGACCATACGGTTATGGCGGCGCAGACAGGTATTGCAGGCTCTACCGAGATTGGCAAGTACTGCATCTTTGCCGGGCAGGTCGGCATTGCCGGGCACGCCAAGATTGCAGATCATACCACCATTCTGGCACAGGGCGGGGTGATGGGCAATATCCGCAAGCCGGGACAGACGCTGCTGGGCTCCCCCGTCATAGAAGCAAAGCAATACGTGAAGGCATACGCCCTGTTCAAAAGGGCGGCAGAAGAAAGATAAATGAAGGAGAAGACCTTAAAAAAGACATATTTCTTTGAGGGGAAGGGCCTTCATACAGGCACTTACTCCCACATGGCAATCCTGCCCGCACCCGCCGGCAGCGGAATCGTGTTCTGCAGGACAGACCTACCCTCAACGCCCTTCGTGCCCGCCCTTGCAGAAAACGTTTCAAACACCGCCAGAAGCACCACTATATCAGTTGCCGATGCAAAGGTCGTCACGACGGAGCACATCCTCAGCGCCCTCCACGGCCTCGGGGTGGACAATGCATACATTGAACTTGACAACCTCGAAGTGCCCATCCTGGACGGCAGCGCACGCCTCTACGCCGAAGCCATCCTCGCAGACGGCCTTGAGGAGCAGGATGCGGAAAGGAATTACATAGACCTCCCCTATTCGCTGGAAGTAAAGGATGAAAAGACCGGCGCATGGGTGCGTTTCGAAAAGGCCGATTCCCCGTCAATGGATATAACTGTAGATTTCAATTCCAACGTCCTCGGGGTGCAGAGCGCACACTGGGACGAGGGTACGGCCTATGAAAAAGAAATTGCTCCCTGCCGCACATTCTGCTTCTTCAAAGAAGTTGAGGGACTTGTAAAGCAGGGACTCATAAAGGGCGGAGACCTTGACAATGCGCTTGTGATAACCGACGAGGGATACATGGGGAATCCCACTCTTCATTTCACAGACGAATGCGGCCGTCACAAACTCCTGGACCTCATAGGAGACATGACGCTGTGCGGAGGATATCTTAACGCCCGGGTATCGGCCTTCAAATCCGGTCATGCAATAAACACAAAAGCAGCAAAAGCCCTAAGGGCAATACTCAGATAGACATGAACAACATACATCCTCTTGCATACGTGAGCCCCGACGCAAAGCTGGGAGACAACATTGAAATAGGCCCTTTCGCATACGTTGACGGCAACGTTGAAATTGGCGACGGCTGCCATATCA
>FLNZ01004542.1_pt1 | contig 10351 bp, 5 predicted proteins | sample 1140391 | NCBI WGS metagenome assembly FLNZ01 (sample SAMEA3878171, study PRJEB12797) | bioreactor metagenome | biome: Moose rumen | place: Sweden | collected 2011-10
GATGCTTGTAATGGTTGCGTAAATTCTCAAAATCCTCGGGGCAATTCTTCAGTGCGGCTGTGTCGGCAAGCGGCGCGTAACTTGCCATGATTTTCCGGAAATTCACCCTTTCAGCGCCATTAATAGGAGCCTGTGGCATTGCTACCTGCTGCTCCACCCCAATAAACTCAGCAAGCCGCTTCGCAATCATGGCCGAAGCACGTTGCTTCCCCTCCAGCGAATACCCGGCGATATGCGGAGTGGCCACAAAAGCCTTGTCGAGCAAGGCTCGGCTTATGCATGGCTCGCCCTCCCAGCAGTCGATAGCAAGGTCGCCATCCAAGGCAAGAAGGGCGTCGGTATCGGTCACGCCTCCACGTGCCGCATTCATAATCAGCCCATCGCGCCCGCGAGCCTCATTAAATATTCGCACAATCTCGCTGTCACACATGTGGAATGTGGCATATTGCCCTCCCTTTGTTAGCGGCGTGTGAAAGGTGATTATGTGGCACTGCGCAGCCAGTTCCGACAGCGGCATGTTGTGGCCTAGCGGCGGGTCGCTGACAAGCACACGAAAGCCCAGTTCTCCGGCCCAGCGAGCAACTATCGATCCCACATGGCCCACTCCAACCACTCCCATAGTCAGTCCTCGCCCATCCAGCGACAGTCCGCGATGCTCCAACCAGTTTCCCACCGAAGTAAGCACCCATTGCGCAACGGCCGGAGCATTGCATCCCGGGGCATTACATACTGTGATACCCCTTGACGCGCAGTAATCCATGTCGATATGGTCGGTACCGATGGTGGCCGTGCCAATGAACCGCACCGCACTGCCCTCAAGCAAACCGCGGTTGCAACAAGTGCGCGTACGCACCACCAGAGCGTCGGCATCGGCCACGGCGGCACTGTCAATCTCGTTGCTGCCCAGCCTCACCACTTGCGCACAATCAGTGAAAAGGCCATCAAAGAACGGTATGTTGCGCTCCACGATTATCTTCATAGCAGAAAGTTGGCGCCATAAACCAGCAGCGCTGCCAGTAGCCCCACAGAATATATAAAATGCTTCTTGGCGAACTTGGATATGGTGAAAACATGTGCCACCTGAACGGCCAGACACATATTCAACATAGACATATATATTAATATGTTATTTATGTCGATTAGCATCATTAGCAACGACAAGGTGGCAAGCGTGGTGAAAAAGGCGTTATACACACGCGTCTGGAGCCTATAATTGAATATCGTGAACATATTCACCACAGTAAGCACCACAGTGAGCACAGCCACGCCAACAATGCTGATTATCACCACCGGAGCCTGCGGAATGTCGAGAATGCTGTGTAGCCGCGTGAATTGAGGCAAGCGGAATGCCGAAAAGTCAACTAATCCAAGTCCAAACAAAATCCAGTATGGTGTGATAAGTCCAAGCAGTAGCGCTATAAAACCCTTGAGGTTCATGGCACGCATCTGCGCGAAGCCTATGGCAAATGCCACCACAAGGAACAGTGTGGAATACATAAACGTACTGCAAGCCGCAAGAAGCGTGAAAATAAGGTAAATGCTGCGCTGCGACCGACCCGACTGCTGATACGCGCCAAAGAGGATGAACGACAGCACCAACGTGGCCAGACACATTGTGGCTCCGGCGTAATAATTGGCACTTACCACCGGCACCGACAGTTGGAGCACCAGGAAAGAAGAAGCGGCTATAAACGTGTAAGTGCGCACGAATGAGAACACCTTGTTCAGCAGATGCAGCAACAAAGCGGCACACACTGTAACCGCCAATGACGTAAGAAACGAATTAATACCCTGAAACAAGGCATGGTTCGGCTCAAACAGCACGCCACCTTGTGTGTCGAGTGGCGGAAATTCCCCACTGAGCCACGCCACAAACGACAACACAGCGAATGCTATTGCCGTCAGAACCAAAAACAGCCTACTGTTATAGAACTCGTTTATACTCTCGTGATTCATCGCCTTGTGTCAGGATTCTTTTACTGGTCCTCGGGCAAGTCCTTGCGCTTCCACGACTTCCGGCGACCGTGAATTATGGGCCGCTCCTTGTCGGCTCCGAGTCGCGGCTGACGGAAACGCACCACCTTGCGGTCGAACTCGTCGCTATGGGTACGCCCACGCTCGTCAACCTGCCCGTTCTCTTCTGCCGGCCCGGGCGCGCCAGCCACATTCCTGTCGTTGTGCGCGAATCGCTTACCGCCGAACGGCCTTGGCCCACGGCCATCATCATCGCGCTTATGCCCGAACTTTCTGGGCGGCCGTTTCTCTCCGTCGAAGCGAGGCTTGGCGCCCGCAGGCCTACCCTGCGGCCTTTCCCTCACCTCACCACGCTCAATGCCGGCTGCACGCTGCTCAGCGCGGTGGCTGGCATAAGTACCGCTAAATATCTGATAGTGACGCAATTCACACTCCAGCGAGCCATTGTGAAGGGCAATCTTGTCACTTGGATGCAGGCCTATCTTGCTCAGCGTGTCGCCGTCATAGCCTATAACCCACGCGTCGAAGCCCTGGAACACGTGCTTCATCTTAGTGCCGAGCGTGGCGTAGAGGTCCCACAGGCCATCCACCACAAGGCGCTGCCCGTAAGGCGGATTAGTCACAAGCATTCCACCCTGCTCAGGCGCAGTTTCCAGGTCGGACACATCCAGCCTCTCAAGTTTGATGTATTTCTCAAGACGCGCGTTCTTCACATTCTCGCGGCTGATGGCTATGGCCTTGCCCAGCACGTCGTAGCCGTAGATAGTGCCGCTGAACTCGCGCTCCATGGAGTCGTCGTTATAGATTTCAGAGAACAGTTCTGCGTCGTAATCGCGCCAGTTCTGGAACGCATACCTCTCACGGTACACCCCCGGAGGCGTGCCGGTGGCAATCAGAGCCGCTTCCACAAGGAACGTTCCAGAGCCGCACATGGGGTCAACCAGGCACTTCTGGCTTCCGTCCCACCCGGCCATCATCAGAATGCCGGCTGCCAGCACCTCGTTAATAGGCGCGTCGGTCTGCGCTGCACGCCAGCCACGCTTGAACAGCGGCTCACCGCTCGAGTCGAGCGACAGTGTCACCTGGTCCTCCGCTATGTGTACGTTAAACATCAGGTCGGGCGACTTGATGCGGATTGACGGACGCTTGCCATACTTTTCCATGAAATAGTCGGCTATGGCATCCTTCACACGATATGTCACAAACTGTGAATGACGGAAAATCTCGCTATAAACAGTGGCATCGATGGCAAATGTGGTCTCGGGCGAGAGGAAATCCTCCCAGTGGACGCTGCTTCGCACCTTCTCGTAGAGGTCGTCGGCCGACGTGGACTTGAACACGCAGAACGGCTTCAGTATCCGCAGCGCTGTCCTGCAGCAGAAGTTGGCCCGGTACATCATCTCATTATCCCCCGTGAACGACACCATGCGCCGTCCTTCTTTCACGTCTTGCGCTCCAAGCGCCGTTAGTTCCTGCGCAAGCACACCTTCCAGTCCAAAGAAGGTCTTGGCCACCATTTCAAATTTCTCTGCCATCCTTTCAAGATTTGTTTGTTAAAACTAATACTGCCTTTCGCCCCGCTTGGCCGAAACGACACTGCAAAGATAGCGATAATAACCAATTACCGCAAATTTCATCTCATTTTCCCACTTGATAGCGGGCCAAAAATCATCAATAAATCGAGTAGGAGGTGAACACTAATCAGAGGTGTTCACCTCTTTTCGTGTTCACTTGTCCTCTCACACCACCGTACAAGCGGTTCCGCATACGGCGGTTCCTCAACCTTTCGGCAGCGCGGATGCGCTGTAGTAGCAACCTATCCAACTATAGCCTGCCCTGCGGAGTGCATCGTCTCCGATGGCGCGGTGAAGTATCCAGCTGTCGGCTATGCGCCAATAGCCCTTGCTTGTGTTGCCCCATTGGTAGGCTCGCCGCATCGGATGAGGTTTTTCCCCCTTGTCCGTGTTTTCTTCCACGATTTCCTGATGCACATGCGCAGGCGACGGCGAAGCCATTGGTCTATAGCCGCGACCCTGTTACCCATGTCGGCCAAGTTGAAGTATTCCGCCCACCCTCGCAAATAATTGCGCAGGGTGGTCTTGCGCTGCTCGTACCCCATGCCGTTGCTGCGCGAGGTAATCTGTTTCAGCTTGCGGCGCAGTTTGGCTTCGCTCATCTGGTGCAGACGCAGGCGGCATTTGCCATCGCGAACGTAGAAGCCGTAGCCAAGAAACTTCATTCTGCCTATATAGGCGCACTCGGTCTTCTCGCAGTTGACTTTTAGCTTCAAATAGCCCTCTATGTACTTGGTGATGCTGTCCCTCACGCGCTCCGCCGCGCGGCGGCTCTTACAGAAGATAAGGCCGTCGTCGGCATAGCGCACAAAGGCAAGCTTTACTCCACGGCTTTGAGTAGTATCGGTCGCCGCCGCGTCCGTGAGACCTCCCGATTAAGAACATAATCTTTCACACTTATACCTGCTTGATTTACGCCACCCGTTCCGAATAGCTATCGGGCTTTGACTTCTCTAGCAGTCTCACCCACGGGCAAACGCCTTATTATCAAGTTTCTGTCCATCAGGCCAGTGCTTTGCCGCCGACATCCTTCAGACCCAATGTCGCCATTGGCACCTTGTCTTTGGCTGTGTGCTTGCCGCTATTAGGCCGCACTCGGGACTTGCACCCGTTAGATTATGCCCATGTCGGGCGAACTACAGAAAGGCGGCCCGCCTTTTGTGGGGGTCGCCTTTCTGTATTATTGATTCCAATGAGCAATTACTGGGCTGTCCAGCGAGCGTTGCCCACTGCCGCAATGCCTTCGTGCTCCACGATTCCGTGCATGAAATAGATATATGCGCGGCCAATGTAAGTGGTCCAGTAGTCGGTGTAGTCCTTCGGCGATGCTGTTGCCGTCGATTTGTACTGGAACCAACCCAGGTCTTCACCGTTAGCGCCTATCTTCTTGAGCTTGAAGTCCATGCGAGCGTAACCGCTGGAATTGTAAATAGACTTCTTCATGGGGATTGTAGCCCAACCGCTGTCCTCGCCAAAACCGAACGGCTTGCCGCAAGGAATGTCGAACTCACCGGCGTTGTCACCCTCTGTGAGCTGATTCTTAAAGTAAGCCTGCAGCTTGAAGGTGGCGGGCTGAGTGGAAGTTTCCCACACGAAGTTGTAGAAGCGGTGGTTAGCACCCTCGCCAACGGGCTCCGTGAAAGGCTCAGTGGTGTCGTCACGACCTGATTCCCAGTTCACAAGTTGGTCCTTGATTGTGGGGATAGTGCCTTGCTCGCACACGAGCAGACCCTTTTCCATGTCGTAGATTACCAGGCGATACTGCTTGCCCGGCTCCAGACTCACGGAATTGCCGTTGATGTCCTGAGTAGTGCCCACGTAATACGGCTCCTTGACGATGCGAGTGAGGCCGTTAAGTTTCTCGTCGCGAACCCACTTGCCAACTATGTTTGTAGCCATGCCGTCGGCATAAGTCTGCTCACCCTGAAGGGTTGCTCCGTTATACTCCATCTTGTCACCGGCCACGAAATAAACCTTATCACCGGCCTTTACAGGAATCCTCTCGTAATAGCGATTAGTGTAGTAAACACCATTATCATCCTTCTCGTAGAGGATGTTCTCAATGCCGTGCAACTTCACCTCCACGGTACCTGCGGGAACCGAGAAGAAGAGGTTGGTACCTCCGCTGGGAATGCCGTTACGCGTAAGCAGCACTGACGACAAATCATTCTGATATTCATACCCGTTGATGTCAACCTGATATGCATAGTTGGCAGCGGCATTCTTGATAGGAGCCATGTGCACAACCTGAATATAGGCGTGAGTAGCGGGATTAGCCTCGGTCATATTGTAGGTCACATCCTTGTCGCTGCAAGCGGCAAACAAACCCACTAACAGAACCAATGTCAAATATTTAATATATTTCATCGTGTTTAATATTTTAGATGTGATAAATACTTTGTTTAGTTCTTAGGTTGGTCACCGGGATAAGCGAACCAAGGAATTGAGCACTGATAGTTGTCGGCTGTGCCGGGTATCGGCTGGAGTTTCTCAAGGCTCGGCTTATTCCACATATACTCAGAATTGTAGCGCGGACGCAGGCGGAAGCAAGGTGAACCGTTGTTGTCCTTGTTGTAAGAGCCCTTACGTCCCTGAACCTGTGCCGGAGCAAGGTAGAAGCCCTTGAACACCTTAGTGGGGTCCGAATCCTTCTTCTGGTCAACCGAAGACAGGTCCCAACCGTTACCGGTGCCGGGGTAGTCACCGCTGTACTCTACATCATAGAAGTACTTGCGCTGGTCAACCCATGCCTCGGGAGCGCCCCATGGGAAGAGGTGAACGAACTTCTGCATCATGATGTGCGACAGGGTAAGTGTTCCTGCTGTGAGGCCACCCACGTACGGGCCGTCCAGATACTCGTTGGCAAGAGTCTGGAATGTGGCTGATTTCAGCTTGTCGCCCTGGTGATACTGCTTGCCGCTGATGGGCTCGCTCAGTGCACCGGCAACCATGTAACGTTGCGTGAACGTCATGTCGGCCGCAACGGCTTTCTTGAATGCGTCGAGAGCCTCGCCCTTTGAGCCATACTTGAACTCAATCTCTGCAAGGTCGAACATCAGCTCGGCATAAGTAGCCAGAACGTAAGGAGCATCGTCGCGATAGAGCCAGCGTCCTGCACCGTCCTTAGCGCTTGTGGCAGCCTCGCGGCGACCCCAGAACATAGGAGCGGTAGCCACCGGTCCACCTGCGGCAGTGAAGCCGGAACCAACGAAAGTGAAGTCGCGAAGAGCATCGCGGTCGTCGGTCGAAGCCACGTCGTTTCCGTCCTCTGTAGCCAGCTTAACCAGCGCGCGGGGGTCGAAGTGCCCTGTTTCACGAGTGGTGTCGCACACAATCTGCTTTGCGGCAAGTTTGTAAGGATAGTTCTTATGAGCAGGCTCCTCAATAGTCTCCTTGTTGCCGTCGTCGTCATACTCAGGCACGGTACCTGTCATCACCTGCACTGCATAGTCGTGCTGCCAGTAAACGTTGCTCAGGTTGCCACGATACGGACCCCAGAAGTTGTTATAGGCACTCTCGGCAGCGTCTGCGCTACCACCCCACAGCTTCACGGCTGCATCGTCGTCGGGGCTTGCGAAGCCCTTGGCAACAGCGTCCTTAAAGTCCTTGTAGTATTTCTCCTTGAAATCCTTCTTGTTAGAAAGAGATGCGAGGTTACGTGCGATTACGGTGTAGGCAAACTTAATCCACTTCTCCGTGCTGCCACCGTAGATCCAGTCGTTTCCGCTAATCTTAGTGCCATAGTTCGTATTATCCTCACGCTCCAGCAGTTCAATAGCAGTCTTGGCCCACTCACGCACCTGCGTGTAAACCTCATCCTGATAGTTATAAGAGTGTGTCAGCTGGTTGGGGACAAATGCGTCGGTAAGGATTACCTCACCATTCTCCTTGGTCATAAAGTCCCAAGAGAAAGCCTTGATGGCATATCCGATACCTGCAAGTTTCCAGTTCTCAGCCTCCATCGACTGATTGATGAGGTTCTCCAGGTTCATACCCTGAGTCCAGTAAACCATACGCCAAGCCTCGCCTGCCGCATCGCTGGCGGCTGTGTAGTAGTGGTTGGCATAGTTAGAATAGCTGCTGGTTCCCATCATCTGAGTGAGAGGACCGGTAGCGCGGATGTCCCAGTATATACCGTAATAAGCCTGCTCAATTCCCGAGAGATAAAGATAGGCCTCAACATTATCGGGAGCATCACCATTCTTGTTCACATCGAGATAGTCGTTGCAACTGGTGGTAGCCAGGGCGAAAATCATCGACAGAAGTACTAATAATATTGAATGTTTTTTCATCGTTATTTTCCTTTCTTAATGATTTAGAATTAGAATGTTACGCTCAAACCAAACGAGAATGTACGCGGGCTGGGCAGTGACCAGTAGTCATAACCCTCACCACCAGTACCGCCGGCAGCGGCACTCATGGTGTTACCGGCCACGTCAATACCTGTGTAGTTAGTAATCGTAAAGAGGTCGTTACCCGAAACGTAAACGCTTGCGTTCTGTACCAGGCCACGTGTCACCTTATGCAGCCATGCGTCGGGAACTATGTAAGCCAGACGCAGTTCCTGGCAGCGGATATAGTTAATCTTATTCTGAATCCAAGACTCATTCTCGGCATTGTAGAGAGCAGTGCCTCCGTAGTGAGCCCAGTTGATAGCGATAGTGTTCTCGTGCGGAGTGGCGGTGTTCTCCCAGCCGTCTTTCAGAACGCCGTTGAACACATAGCTTCCGTTGTTAACACGCAGGTCAACCGACTGCTCGCTGAATCCGCGAGCCATCATTTCACGCATTGTAGCGTTGTAGATAGTAGCGTGGATACGGCCCTGGAACATAGCACTCAGGCGCCAGTTCTTGTAGCGCAGGGCGGTTGTGATACCGAAACGCAGTTTAGGTTCACGGTCACCGATAACCTTCCATTCACTGCCCACGATTGGCAGACCGGTTGTGGGGCTGATGAGGATTTGGCCTGCATCGTTGCGCTCCACTGCCAGCGCCGAGAATGCGGTGATGGATGTACCCATCGAGATACCGGTACGAACGTTGCCGTAGTTCCAGGTATAGGGGTTGTAGTACTCAGAGACTGCCTCAGGAAGTTCCACCACCTTGCTGCCTGTGTGCGACAGGTTAACACCAATGTTCCAAGTTAAGTCGCGTGTCTTAACAGCGTCCACATCCACGTGTGCTTCCCATCCCCAAGTGTTGAACGTACCAACGTTGAGGGTATTCAGCACGAATCCGGTTCCGTACGACATACGGAAGTTCTCCACAATCTGGTTCTCATTGTGAGTTCTGAACCAAGTGAAGTCGGCGTTGATGCGGTTGTTCCAGAAACGTCCCTCAAGACCTACTTCATAAGAAGTGGTCATCTCAGGTTTCAGGTTGGGGTTCGGGCCGGTGTAGCCATACTTGAAGCCGCCGCCGGTGAGGCCTGTGGGCTCCAACTCAGGATTAATCGAAAGCGGTGCCGCATCCTTACCTACGCGTGCGATAGCACCGCGAAGTTTCAGGTAGTTAAGGCCGCTCAGGTTCTTAAGGCCGGCAAGTTCGGTAATCACCCAAGATGCCTCCACTGCGGGATAGAAGAAGCTGCGGTTCTCCTTTGGCAGAGTCGAAGACCAGTCGTTACGGAAACGAGCCGTAAGGAAGGCCATGTTGTTGTAACCGAACTCAACCTGACCGGAGATAGCCTGCAGACGGCGCTTGGTGGAGCGCTTCTTGCTCACCACGGTAGAAGGTGTACAGTTGTTGATTGAATACATATCCTCCAGCACCTGGAAGTTGCTTCCGTAAGAAGCCAGGCTTGTAACGCCTTTCTCATACTGGTGGTAACCCATCTGAACACCGAACGAGAACTTCTCGTTGCAGAACTTGTTAGTGTATCCGGCAAGGATGTTCAGCGTGGGGTCGCTGTTGTTATACTTAACAATGCTGTACGAACCGGTGTTGTTAGCATCGTTCGAAGTCAGGTTGTAAGTGCGGTAGTACGGGTGAGTACCATTCTCATAAGTAGATGTGGAAACGTCGAATCCGAACTGTGCGCGAACATAAACGTGCTCAATGGGAGTGAAGTTCAGTGAGAACGCGCTGATGAAACGGTCGGTCACATCATGGTTCAGGTTCTTGTACATTCCGAACAACGGGTTCAGAAGGTCGCCATCGGTGTAGTAGTTAGGATAACGCATGTGGCGTCCGTCCTCGGCCAGGTAGTTGCTCATGTCGTCCACGTTGGGCCAGCGATAAGAGCGGGCCAGAGGGCCGTTAGCACCACGAGCCACCTTGTCGTTCTTCTGGTTCACATACTGCATACTGCCCTCGAAGCGTAACCACTTGGTGAGCTCGGCACGGCCGGCCAGCGAGAAGTTGGTTCGCTTCAGGTTTGTGGTCTTGATAACACCGTCCTGATTGAAGAACGAAGCACTACCACGAACACTCATCTTCTCGTTACCTGCCTCAACCGACACGTTGTGCTTGTGCATAAAACCGGTTTGAAGCACGGCCTTAGCATTGTCATAGTAAGGTATGCTGCCGTCGTAGATGCCTCCGTAGTGGTTAGTGTAGTAGTAGTTTGTTGCGCCATAGGCACCGTTGGTGTAGGTGTCCTGAATCTTGGGCCAGCCATAGGCTTTCGACCACGACAACTGATTGCTGTAAGTCACTTTAGCGCGACCGTTGCGACCTTTCTTTGTGGTGATGATAATAGCACCGTTCGATGCGTCAGAACCATAAAGAGCGGCTGCGGCGGCACCCTTAAGCACTGTCATGCTCTCAATGTCTTCGGGGTTAAAGTCGTTACCACGGCTCGAA
>FLNZ01003333.1_pt1 | contig 10300 bp, 7 predicted proteins | sample 1140391 | NCBI WGS metagenome assembly FLNZ01 (sample SAMEA3878171, study PRJEB12797) | bioreactor metagenome | biome: Moose rumen | place: Sweden | collected 2011-10
GGCGGTGCGCGAGCCCGACGGACACATCGCGGTCGAAGTCAAGCCCGTCAACTCGATCGCCGATCGTTATCCGATATTGAAAAAACCGTTCCTGCGCGGCTCGGTGACGCTGTATGAATCGCTCGTGCTCGGAATGAAATCGCTGTCGTACTCGGCGAAAATGGCGGGCGAAGAGGACGAGCAGTTGAGCGATCGTGAGATGGCGTTGACGATCGCGTTGGCGCTGGTGCTGGCGTCGATACTTTTCATCGCGATCCCGACCGGCTCGGCGCGCATTTTTCATTCGATCACCGACGACCCGTTTTTTTTGAATCTGATGGAGGGCGTGTTTCGACTGATAATATTTTTAGCTTATCTGCTGGCGATCTCGCGAATGTCGGACATACGGCGGGTGTTTCAATATCACGGCGCGGAGCATAAGACGATTTTTTGTTATGAGGCGAATCAGCCGTTGACGGTCGAAAACGTTCAGAAATTCGATCGGCTGCACCCGCGTTGCGGCACGACGTTTTTATTGATCGTCATGCTGGTGTCGATATTCGTGTTCGCATTCTTGGGCTGGCCGGACTTATGGTTGAGGATCGCGAGCCGAATAATTTTATTGCCGGTGGTGGCGGGCATCTCGTATGAAATAATTCGATTGGCGGCGCGCTCGAAAAACGTCTTGATAAGGGCGGCGATAATGCCGGGGCTGTGGCTGCAGTACTTGACGACGTTGCCGCCCGACGACGAGATGGTTGAAGTGGCGATCGCGTCGCTTAACGCCGTCCTTCCAATCGAAGAGCGATAAAAATTTTTTTGAGGAGCACTGACATGGACACTAACTCTAAGATTCGCCGACAATTTTTTGAACAGATTGTGGAGACGCTCATCTCGACGCGCCAAATTGCCGACGCCGTCACCGTCATCGATGAAATGACTCAAACATTTTCGCTCGACGGCAAAATTTTACTCTACCGCGTCCGCATTTTCGATCTCAATTCGGATTTCGCCAACGTGATCCGCGAAGGTGAGATGGCGCTTGAAAAACACGACACCAATGAAAAGGATACGATGATGTTGCACAACATTGTCGCCAACGCTTACGACAAGCTCGGCGCGATCGATCGGGCGGCGGCTCATTATCTGGCGAGCAGTCAGATCGATCCTCGTTCGATCGACGATGAAACGCTTCGCGCGGAGCTGACAGAAGATCGTCGTGAGGATTACAGCAATTATTTATTTGCGTTGCATCGCTTGTCGCCGTCGAAAATCACGTCGCAAAAAATTTTTTCGGCGATCCGTCGGTACGACAAACTTTACGTTGGCGTCAAACGCTTTCGACACAAACCGCATCGCCATGAAAAAATTCGTGTCGGCTACGTTTCGCCCGATTTTCGAGCGCATGTCGCGGGATATTTTTCGGCGCCGTTTTTTATCAATCACGATGGCGATCGGTTTGAAGTGATCGGCTATGCGGCGTGCGACGAGGACGCGTTCAGTGCGGAGCTCAAATCTCATGCGGACGGTTGGAGGAATATCAAAGGCAAGTCGGCGCTCGATTCCGCGCGGATCATTTACGACGACGAGCTTGATATTCTCGTCGACTTGAGCGGACATACGGCGCATAATTGTCTGCCGATTATGGCGTATAAGCCGACGCCGATTCAGATCAGCGGGATCGGTTGGATCGGGTCGACGGGGCTAAACGCGGTCGATTATTTTTTTGTCGACAAACACACGGTGACGGATTACAACGGCAAAAAATTTTTCACCGAGAAGGTTATTCAACTGCCGCACACTCACTTCTGCTATCGTCGACCGAATGACGCGCCTGAAGTCAGCGCGGCTCCGTGCCGAGTGAACGGATATATAACATTCGGGTCGTTCAATAATTTTTCCAAGGTGACCGACGAGCAACTTCGATTGTGGTCGGAGATAATGTCGGCGATTCCGACGGCGCGCCTCTTCATAAAAAGCACGGTGTTTAACTCGAAATTCGTTGAGGAGATTGCGATTGGTCGGCTCCGCACGGCGTCGATCGCTCCAGATCGGGTGACGGTTGAGGGCGGCTCCGATTACAAAAATTATTTGAAGGCGTTCGGCGCGGTCGATGTGATGTTGGACAGTTATCCGTATGTCGGCGGCGGGACGACATGTGACGCGTTGTATATGGGCGTGCCGGTGATCACTCGGGCGGGCGATCGTCACGGGACGCGCTTCGGATTGAGTTTCCTGTCGAATATCAGGGCTGCAGAATTATGCGCGTCGACGGACGAAGAATATATTGCGAAGGCGATCGAATTGGCGGGTGACGTCGATCGGATTGAAAAATATCGTCGAGAATTGCGATCGATGATGGAGTGTTCGCCGCTGATGGACGCCGCCGCCTACATGTCCGACGTCGAGGCTGCTTACATACAGTTGACAGAGTAGCGGTTGAGTGCGGGGCGACGCCTGCGCTAAAGGCGCTGTACGAAGAGCGGGCGCCGCCGACGCGGGTGGGAACCACTTCCACAATTGGGGCGCCGCATTGGAGGGTGGGGGCGTTGGCGGCGCCCCTTTCAATCCGTCCGTAGGACAAACGGGCGGGTGTGTCGGATAAAAAATATCGAGGATTTATGAATGGATAAGAATTCCGCCGTCAAAGATTTAACCGTGGGCGATCCCGCGAAATTAATTTTCCTCTTCACCCTGCCGCTGCTCGCCGGCAACATCTTCCAACAACTCTACGGCTTCGTCGACACGCTGATCGTCGGGCGTTTCCTCGGCGTTGAGGCGCTCGCCGCCGTCGGCTGCACCGGTCCGCTGATGTTCCTCGTGCTCGGCTTCGTCATGGGCACGACGAGCGGCGTCACCATCTACACCGGTCAACGCTTCGGCGCGAAAGATTTTGTCGGCATTCGTCAAAGCGTCGTCGCCTGCACGGTGCTTTCGATTGCGGTCTCGATCGTGCTGACGATTTTCGGCGTGACGTTTTGCCGCGACCTGCTCGAGCTGATGGACACGCCGCCCGCCATCATCGACGGCTCCTATTCGTTCATCGTGATCATCTACGGCGGCATGAGCGCCTTCATCGGGCTGCAACTTCAATCGAATTTACTGCGCGCGCTCGGCGACTCGAAAATGCCGACGGTATTTCAAGCGGCGACGTTGACGATCAACATCATACTCGAGCCGATTGCGATCATCGTGCTTGACGGCGGCATCCCGGGCGCGGCGGCGGCAACAATCGTCTCGATCGTAATCGGCAATCTGATCATCTTCAACTACATACGTCGGCGCGTCCCGATTTTGCACACGCTCCGCGCGGATTGGAAAATTGATCGGGCGGTGTTATGGGAGCACGCGCGAATCGGATTGCCGATGGGATTTCAAACGTCTATAATAGCAATCGGCGCGGTGGTGTTGCAGGTCGCGCTCAACAATCTCGGACCGCTCGAAGTGGCGGCGTATGCGGCGGCGCATCGGGTTGACGGGATTGCGGTGATGCCGATGATGTCATTCGGCGTGGCGATCGCGGCGTTCACCGCTCAAAATTTCGGCGCCAAAAAATTTTCTCGGATCGAGGAGGGCGTCAAGAAATGCGTGATGATGTCGTGCTCGTTCAGCGTGGCGGTGGCGATATTCAACATAATGTTCGGCGCCGACATCATGCATCTGTTTGTGGGCGACGGTCAGGAGCAAATCATCGACTACGGGCGACAATTTTTGGTGATCAACGGCGTGTGCTATTGGATATTGTCTCTGCTGTTCATCTTCCGATTCACGTTGCAGGGGCTTGGACAAAGTTTCGTGCCGACGGTGGCGGGCGCGATGGAGCTGATAATGAGAGTGTTGGCGGCGATATTTTTGGTCGACATCTACGGCTACGTGGGCGCGTGTTTATCAAATCCGTTGGCGTGGCTGGGAGCGTGCGTGCCGTTGACGATTGCATTTTTCATCGCGCGACGCGACCTTCGACGCAATCATAATTTTAATTGAGAGCGGCTCCCGCATGGAACAAAAATTTTTTCGGGCGCCGCCGGCACTCCCGCCCTCCGAGTGCGACGCCCAACTGAGGACGCAGTTCCCACCCGTGCCGGCAGCGCCCCGTCCTTTATCGAAAAAATTTTGAGGTGAAGTTATGAATCGACGAGAGTTTATCAAGGGATCGATCGCGCTGACTGCGGGCTTGATGATCGATCCGTTCGGAGGGATCACGATGGCGGAAAGCAATCAAAAATGGTGGCAACGGACGGTTTTCTATCAAATCTACGCGAAGAGTTTCAACGATGCCAACGGTGACGGCGTCGGCGATTTGCGCGGGATTATCGCTAGGCTCGACTATCTTCAGAGCCTCAACGTCGGGGCGATTTGGATCACGCCGATTTATCCTTCGCCCATGGTCGACAACGGCTACGACATTTCCGATTACACGACGATTGATCCGCGCTACGGCACGATGAGCGACTTCGACGAGCTGATTGAAGAGGCACGGGCGCGCGGCATAAAAATTATCATGGATTTGGTCTACAATCACAGTTCCGATCGGCATCCGTGGTTCGTCGAGTCGAAGTCCGATCGCTCGAATCCGAAGGCGGATTGGTACATCTGGCGTGATGCGGTCGACGGGCATGAGCCCACCAATTGGCGCTCGATCTTCGGTGGGAGCGCTTGGACGTGGAGCGCGGAGCGTCAACAATATTATCTGCACACGTTTGCGAAGGAGCAGCCCGATCTCAATTGGGAGAATCCTGCCGTCCGTCGCGCGCTTTACGACTCCGCGCGGAGCTGGATCGATCGCGGCGTGGGCGGCTTCCGCATCGATGCGATCGTCTACATCAAAAAACCGTCGAAGTTCGTCAACGGCACGCCCGACGGCGCCGACGGAATGATCAACATTCATACGATGACGGCGAACACCGACGGCATTTTAGATTTTCTGCATGAGTTTAAGCGAGAGTGCTTCGACGGTCGGGACATCGTGACGGTGGGCGAGGCTAACAGCGTCAAGCCGTCGCAACTAAAGGATTGGGTCGGGACGGACGGCGTGTTCGATATGCTGTTCGAGTTCAGTCATTTGGGGTTGGGGATCGAGAACGAGGTGTGGTGTCGCCCGCGTCGTTGGAAGTTGACGGAGTTGAAGTCGGCGTTGACGGCGAGCCAACAGGCGACGGCGCAAAACGGTTGGTATCCGATCTTTTTCGAGAATCACGACCAGCCGCGCGGAGTGAATCAATACTTTGCGTCGGACGCCGATCCGATCAAAGCGGCGCGAGCGTTGGCGACGGTGTTGTTGACGATGCGCGGGACGCCGTTCATCTACGAGGGACAAGAACTGGGCGTGACGAATGTCAATCGGTCGTCGATCGATGAATACGAAGACATACAAACGCATGCGCAATACGAGTTTGCGTTGAAGGAAGGCTTGACGGCGACGGAGGCGCTTGAATGTGTGCAGACGCGAAGTCGTGACAATGCGCGGCTGCCGATCGATTGGTCGAAGGCGACGCCCGTCAACAATCCGGTGCTGATGTGGTATTTGGAACTGACGGATTTTCGGCTGGCGCACGAGGAGCTGTTGAGCGGGACGTACAAAGAATTGTTGCCGCGCGACGAGCAGATATTTGCGTTCGAGCGCACGCTCGGGACGAAAAAATTGATCACGGCGGTGAATTTCTCGACGTCGGAGGCGAAACTGCCGAAGTCGTTCGCGGAGCTGAAAATATTACTCGGCAGCGAGCACAATCCTGAGCCGTTGAAATTGCGCCCGTTGGAGGCGCGGATATATCGCGGATAATTTTTGGGGAGGATAATTTATGGGCAATTATCGACAAAAATATTTTGAGGAGACAAAATCCGACCACGGTTGGTATACGTGCCGGAAGTGCGGCGGCAAATTTCGCAAGAAAGATATGGATGTCGACCACATCATTCCGCAGCACTACGGCGGTCCGGATCACATTGCCAACCTACAGGGGCTGTGCAAGCATTGTAATCGGTCGAAGCAGGACAGTCTGAAGGAGACGATACCGGATTTGGTAGTCGTCAACGCCGAGCGCAAGAAAAAAAAGATCGACGCGAAAATCGAGCAGACGAAGTCGGAGGTAAAAAATAAAATCGATCAACAGAAGCAGAAGGCGAAAGCTACTGTGATCGAAAAGGTGAGCAGCACCGTCATAGTAAAATTGATCGTCAAGAAGAAGAAGTGAGGCGTTAGCCGATCGTTGCGCCTAACATTCGGCGGAGCACTGCCAACTGGCGTCGTCGAAACTCCTGTTGGAGCGATATAAATCTGCCGCCGTACTTGAATCCCGCGTGGATTAACTTCATCGCGATCGGCGTATCATTTTTTATGCTCAACAACAGCCCGCGACGATTGATTCGAGATAAGATGTTCGCCACCATGTTTAAAATTTTGTCGTCGAGCGCGATCACAATTCTGTCCTCGTTGATTATCTTTAGCCCCTCCGCGCGGAGCCGATTAAGCAGCTCGAGCGATTGACGGTCGGCAAGAAACACAAAAAATTCTTCATCACTCGGCAAATAATATCGGAGCGAATGTCCTTCCCGCAATCGAGACAACAGACGGCGATCAAGTAATTTATCGATTGCCACGTCCCGATAATAAAGATCATGCGCTTTCCTCAAATGCTCGTACGGCGCAAGATCGTAGCCGCACTCGGAAAAAAAACGCCCGTAAAAATTTAATCCGTATCGGTGGTAGCCATGACAGCCGAACGGCAACTTATTTCCGTTCTTCCGATAATACCGTTCGGGTAAAATTTCAAATGAAAATTCGCTTGCCGTCCGAAGCGGAGCCACCTTAAACTCGTCGGGATTCATTCTGCCTAAGTACGAAAAAATTGCGTCCTCCGGCATTTGCGTTGATTTCAGAAAGTCCGAATGATTTTTGAGCAAGTCAATGCAAGCCTGCACTCGTCGCAAACAAAATCCTCCGTTGCCGACGCTTAGATACAGCGTCCCTTTTATTCCGATGCCGACGGGCCACGGCGCGCCGATGTAATCATAGCCGAGCCGACAAAATTCTTCCAATCGATCCGAAAACACAAACGCGTCGAGCTGATAGATCAAAATGTACTCGTAATTTGAAAATCGCTCGTAGAATTTCGGGCTCAACATCAGCGCATTATAACTGTAGAGGCTGCCGAAATATCTCTCATCAAAAGTTTCAACGGTGTAGTCGATCTCCGTCGGCAGATAATCAAATGTCCGACCTTCGGGCGCGACGAACACGAGCGGATAACGCCCGAGCACTTCAATGCAACGCTCGAGCGATATTTTTTCGTACCAAGTTAAATCCGCACGGCGCGGTTTGTAAATCGGGATCATTATTGCGGCTCTCATATCAAAATTCCTCCGCACTCGAAACTTGACGGAGCAATTCCGTCGACTGTCGTTTATATTCCTGCCAAAATGAAATGAATCGTTCGCCATACTTAATTTCCATGCCGAGCAGTTTAGTCATCGTCGATGTGTCATCTTCCATGCTCAGTAACAGCCCTCGACGATTGATCCGCACCGAAAAATTCGACACCGCCTGCAAAATCTTGTCGTCGAGCGCGATTACAATTCTGTCTTCGTTGATTATCTTTAGCCCTTCCGCGCGGAGGTGTTCCATCAAACTAATCGATTGCCGGTCAACAAGGAGCACGAAAAATTCTTCGCCTGTGGGTAAATATCTCAAGATGGAACCGTTCTGTTTCAATCGAAGAGTAAGTCGATGCTTTAGAAAACTGTTGAGCATTGCATCTTGACCGAAAAGATCAAAATCATTCATCAGCTGCTCGTACGGCGTCAGATCACAGCCCGATTCTGCAAACACTTGAATATAAAATTGACGGCTGTTTTTGTGCCAAGCATGGCAACCGAACGGCAAGACACCTTTATTTTTTCGATAGTACCGCTCGGGTAATTCTTCAAATGAAAATCGACTTGCAATCCGAAGAGGCGCAACTTTGAATTCGTTTGGCAGAATTTTTCCGAGATACGAAAATACTAAGTCCTCAGTGCTTCGCATCGAAGAGATCATTTTTTTTTTGCGAGACAACACGTTTATGCAAGCCTTGACGCGGCGTAATGAAAATCCGCCGTTGCCTACGTTGAGAAATTGTTTGTACCTTCGTCCGATGCCGAGCGGCCACGGTGCACCAATGTAGTCGTAGCCGAGCCGACAAAATTCTTCCAAGCGATCCGAAAACACAAATGCGTCGAGCTGGCAGATCAAAATATAATCGTAGGCGCGAAAACGTTTATAAAACTTCGGATTGATCATCAGCACATTGTAGCCGTTTCTATCGGCAAAATAATTTTGATTGAACGTCTCGATCGAATAATCGATCTCCGTCGGCAGATAATCAAAATCCCGATCATCGGGCGCCACAAAAATTATCGGGTGATGCCCCAATATTTTTATGCACCGCTCGAGCGATATTTTTTCGTACCAAGTCAAATCCGCACGGCGCGGTTTGTAGATCGGGATCACGACGGCTGCTTTCATTTTTATTCGCCTCCAACGACGGTCGAGCGACTGAACCGTCGAAGTAATTCTGTCGATCGCACCCAACTTTCGCGCCAATACGAAATGAAGTGCCGCCCGTAAATCAGACCGTTTCGATTGATCATTTTCAAGACCGCCTCCGAATCGTCTTTCATTGAGATCAACAGCCCGCGCACATCGATCAACTTCAGCACCTCCGATAGCGCATCGATCTGCTCGTCGCTGTCGAGGAACGGAATGTTGTCGAGATTGGCGATCCTCAAACCTTCGTTGTAAAGCCGCTGCACCAACGCGCCTTCTGCACCGTCGAGCGCGAAGGCATAAAAAATTTCATCCGACGGCAGATATCGCATCATCGGCAATTTTTCATGGAATCGATGAAACAGTCGCCAACGGAGCAACGACTTCAGCGTGGCATCTCGCATTTCAAAATCCTCATAGCCCATCAAATGCTTGTAAGGTTTCAAATCGCAACCGCACGCCTCGATCACTCGCGCATAGAAATTCGCGCTCAACTTATGCCAACCGTGACAGCCGAACGGCAATTTTTTTTCTGTTCTTCGATAGTACCGCTCTGGAAGATACTCGACGGAGAATTGACTTGCCGTCCGAATCGGCGCTAACCTGAACTCGTCGGGTTTCGTTGTTCCGATGTATGAAAACACGACATCCTCCGCCGTTTGCATTGAATCTATCAGTGCGGCATTGCTTTTGAGCAGATCGATACAAGCCCGCACTCGTCGCAAACAAAATCCTCCGTTGCCGACCCAAAGATATTGATTGAGCGCCTTCGCCACGCCAAGCTGCCACGGCGCGCCGATATAATCATAGCCGAGCCGACAAAATTCTTCCAATCGATCCGAAAATACAAACGCGTCAAGTTGGCAGATCAGAATGTACTCGAATTGTTGAAAGCGCTCGTAAAAATCCGGGCGCAACATCAACGCATTGTAGCCGTGAATATTGCTGAAGTAGATCGAATCAAACGTCTCGATCGTATAATTGATCTCCGTCGGCAGATAATCAAAGTCCCGATCATCGGGCGCCACAAAAATTATCGGGTGATGCCCCAATATTTTTATGCACCGCTCGAGCGATATTTTTTCGTACCAAGTCAAATCCGCGCGGAACGGCTTATAAATCGGAATGACGACCGCCGCTCTCATGGCAACTCCAACTTCATTATCGGCATCTCGGACTCCTCCAAGTTCATTTCGATCGGAGATAGCTTCCCGCTCGAGCGCTCGATCAGATCCCCGTTATGCAACTTCGCCCAGATGATGATCGCTCGATAAAATTTATATTCCACGCTACTCGTCGACATGCCCAACAGCTCGATCGGCTCGCCGCTCCGATCCACGTCCAGCACGCCCCATTGCTCGTCGAGATCAACACGCTCCGTCACTCGCACCGTCCCGTCCGTCAAGCGAAACTCTAAATAATCCGCACGCCCGACTAACTTATCATAGCCCTCGCGCGATTGATTACGCCATTTCCGCTTCGCGATCACGTCCTCCTTCTGCACGTCGTCATAGATGAACAGCGTCGGCACCATCAGCACGTCCAAATCGATAAATCCGTCCTCGTCGAGCCGATAGCCCATCCGTCGATAGTTGAAATAATAATTCGCCCGCGCCGTCGATTGCACCCATTTATATATCGTCTCCGGCACCTCTTCGACCGTTCCTTCGATGAATTCTTCATCAATCGGCGGCTCCTCCTCGTACTCGTCCGCCGACGCCGTTGACAAGCCGCCCGCCATCAGCCCGACCGTCAGCATGATCGCCAATAATTTTTTTACGCTACTCATAAAATCCT
>FLNZ01000137.1_pt1 | contig 10294 bp, 7 predicted proteins | sample 1140391 | NCBI WGS metagenome assembly FLNZ01 (sample SAMEA3878171, study PRJEB12797) | bioreactor metagenome | biome: Moose rumen | place: Sweden | collected 2011-10
AACGAGGGGTGGCGCCCGACAACGCGCCCGCCGGTGCCGCCCAAGGGGAAGGACCGCGTGGGCACCTTTGCGAGCCGTAGCCCTTACCGCCCGAACCCTATCGGGCTCAGTTGCGTACGCCTTTTGAAAATTGATGGTCTTACTTTATATGTAGACGAGGCCGACCTGCTGAACGGCACTCCGGTGCTCGACATCAAGCCGTATATCCCGATGGCGGATGCCTTCCCGGATGCGAAGGCTGGCTGGGTCGAGGAACAGGAAGGCGACTTGTGGACGGTACTTGCCGACGCCCCCTTCGATGCACAGAACCGCTGGATTGCGGAACATAGCGATTTCGATCTGGAAAGTTTTGCGCGGGTGCAACTTTCCCGCGGGAATTTTTCAAAGGGTGTTTTCGACAGCACTCGCCGGCGCTTGACCGTTGACGAATCCGCACATACGGGCGTGCTGGCCTACCGCACCTTCCGCATCCACTTTACCTACGACGATACGACGTGCGTTGTTTGCCTGCAACGCGTGTCAAGCGGCTATACTGCCGAAGAGTTGCAAGAAGGCGCCGAAGACAAGTACGGCGACAAGCAGCTCCACCGCGATTTCATTAAACTTCCCGACTTCCGTCGATAATCCACTGGCAGAGCGCCTCGATGCCCTCGTAGTCGGGGAGGTTCTTGACGAAGTTCTGGCCCTTGCAGCGCTCGATGAAGTTGCTCCATGCGGTCTCGTTCTTGGCTTCGAGCCCGAGATGTTCTTCGATGGCGCCCTTCGTCCATACCCATATTCCCTGCTGGCGCAGCTTCATGTGGATGCTCTTGATGGGTGTCTCCGCTTCGGGCATGGCGGCCATCATGGCGTACGCCTTCGATGCGGAGATATTGCTGTGCTTGTTCACGGGGCGCCCGTTCACGAGCCGCAGGTGGTTGTGGAATGCGAGTTCGCGGAACAGGTTCGTGCAGAACCTTATGTCGGGGTCGTTCGGCTCCAGGAATCCGTCGCGGGTGGCCGTAGTGAAGGCGTAGTCCAGGTCCACGATGGCGCGCACGGGCATGTCCATCGCCGAAAGCACCTGCATGCTCTTGCGGGTATTGCTCACGCCTCCCTGGCGCACGAGTGCACACTTGATGAGGGCGAAACTTTGCCCCGTCAGGCGCTCGAAGAGTGCGGGCAGCACGCGCCATTCCGTCTTGCCTTCGGTCAAAAGCACGTAGTCGGCGAAAAGCAGTTCGTTGCTGTTGCTTAGGCTGAACAACATCTGCAGCTGGCTCGGCGCATCCTGGATAACCTGGTGCACGGCATCTTCCATTCGCTTGCGCATGTAGGTGCCGCGTTCCTTGTTCTTGCGGATGAGTAGCGAGGTGCTCACGTCTTCGCTCGTGACCATCTGCGCGGAATGTGTCGCGTATATCACCTGGTAGCCCTCGTTCGAGAGGTTCTTGAGGGCGACGCGTATGAGTTCTACCGCCTGCGGGTGCAGGTACAGTTCCGGCGAGTCGATGAGCAGCATGGTGCGGCTCAGGTAATGGTTGTTGTGGTGCTTCTTGATTTCGGCGAGGTAGCGCACGAGTGCCATCTGTATGGCGCGCTGGCTCCCCGCTCCCATGCGGTTTATATCGCGCTCGAAACCGTCGTCCTCGTCGATTACCTTGAGGGTCGCGTTCTTGAGGAAGGTTTCCAGCGTGGGTATGGGGATGTCGAGCTCCACGCGCACGCTCGGGAACAGCGGTTTTAGCTTCTCGTTCACGTCGCGGTCGAAGCTCTGGATTTCGGCGGCCTGGTTCTCGCCGCCCGGGCTCAGCATGTCGCTGAACTTGCTCAGGATGTCGTTGAATTCCCCGCCGAAGCGCCTTTCGAGCGGCTTGAATATTTCGTGCAAAAGCTTGGTGAACGCCTGGTTGCCCTCGAAATCCCAGATGGCGATGGGCTCGGGGAAAAGCCTGCGGAATGCGTGCCGGAAGGCGTCGGAACAGCGGACCCAGTCCTTGCGGCGTTCCGTCTTGCGGTTCGTGGGCACGAATGCCCACAGTTCCACGTTCTCGGGAACTTCGCCGGGAACGCGCTGCACCTTCTTTACGCGCATGGAGCCGTTGTTCAGGAACGGGGTAATTTCGACGGCCTTCTCTTCGCCGAGGCGGTTGAGCACCGTTTCGGAAATTCCCTCGAAGAGGCCTTCCACTTCTACGGGCTGGTTCGGGTCGTCGAAGAACGAGATGTCGAGCGAAAACTTTGACAGGAGCCAGCGGATGCCCATCAATATATTCGTCTTGCCCGCGTTGTTGTAGCCGATAAGCGCGGTAATCCCGCTGAGCGGGAACGTCTGCCGCTGGATGGAACGCAGGTTCGAAATAGTAATCTCTGAAAGTCTGAGGGGCTGTGGCTGGGCTTGCATACCCTCAATATATATCAAGAATCGGCGAAAAGTTGCGTTTTTAACAAAAAAACACGATTTTTTCACAAAAAAGCCGTTGTCTGCGGGCAACGGCAAGTTTTGGGGAATCGTGCGCAGGAGCCAAATTGGAATTATATTTATATTGGTGAAGATGAGAAACGGACAATGGATTGCGCACTGTCGTCTTTGGTGTGCCCTCGCGTGTGCGGCGGCGCTCCTTTTGGCGTGTTCGAACGACGATGTGGCGGGCAACAGCGCCGAGACGGGTTCCCCGGAACTCGCGGGTATCTTGATGTTGGACGACGGCAAGCCGGCCGCATATGCGAAGGTTCAGTGCGTGCCGGGCAACTACAACATCATTGCCGCAAGCGAGGCTGAACAGGTCCTGCCTTCCGCGTTCGAAACCGAAACGGATGAAAACGGAAACTATGAATTTGACTCCATCCCGTCGGGTAATTTTTCTCTCGAGGCTTTCCACCAGGAATCGGGCCAGATGCTCCTGTTGCAGAACTTGAGCGCCGAAGAAGATGAGCCCCTTGCTGTAAATGACACTTTGCAAGGTCCGGGTACGGTCAAGCTTCTCGTATCGGACGAGTTCCGCGAAAACCAGGGGGGCGAGGCCATCGTCATCGGGACGACAATTCGCAGAAGGGTTTCTGTGCAGAACGGGAAAATCGTGGTCGATAGCCTCCCGGCAGATACGTTCGATCTTCTCATTTACATGGACAATTTGTTCCCGGTAGGTTTTGAAGATATTGCGGTACAACCAAACAAAACGACAGTTTGGGGCGATTCGGTGACGTACACATTGAAAGCTCCGCTCGCACTCCCCGAAGGAATCGATTCGCTCGGCACCGTCGTGAGCGATTTCCCGTTGGCTATCCGCTTGACGGAAAATGAAATTGTTTTCGATTCCGCGGAGGTGGTGAACGGCCGCTGGGAAGCCGTGCGCGTTTCGCAGGACGGGAACCGCAGCAAGAAACTCCCCATTACGCAGACTTACTTTGACGCTTCTGCCAAGGAGGCCGTGTTCTGGGTGAGTGTCGATTCGCTGAATGTTTCAGATTCCCTGGAACTCCATTTTGACAACACGATGGACCCCGCTTACGCGAAGGATGTGTTCCCCACGAACCGCAGCTATTCTTTGGTGTGGCATTTCGATAGCGGCCTTGCACCTGTGGACGATGGAGCGGAAAAGGGCTACTTCGAAGGTCTGCCGACAGGGGCCGTGGCTGCCGACGGTGTTGTGGGCAAGGGCGCAAAACTTGATGAAGGCGATGTTATTGTCGCCGAGAATTCTGCTATCGCAGATACTTCGCACAAGGTAAACCTCGTTTTTGACGTGAAAGGTTATTTCTGCTTCTCGACATGGGTAGAACTTGATGCGCTCGACAAGGAACAGACCATCTTCGAGAAGCCAAAGGAATATGCGCTGCTCTATGTTCCCGAAAAAGGTTTTGTCGTAGAGGTATATCATGTGGCGAATCCTGCGGATAGCGCCGATACCGCAAGCTACAAGGTTTCCTGGACTTCGGGTGCGGACGGAATCAAGGCGGGCGAGTGGACTTATGTGGCGTTCAGCAGTCGCGCGCAGGAACAGATTGTGTTCTACGTGAACGACGCAAAGGTTTCTGGTTCACCGGAAAAAACGGACTGGGACGGTTCTCGCGATTCCCTGACCGATTTCCAGGTGGGCGGTTTTACGGGCAAGCTCGACGAACTCATGGTGGGCGGCTGCTTCCGCGACGATACCTGGACGCGCCTCACCTACTTGAACCAGTCAATGAACTGGCCTACTTTGCAACCGCGCTGATTTGGCTGCGGAACGCATGGGGCATTGCAAACTCCGCTCCATAAATTGCTATTTTTTGACACGGAAAACTCCTGCGCAGGGTTGCGCGGGATATTTGAATTTTTTAAGAGGAATATATGAGCGAAAATTCTGCTACCCGTCCTGTCCGCGTGCGTTTTGCCCCGAGCCCCACGGGCTACCTGCATGTGGGCGGCGCCCGCACCGCTATTTACAACTACTTCTTTGCAAAGCACATGGGTGGCACGTTCTACCTGCGTATCGAGGATACCGACCGCAAGCGTTATAACGAGACTGCGCTGCACGACCTGATGCGCGACCTCAAGTGGCTAGGACTCCAGTGGGACGAAGGCCCGGGATGTGAAGGCGACTGCGGTCCGTATTTCCAGAGCGAACGCCTGGATATTTACCACCGCGAAATCAAGAAACTCTTGGACGCGGGCTGCGCCTACTACTGCTTCTGCACCGAAGAGCGCCTGCAAGAAGTCCGCGCCGAACAGGAAAAGAGCCACGTGCCGGTCACGGGTTACGACCGCCACTGCCGTAACATTACCCGCGAAGAGGCCGAGGCCCGCATTGCCGCCGGCGAAAAAGCGGTGATCCGCTTCAAGGTGCCGGAAACTGGCGTCACCGAATTCGACGACATGATCCGCGGCCACATCAGCTACCAGAACGAACTTCTGGACGACCTCGTGCTCATCAAGCGCGATGGTTACCCGACTTATCACTTTGCAAGCGTTGTCGATGACCACTTGATGGGAACGACCCACGTGCTCCGCGGCGACGAATGGATCAGCTCCACGCCCAAGCACGAACTCCTGTACAAGGCTTTCGGCTGGGAACCTCCCGTATGGTGCCACCTGCCGGTGATTCTCGACAAGAACGGCGGCAAGCTCAGCAAGCGCAAGGGTGCCGCCTCCGTGGGCGATTTTCGCGACCTCGGTTACCTGCCGGAGACTCTCGTGAACTATCTCGCGCTCCTCGGCTGGAACCCGGGCGACGACCGCGAAGTCATGACCATCAAGGAAATGGTGGAAAGCTTTACGCTCGAACGCATCAACCCGAAGTCCGCAAGCTTCGACGAAAAGAAGCTCCAGTGGATGAACGGCCAGCACATCCACCTGTGCGACGACGCATTCCTCAAGGGTATCATGAAGGAAGGCCTTGCCGCCAAGGGTATTGACCTTTCCAACGAACCCGAAGCTCGTCTCGACGAAATCGTGAAGCAGCTGAAGCCGCGTGCCCACTTTGTGCAGGACCTGGCCGACATGGCTGTGTACTTCTTTGTGGCTCCGACGACCTACGACGAGAAGGGTGCGAAGAAGCACTTCGGAGAAGGCTCCAAGGAAGTGGCGACGCTCGTGCGCGACATGCTCGCTTCCATCGAAGACTTCAAGACGCCTGTCATCGAGAAGGGTTTCTACGACCTCGCCGAACGTTGCGGTCACAAGGTCGGTGAACTCGTCGGTGCGCCGCGCCTTGCTGTTTCTGGCGTTACTGCTGGCCCTGGCCTCTGGGAAATGTTTGAACTCATCGGCAAGGAAGAAGTGCTCCGCCGCATTGACGTCGCCCTCCCGCTCATGAAGTAGTGTCCTCTTTCGTCTTTCCTCTTTCGTCTAAACAATGCGCAATCTCTTTCCCCATAGGATTATATCCCAGCAGTTGTTCTGCTGCCGTTGCCGCAAGGTAATGGAGCATGGGGTATTTGCGCGCGAGCCGTATTCTACCTACGGGGGCATGAAACCCCGCATCCCGTTGCTTTGTGTGTGCGGACAGTGCCAGTCGGCGTTTGTCGCCTTCTCGAACGAGTTTGCCTTCTCGCACCCTGCCGATGCGGGCGACTACACGAAGGTCTACGGGAATAGCCGTATTGCGGCGGGTAACTGGCTGTACTTCAGGGGCGCACCCAAGCCGGGCATTGTCAAGAGCATTTTCCAGACAGCCGACAAGGAGGTCGTCGTCATGAATTACGATGGCGGCCCCGACAAGAAGATAGAACTCGAACGTGTCCACGAGATAGATGAAAAGTCGCCGGAAGGTTACCGCCTGCTGCCGGCCCAGAGTGCGCAGACGCTTTTGGGCGATCACGTTTTCCACGCCATACGCAACCAGTTCGGTGTCGCTGTGGGGCTCGTGACGGACGGTAGCAAGGACAAACTCGCTGTGCTGCTCGAGGATGCCTCGGTGCTGTTCATTACCCTGCCCGAAAATGCACAGAATATTCCGAACGACAGGTTGTCCGAAATTGTGCAGAACAGGTTGCGCCAGCTTTTCCCGGACGACATGCGCCGCGTGTCGGTAACGGTGGGGCAGGGAATCGTCTACCTGGATGGCCTCGTACGCAGTTTCCAGGTAAAGCGTACGTTGCAGGCCTGCATCAACAGCATGCCGCGCATACGCGGGTGTGTCGACTTTACGAAAATCATTCCGGAACCGGGCATTACGGATGCTCACATCGAAAACAGGGTGTACACGCTCCTGGAATCGTTCGGGCGCAACGTGTTTAACTACAGCGTGAATGTGTCGCAGGGCAAGGTGCGTGTTTCGCTGTTCTGTTTTGAAAGTACGCGCCCGAAGGATTTGGAAAATCGCATTGCCGAAATTCCAGGCGTTCAGGACCTCGCTTTTTCCATGGTCGCTGTACCGGAGTCGAATTTGCAAAATAGCGATATCTGCGAAGACATGGAAAGGGCTTATTCCCTGAATCCGCGATTCCAGGGCGCGAAAATCAAGGTCTCGTACGTAGATGACCACTACCTGCTCGAGGGGCGCGTGCATTCGTCGATACAGAAACAGTTTGCGTTTGTCAATGCGATGAAGAAGGCTTTTTCGACATCTGTCGAGAATAGGCTTAGGGTTGTAGAATAATTAGAAAGGAGTACTCATGACATCAGGATCAGGATACGAAAAAATTAACCGGGTGAAAGCCAAGCTGAGAAACCCGATGTCGATTAAGCAACTGGCAGAAGCGCTTAATTGCAGCGAGCGTACCATGTTCCGCCACATCGAGATTATCATGGCGGAAAACTGTGGCCTGCACAAGATAAAGGCGGAAGGCGAAACCCGCTATGTGATCCAGACCGAAGAGGCCGCGAATTTCAACCAGGACATTGTCAAGAAACTTGAAAAGCTCAAGAAGACTTTCTCGGAATCTAATCCGGCCGATGTCAAGAACCGCAAGGTAGTCGACAAGATTATCGATATGCTCTCGACGACCGACCCAGATGAATTCAAGGCCGAGGCGGTTACGCTTGACCCGAACTACATTCTCGATTACGGCCCGTTCTGCGACAACCATATCGTAGATAGTATGGTGAACAAGGTGCTGAAGGCCATTCGCGATGGGTTCAAGATCCGCATCAACTACAAGTATTCTGCACGTGCGGAGGAATCTGACGAAATCGTGGTGAGCCCGGTGAAGGTCATTATGCGCATGGACACGCTGTACCTGATTGCAGCCGACGATACGTATGAGGAAACGCAGGTTTTCAAGAACTACATGTTCGAAAACATCGTGAGCCTGAATGTTACGAACGAGAGCGTGCGGCCGATGCATTTTGACCCGGCCATTCATTACCAGTATGCGTTTGGCAAGTACACCGATACGAGCAAGCCGCAGGATGTCTCGCTCCTGATTGGCCCGGAATCCAAGTGGCTCCAGACGCAGTTCGCGAAGTCGAGTTTCCACCCGCAGGCAAGCCTCCGCATGGACAAGAACAAGAACATGATTGTGGACTTGAAAATCCGCATTACGCCGGATTTCAAGACGTGGCTCTTGGGCGTTTCCCCGAACGTGAAAATCCTGAAGCCGGAGTCGCTCAAGGCGGATGTTGTCAAGATGCTCAAGGATGCGCTGGCATCCATGCAGGCAAAGTAAAGATGGAACACTCGCTTTCGGACTATACCTTCGAATTCCCGAAGGAACTGATTGCTACCCGCACGGCGGGCAAGGGCAAGACGCGCATACTGCATTGCCCCAAGGATGGCGGTGAACGCCGTATATTGAAGGCGCCTGAAATCGTGGAACTGTTCCGCCCCGGCGACTGCCTGGTGGTAAACAACACGAAGGTGATTCCCGCGCGCCTTTACGGTCACACGCTGCACGGCGGAGAGGTGGAAACCCTCCTTGTGCAGTCGCTCATTCCGGCAGAGAACGGCGACGCCCGCTACGAGGCGCAGGTCCGCCCGGGCAAGGCCTTCAAGATCGGGCGCGAACTCGAGATTGCCGGCGTGAAGGCGACGGTCGAGGAAATTCACGAGGACGGCGCCCGCGTGCTCCGCTTCGCGACGACCCCCGTGGAACTCGAGGCCGTGATGAACCGCGAGGGCCACGTGCCGCTGCCGCCGTACATAAACCGCCCCGACGACGAGGACGACAAGAAGGCCTACCAGACTATTTTCGCGAAGTATTCGGGTGCCGTTGCCGCCCCTACGGCAAGCCTGCACTTTAGCGAACAGATGCTTGCTGACCTCAAGGCGAAAGGCGTGTACGTTGCCGAGGTCACCTTGCACGTAGGGCCGGGCACGTTCCAGAACATCTCGGTCGAGGACTTCACCAAGCACAAGATGCACGGCGAACATTACGAACTCACGAAGGAAAACGCCGAGATAATCAACAAGGCGAAACGCGAAGGCGGGCGCATCGTTACCGTGGGTACCACGAGCACGCGCGTCGTGGAGACGATTGCCGATGCGAACGGGATTGTGAAGGCCCAGTCGGGCGTGACGCACGCATTCTTTTACCCGGGTTACCGCTACAAGATTGTGGACGGTCTCCTCACGAACTTCCACTGGCCCAAGAGTTCGCTCATCTTGCTGGTGTCCGCCTTCTACGGGCGCGAAAACACTCTGGAAGCCTACAGGATGGCGGTCGAGAACAAGATGAAACTGTTCAGCTACGGCGACGGAATGCTAATTTTATAACCGAAGGCGAAGTCCTGCTTTGCCGAGTCCGCGCGAGCGGTCAATTAGAAAAGGAAAAGACATGAAGATTGCAGTTATCGGCGGTGCCGGCTACATTGGATCCCACACGACGCGTGAACTCCTGGACCGCGGGCACGAAGTCTGCGTTTTTGACAACCTCAGCAGCGGTCTCGAGCAGAACCTGTTCCCCGAGGCGGGCTTCGTGAAGGGCGACATCCTGCACCCCGAAGAGATTGGCAAGTTCCTGAACGATTTCAAGCCCGAGGGCCTCGTGCACCTGGCCGCCTTCAAGGCCGCCGGCGAGTCGATGATTAACCCCGAAAAGTACAGCGTGAACAACATCACGGGCTCCATCAACATCCTGAACGCCGCCTCCGCTGCCGGCGTGAAGTACTTCGTGTTCTCGAGTTCTGCCGCTACCTATGGTGCCCCGAAGTACCAGCCGGTCGACGAAAAGCACCCGACCGAGCCCGAGAACTACTACGGCTACACGAAACTCGCCATCGAAGGGTTCCTCAAGTGGTACGATAAGCTGCGTGGAATCAAGTTTGCGGCTCTCCGCTATTTTAATGCCGCGGGCTACGACGTGAAGGGCCGCCTTTGCGGGCTCGAGAAGAACCCGGCGAACCTCATTCCGGTGGTGATGGAAGCGATTCTCGGCAAGCGCAAGGAACTGCTCGTGTTCGGTAACGACTACGATACGCCCGATGGCACGGGCGTGCGCGACTACATCCACGTGAACGACCTCGCGATTGGTCACGGGATGGCGTTCGACTACCTGCAGAAGAACAACAAGAGCCTCATCGTGAACTTGGGCGTGCAGCAGGGGAGTTCCGTGCTCGACGTCATCCACATGGCAGAGAAGGTGAGCGGACGCAAGTGCCCGTACCGCATCGTGGAGCGCCGCCCGGGAGACCCGGCATCGCTTGTGGCTAACCCTGCGAAGGCCCTGGAGATTCTTGGCTGGAAGGCGCAGTACAGCGATCTGGAAACGCTCCTTTCCACGACCTGGAAGGCCTACCTCGCCAACGAGAAATAGGCCCTCTTGTCGCCCCCGCGAAAATAAACAGACATCCCCGGCTAGGCTGATGTGAACCCCGAAAGTTGGACACAACTTTCGGGGTTTTCATGTACCAGAAACACACAAAAGAAGAATGGGCCAAGGCCTATGAACTCCA